>MDSW01009318.1_pt1 | contig 28200 bp, 28 predicted proteins | sample 811171 | NCBI WGS metagenome assembly MDSW01 (sample SAMN05326641, study PRJNA326480) | marine metagenome | isolation source: seawater | place: Atlantic Ocean: North West | collected 2012 | reverse complement strand
TAACTAAAAGAGGTTTATGCAAAGGAAATAATAGCAAAATTTCATGGACACAAGTTGAAACTGGATCAGCAATTACTTGGAAGTATCCAAGTTGCATTTTAAAAGGAAATAATTCAATTGGTGAGTTTTATTCTGTTGCAATTACTAATAATTACCAGCAAGCTGATACTGGTACTAAAATGATTCACATAGGTAAAAATACAAAAAGTAAAATTATTTCAAAAGGCATTTCACTTGGTAAATCTCAAAATACTTACAGAGGAGCAGTTAATTTTTTAAAAAATGCCAATAAAGCTAGAAATTACACTCAATGCGATTCCTTATTAGTAGGAAATCAATGTGGGGCTCATACAATACCTTATATTGAATCAAAAAATAATACTGCTGTGATTGAACATGAGGCTTCAACATCAAAAATTAATGAAGACCAACTTTTTTATTGTAGGCAAAGAGGGTTAAGTCATGAAGAGTCAGTATCAGTAATTGTCAATGGTTTTTGTAAACAAGTCCTTCAAGAGTTACCAATGGAGTTTGCAGTTGAGGCTCAGAAATTGGTATCTATTTCATTAGAAGGAAGTGTTGGATAATGTTTTTATCAATTAATAATTTAAGCGTTTCTATTGAAGATAAACAAATTTTAAAAAATTTTTCCTTACAAATTAATAAAGGTGAAGTTCATGCGATAATGGGTCCAAATGGATCAGGCAAAAGTACCTTAGCACATTTTTTAGCTGGGAAAGAAGAATATATTTTTAACTCAGGAAAAGTAACTTTTAAAGATAAAAATTTAATTGATTTAAATATCGAAGAAAGATCACAGCTAGGAATTTTTTTGGCTTTTCAGTATCCAGTTGAAATTCCTGGAGTAACTATTACACCATTTTTAAAATCATCATTGGATTCAAAATTAAAAAAAAATGGCAAGAATCAACTGGATAATTTGGAATTTGCAACCAATATTATTTCTAAGGCTGATAAATTAGGTATTAACAAAGATATGCTAAAACGTTCTTTAAATGTTGGTTTTTCCGGAGGTGAAAAGAAAAGGTATGAAATTCTTCAGATGAGTATTTTAGAACCTGAGCTTATTATACTTGACGAAACTGACTCAGGGCTTGATATTGATGCATTAAAAATTGTTACTGAGGGACTTAATGAATTCAAAAGTAAAGATAAGTCCTATTTAATTATTACACATTATCAAAAACTACTAGATTATATAAATCCTGATTTCGTACATGTTATGAGGGATGGCTCAATCGTAAAATCTGGCAATAAGTCTCTAGCTACAGAAATTGAAAAACATGGCTATAAGAATTTTTAATTATGTCTCTATCAAAGATATATAATTTAAATAAAAATAATCTATTGTTTTCTTCAAATTCGATTATTAAAAAATATAGAGAAGATATATTAAGTAAATTCAGTGAATCTTATTTTAATAAAAAAAACAATGAAAGCATAAAAAATTTTGATTTAACTTTAATTGATGCTTTACGATATAATTATGAAAAATCATTATTATCAGACTCCGTAAAAATAAATAATAGTAATTATTTTGATATTAGAGTTTTTAATGGAAATTGCGAAAATTTTAGTAATGATAAAATACAAATAAATTTTTTAGATGATAAAGAAGAAAAATCTTTATTTGATGCCAAAGATCTATCATACAACGATTTAATTTTAGATCTTAATTCTTTATTTACCAATAGTGGATTTAAATTAATCATAAAAAAAAATGTTAAGGTAATTATAAACATAGAAAATATTGTTTCTGATCAGGCTTTAACTTTATTTCAAAAAAACCTTATTAAATGTGAAGAAGGTAGTGAATTAACACTAATAGAAAATTATAAGGAGAATTCATCTTTTTTTCATAATGTCGTATCAAATTTTAAACTGGATAAAAACGCAAAACTTAATCATTTGATAATTCAAAACAATAATTTAAATAAAAATTTGTTTGTAACAACTAAATCTAATTTAGCTCAAAGCTCTGAATTAAAACAATCAAGTTTTAATTTTTCAAAAGGATTTGTTAGAAATCATCATTATGCAAATTTATTCGAATTTAACTCATCTGCAAACTTTAAGGGAGTCTTTTTTTTAAATGGATACAATTGTGCAGATAACAAAACTTTTGTAACTCATAAATCAGAAAGTTGTAAAAGTGATCAATCTTATAAAGGCGTCCTCACTGAAAAATCTAAAGCTACTTATTATAGTAATACAATTGTTGAAAAAGAAGCACAAAAAACTGAAGGTTATCAATTAAGCAAAGGGATATTGCTTTCAGATGATGCAACTTTTTTTTCTAAACCTGAATTAAGAATATATGCCGATGATGTTAAATGCTCTCACGGTTCGACAATTGGACCAATTAATGATGATTTAATTTATTATATCAGATCAAGAGGATTGACTAAGATAGAAGCAACTAAAATTTTAATTCATTCCTTTGTTCAAGATGATATTTTAGAAATTAAAGATGAAGATATAAAATTTCAAGTTTTAAGTCATTTAGATAATTATTTAAATAGAATTAACTAATGCTAGAAGATATTAAATTAAAGTTTCCTGTTTTTAATAAAAAACCAAATTTAGTTTTTTTGGATACTGCTGCATCAGCTTTAAAAGTAGATGAAATGATAAAAGCGACTAATAACTGTTATTCATATGAATATGCTAATATTCATAGAGGTGTTTACGATTTAAGTGCAAAATTAACTGATAAATTTGAAAAATCTAGAAGATTATTATCTGATTTTATTGATGCACCCTCTGATGAGAATATAATTTTTACTAAAAGTGCAACTGAGGCCATAAACTTAATAGCAAATTGTTATACTTCCGAATTTATAAAAGAAGGAGATGAAATTTTAATTAGCTATTTAGAACATCATGCAAATATTGTCCCATGGCATATAGCGCAAAAAAAATACAAATTTAAATTAGTAGTTGCAGATATAAATCAAAATGGTGAGATTAACTGTGATGATTTATTGGCAAAAATAAATACCAAAACTAAATTAGTTTCTTTGAGTCATATGTCAAATGTGACAGGTTCAATATTTGATTTTGATATATTAAAAAAACATTTAAAAAAATTCAATATACCCCTTTTAATTGATGGTTGCCAGTTTGCTGCACACAATAAAGTAAGCATAAAAGAATTAGACCCAGATTTTTATGTTTTTTCTGCACATAAATTATACGGACCTTCTGGTTTAGGAATTTTATATATGAAAGATAAATGGCTAAATGATTTTTCTCCATATCAAGGTGGAGGATCAATGATTGACAACGTAGATATGTCTGAAACTAAATTTGCAACTGGAAATCAAAAATTTGAAGCAGGAACTCCACCTATAGCACAAGTAATAGGTTTAGCAGCATCTTTAAATTTTCTAAAATCTCTAGATATGGAAAAAATTTTTATTTATGAAAATAATTTAACTAAATATGCAATAGAAAAATTCCAATCAATGAATGATATAAATTTATATAGTAATATAGAGAATTCAGGATCAATATTATCTTTTAATATTGAAGGATTACATCATAATGATGTAGCTTTATTGCTTGATAAAAAAAATATAGCAATTAGATCAGGCCATCATTGTGCTCAACCATTAATGAAAAGGTTAAATATTACTGGTTCTGCAAGGGCATCATTTGGTATTTATAATAATAAGCAAGATGTTGATTATTTGATTGAAAGTATAAAAGATATAAAGAATATATTGAAATAAATTTATTTTTTGTAAAATTGATTTATAAAGAGTGTATGAATAACAATATTATTACAGTTTCAGATAATGCAGTTAAGCAAATAAAAAAAATTATTTCTGATGCATCAGTCAAGGTAGAGGGTGTAATTATTGATGTAGATAAATCTGGATGTAGTGGTTATAGTTATAAGTTGGACTATGCAGTAAATGCTGATTCTAAAAAATACGAATTAGTAGAAAAAGATGGGATAAAAATATTTATAGAACCAAAAGCTACTATGTTTTTAATTGGTAGTGAAATGGATTACACATCTGATAAATTGGCATCAAGGTTTGTATTTAATAACCCAAATGAAAAAAGCTCATGCGGTTGCGGTGAGTCTTTTAGTGTTTAAAAATTGAAAACAATTTGTATTGATATTGATGGTGTTATTTGTACAAACACTTGGGGAGATTATGAAAAAGCTGTTCCTTTAAAAAAATCTATAAATAAAATTAATGAATTGTTTAATGCCGGCAACAAGATAATTCTTTTTACTGCAAGATATATGGGTAAAAACAATGAAAATGCTGATAAAGCACATAGTGAGGGTTTTGAATTAACAAAATTACAGCTAATAAAATGGGGAGTTAAGTTTCATGAATTAAAAATGGGCAAACCAACCTACGATATATTAATTGATGACAAGCATTATGGGTATTCTGAAAAATGGATAGAAAATTTATAAATTAGCTCTTATCTTGACAATACTTACTAAAACTTTAGAGAGTTGATTTTATGGCGGAGTAGCTCAGTTGGTCAGAGCGCACGGCTCATATTCGTGATGTCGGGGGTTCAAATCCCTCCTCCGCTACCATGATTTTTAATACTATTTGAATCATTTATATTATATTTAAAATATTAATTATGGCTGAAATTAAAACAATTAATTTTCCAGATGGCTCATTTTATGAAGGTGAAATGAAAGATGAGCTTTTTCATGGTAAAGGATTTTTTAAAGATAGTAATTTTGAATATGTTGGAGAATTTGAAAATGGAATCTTTGAAGGTCATGGTGAAATAAAATATTTAGATGGTACAAAATATATTGGAGATTTTGAAAAAGGCGAAGAAAGTTATGGAACGCTTTTAATGTCAAACGGAAACAAATATGAAGGTGAATGGAAATGCCGTACATGGTATGGAAAAGGAAATTTAGAATTTAAAGATATTCATGGTAATAAAAAAAAATATATTGGTTACTTTGAAAATGGCATGATGCATGGAAAAGGTCAAATTACAGAAGCGGATGGAATTGTTTATGAAGGTGAATTTATAAACAATAGAAAAAATGGCATCTTTATATTGATTGATAATGAAGGAGGGAGGAGAGAAGTTTTTTTTAAAGACGATAAAATTCAATATTAAAAAATTTCTAATTTATTTTACAATTAATTTTTATTCACTTGATATATTGTAATATCAATATTTTCGTATTTTTTCACAAGGTTATCAGACAAAATTTCTACTTTTTTACTTAAATTTTTTTCAAATGGTCCGAACCAAATGTAATCAACTTTATTTTCTAATAATTTAACATTACCCAAATCTCCTCTATAATTTAACTCAAAATTTTCAGTAAGAAAATTTAAAGGTACATAACGATGGTTGGATAAAATTATTTCATTTTCATTTTCATTTATGTATTTTTCAAAAAAATTTCTTTGTTTTTTTCTATTCAAATTAAACGTTTCTGCGAATAAATTTATATTATAATTATTATAAGAGTTTTTAAAATTTTTTTTACCATAACTTGATTTAAAAGAATATTTGTTTTCATCAAATTTATTTTCAAGTAGAAGATTTTTTACTTCAGATAGAGGTAAATCAAAAAATTGAAAAGATTCTTTTAATCTTTTTATATTATCTTCTAAAACAATTACTTCAGTATAATCAGTTATATAAGAAAATAATCCAGTATGAGCGCGGATTGTTCGCATTTCTTTAGTATCAATAGTAAGAAATACACTATCTTTCTCTGCATTTTCATTGAGCCATTTATATGCATCTCTTTCTTCATTACTAATTATATAGTTTGCATAATTATCATTTGATAATTTTATTTGAAAACTAACAAAGACATATGTCCACATTAGTAAATATGAAAGAACTAAAAAGTTAATTAATATTCTTAATTTACTAATTAAATTATTTACTAAATTTAAATAAGAACTTTTGATTAAAAATTTATTTAAAAAAATTATTTTTCTAAAATCGTAAATAAAATTAATTAAAACAATCAATGTCAATAATTGGAATGAAGGCCATTCTATAAAAGCAAATAAGTGTGATGCTTCTGGGATAAACTGAATATAAGTTGAAAAAATTGCAACTAAATACATCGGAATTCCAATTGACAATAAAACTAATGAGATATTTAAGTATTTTTTATTAAGCGAAGAAAAAAAATATAATAAAATAGATGAAACAATAATTATAGTAGTTAATTCTATATTGGATTTGCCTATATCAGCTAAAGAAAAATAATCTTTTGAATGTGCTAAATCAATAAAAAAGGGTTCTTCAGTTAATAAAAAAATGAAAGTATTATAAATGTAAGGTGATCCAATTATTATAAAAATAAAACCTGATAAAATTAAATAAAAATTAATTTTTTTTCTGAGAATTGATAAAACAACAAAAATAAAACCAATTTGTAGAGAAACGGTTATTACAGAGTAAAAATATGTATAAAAAGATAATCCAGAAAATAATCCTAAAAATATTGAATTTTTAATATTATTTTTTTTAATTAATTTAAAAATTAATAAATTAAAAAGCAGAAAATAGATCGTGGCAATTTGATGAGGAAATCTTTCAGCAATATAACTTACATATGTTAAAGGATTTCTAATTGACTCTGGTTCTAAATTAAAAATAGCTAAATTAAATAATGTAAAAAAAGTCGTATTGCTTGTTATTAATATTGATCCAAATAATGCAAAATAAGTTCTAATATTAAATTGTTTTAGTAAAAAGAATGATGCAACAAGTATTAAAAATGAAAAAACTAAATCTTTGTAAATAATAAAATTTTCAATAGATCCAAAAATTTTTAATCCTAAAAAACCAATAAAAATTGGTATTGGAAAAAATTTAGGTGAAAATTGATCCTTTTGTTCAAATAGTACAAATCTTTTATCAAAATACTCCCCTTTATTTATTTTAGCAATTTGCCCTGCATAATGTAATTCTTCATTTGGAACTACTGCAGTAGTTATTAAAGGTGAATATGAAAATGAACTATTTAAAGATACATCTTTTTCAATATTATTTTGAATTAAAGTATTTGGAATAAAGTAGATTATTGCATTAATTAATAGAAAAATTAGGACAGCAAAATATTTTAATTTAAACATTTTTATCTATTTATTATTAATAACCATTAAAACCAAAAAAAAAATATGAAAGTAAATTATTGGAGATATTTATAAAAAATTGATTTTGTGCAAATTTAATATAGTAATAATTGTCTTAATATATTAGTTATTTAATATGCACAATAAAGATTCTTTAATTCAGATAAACAAGAATATTAGGGTAAAAATACTTGAGTTAATTTACCATGCTGGCTCTGGTCATGTTGGCCCCTCACTCTCTATTGTAGAAATTTTATCATCTATAATGTTAAATTATATTGACTATAAAGATTATAATAGGAATAGGATTATTTTATCTAAAGGACATGCTGTTCCAGCCATATATGCAATATTTGATTATTTAGATATGCTTGAAAAGGATGAGATTAAAACATTAAGAAAATTTGATAGCAGATTACAAGGTCATCCAGATAAGAGAAAACTTGATATTTTAGATGCCGGTACAGGAGCATTAGGCCAAGGTTTATCAATTGCTATTGGATATTCAATTGGATCACAAATAAAAAAAACAAAAATCAATACTTTTTGCATTATTGGTGATGGAGAATTACAAGAGGGCCAGATTTGGGAAGCCGCAATGTATATCGGTACACATAAATTGAAAAATATAATTACATATATAGATGGTAACAAATTTCAAAATGAGTATTCAATAAAAGATACTTTACCAGTTAAAAATTTAAAAGAAAAATGGGAAGGTTTTGGTTTTGACTACTATGAGATTGATGGACACGATATAGATGCTTTAATTAAAATGAATGAAAAATTCAATTCCCAAAATTTTGCAAATCCAATTGTAGTATATTGTAATACAGTTAAGGGTAAGGGAGTATCTTACATGGAGAATAATAATTCTTTTCATCATATTAAAGGTTTAACTGAAGAAAAATTTTTAGAAGCTTTGGAAGAGATTAAATCATCATGATAAAAAGTATTAGAGATTCTTTTGGAGAGTCATTAGTAGAAATAGGAAAGCAAAATGAAAAAATTGTTGCTGTAAGTTGTGATTTAAAAAATGCATGCAGATTAAACTTGTTTTTTGAACAATTTCCAGAAAGATCTATAGAATGTGGAATAGCTGAAGCAAATGCAATTGGTATTTCATCTGGTTTAGCTCTATCAGGCTTCAGACCTTTTTTAGCAAGTTTTGGATCATTTATAACTGGTAAGAATATAGAGATTAGAACGTCAGTTTCTTACAATTTAGCATCTGTTGTAATTGTTGGAACACATGGTGGTTTAATTGGTCCAGACGGAGCTACTCAAGCTGCTCTTCAAGATATTGCAGTGATGCGAACTATTCCAGATTTTGAAATATTCCAACCTTGCAGCAATAATGATGTAAAAACTATTATGAATTATCTTAAAGATTCAAAAAAACCAACATATTTAAGGATTGGAAGAAACGAGATTGATGAATTTTTACCTGAAGAACATAAATTTCAAATTGGTAAGGCAAACTTAATTATTAAAGGAGAAGAAAATCTAGTAATTTCTTCAGGTCCAATGGTCAGAAACTGCTATGATGCTATAAAAGATAATAATAGTTCAGGTTTATTAAATGTAAGTTCTTTAAAACCAATTGATGAAAATCAGATAATAGAAATTATTAGAAATTATAATAAAGTAATTACTGTTGAAGATCACTTAATCGAAGGTGGATTAGGAAGTATTATTAGCGAAATAGTATCAAGCAATGGTTTGAATATTAAGGTTTTTAGACATGGTTTAATTAATGAATTTATAGAGAGTGACACACCTAGTAACTTAGAGAAAAAATACAAACTTGATCCTATGGGGATAAGAGAAAAAATCAATAATTTGTAATAAGCGACTTAATATCGTAAGAAAAATAGTTTGGATAAATTTTATATTTACTTAATTTTCTATTGATTTCGTTTGTATTCATTTTATTTTTAAATTCTTTTTTGTGTATTCCATTAAAAATAAAAAGTGTGTCAATTTTACTATTATTTCCACCTTGAATATCTGTTTCTAAAGAATCTCCAATCATAATAGATTTTTTGAGATCATTATTTGTAAAATTATCTAATATAGCATTAAATATAATTCTATTAGGTTTGCCTAGATATAAAACTCTACCATTATTTTTTTTATACAAATTAGCTAAATATCCAACTTGAAAACATTTCTTATTTTTATTTCCATCAATTACAAATTTATCTGGATTTGTGCAAATCATAGGATAATTATAATTAACAAGTTTCTTAATCTCATTTTTAATTTTATTTTCATTAAAATTTGAATCAATAGACATTGCCAAAATAAATTTAGCTCTAGTAATTTTTGTTTTTTCTAGATTAAATTCTTTTAGATTATAAAAATCATTTTTATTTGAGATCACATAACAATATTTTTTTCTTAAAATATCATAGATTCCATGTTCATTTTTTATTTTTTTATTTTTGATTTTTAGCAATATTTCACCACTAGTAATAATGTTGTTAAAGTCATTCAATTTAAAACCAATAGGTTCTAAAGTCTCTTTTATTACGTTTTTATTAGTTTGAGAGGAGTTTGAAATTAAATAAATTTTCTTATTATTTTTTTTTAATATTTTAATAAATTCATCAACTTTTTCATATTTTTTTCTCCCATCATGTAGAACTCCCCACTGATCAAGAATGAAATTATTATATTTTTTTATAAGATCATTAATATTGGCTTGAATCATAAGATTTAATGATTTTAAGATTAGAACTATTCTAAATTTATTATACCTTTTTATCTTATTTTTTGCCCTAATTGTGGAAAAAATATTGAAAAATAACAAAATTAGATATATCTCCTCCAAATGGCTCATATAATTTTTGCCCAAGAGATGTATTTTCCTCTTCAAAGCACACAAGCTTTATCTGGTTATTTAAAAAGAGCAGGACATACTACTGATGTTGCAATTGGAACGCCAAGTGATATCGTTGAATACTGCAAAAAACATAAACCAGATTTAATAGGTTTTTCAGTTCTTACTTCTTATAGAAATCATATGTTAGCAACAGTGGATGAATTGAAGGAACAAAATGTAGATTCAATTTTGATTGCTGGCGGTTATGACATAACTTTTATGCCACAAATAATTGAACATTCAAATTTAGATATTATTTGTGTCGGAGAAGGTGGCGATCCAATAGTTGAATTAGCAGATGCTTTAGATAAGAAAAAAGATTGGCGAAAATTAGAGGTAGGAAATTTACATATTAAACAAAAAGATGGAACCATAAAGAAAAACCCAATGAGACATTGGATTATGAATATGGATGAAATGCCTTTTGATGACAGAGATATTTATTGGCAAAAAGACTCTTATTTTAAAGATGTTCCATTTACTCAAGTTTTAGCTGGAAGAGGTTGTCCATACCCTTGTACATATTGTTTTAATGATGGATATAAAAAAATTCATGTTGCTGCTGGAATGAAAGGTAAAGATTATACAAATTTAAGAAGTGTAGATCATGTAATTGATGAGTTAAAAATGCTTGTTAAAGATTATGGATCAACGGATTTCTTTTTTAACGACAGCACATTAACATATAACCCAAAATGGATAATAGAATTTTGTGAAAAATATAACAAAGAAAAAATTAATGCCACCTTTACTGTTAATGCAGTAATTCCTGAGCTTACTGAAGAAGTTTGTGAAGCACTAGCATCTACAAAACAATGTAGGTTAATTAGATTTGGTCTTGAGACTGGAAATGAACAATTTAGATATAAAACACTCAGAAAGAGTGTAAAAAATTCACAAATGATTGAAGTGACAGATAGGATGAATAAATATAAATTAAGGTATTCTATGCAATTTATGCTAGGACTCCCTGGAGAGACTAAAGAGCTTACGTGGGAAACAATTGACATGGCTAGAAGAATAACAGGTCCAAGAGGAGTTCATGGAATTAATATTTTTAAACCTTTCCCTGGCTTAGAAATAAATAATATAGGTTTAGAGCTTGGACAATACCAAGCTTCTGATGTTATGGCACCAGGTAGTGTAGCACCACCAACTTGGAGAAAAGAATCTTTTGAATCTACAGAAGATAAAAATGATGTAATTCTACCTGCTGACGAAGCGTATATGGCAAGTCGTAAAACAATGCACAAGACTGGAAAGGACGCTGATAATGTTCATAATTCTGGTTATAATTATGGAAAAAATGTTTTTGGGAGCAAAAGTATGGTTTATTACGATAATTACAGAAGAGATAAACAAGGTTTGTATGTTCTAAAATTGTCTAGATATTCCCATCTTCTTATACGATTTCCTGGAATAAAATCTATTGTTGAAAAAATTGTAGAAGAGTTTCCAGATAATTTTGTAAATAGACTTGTATGGCAGTTTACAGAGAGCATGCTAAATTTAAGAGTTCATGCTGGTGTCCCTTGGAGTTTCTTTGTAAAGTTTATTTTATTTCATTCACGAAAACAAATAAGATAATTTTTATATCTATTAATATTCATATATTTATTATATATTTATTAAGATCATATTTGCTGTACTAGTTTAAAATAGGAGAATTTTATGGATCCATATAGAGGGGGTATTTTACAAAAAATAATTACTTTCTTTTTATATATCATAATGTCTTTTTTTTATATTTTTTTGAAATCAATTTATTTTTTTAAAAAAAAAGAAGAATTCAATGAACCAGACCATGTAATAGTTCCACCTGAAATTCCTATTTCTTCTTTTAAACTTGCCCAAGCTTTAAATCCAAAAACTGAACCATTAAAGTTAAAAAGATTTGCAAATGATGAAGATGATTTTGTTAGAAAAGCAGTTTGTAGAAATCCTTCTTTACCAAGGGAAGAATTGAAAAAACTTTCAACAGATCCTTCAAAAGATGTATCTGATGAGGCAAATAGAATTTTGAAAGAAGCAAAAGTTGTTGTAGAAGAAAATTTTCCAACACAGCATGGAGCGTAAAATGTCAAAAATTATTATAAATGTTACAGATAGAAAAAATAATCAACATAAGTTTGAAGGACAAAACAATCAAACATTAATGGAATTAATCGATGATTATAAGATTGCTGAGCCATATGGGATTTGTTGTGGTGAGCCACATTGTGGAACATGCCATGTATATGTTGATGAAAATTGGATAGAAAAACTAGATCCAAAAACTGATGAAGAAGAATTTGCACTTGATAATGCAAGTGAAATAAAAAATAACTCAAGACTAGCCTGTCAAATATATTTATCAGAAGAATTAGATGGATTATCAGTTATTATAGGCCCTCATGAAAATCAAATATGAATATTGAATTAAAAGAAGCAATCATTAAGAATTTAAAGGAAGTATTTGATCCTGAAATTTCTGTAAATGTTTATGATTTAGGCTTAATTTATAATATTAATATAATTTCAGAAAGTAAAGTTGATATAGTTATGACATTGACCAGTGCTTTTTGTCCTGTAGCTCAAGATATGCCGGTTTGGATAAAAGATGCAGTACTTAAAGTTGAAAGTATTAAAGATTGCAATGTTGAAGTTACAATGGATCCACCCTGGGGTCCTGACAAAATGAGTGAAGAAGCAAAATTAGCTTTAGGTGTTGAAGAAAATCAGTAATTTATCGCTTAATCATTAAAATTAATATCCTTGTCCTGAATATATTTTAAATTATATTTTAAAGCTAATTCAGCTTTGTGCAGTTCAATCCCCATATCTGCAGCATGTTGCAAGCTTGAAATAAAGTTTTTTCTAATAATTGTATTTACTATTTCAATTGCTGTCTTACCAACAATTTCATATTCCATATCATGAATTGGATTTGCACCTAGCTTTGAAAACTTACAATAACCCACTCTAATTATTTTTTTTTCATTATCAGTTGTAATTAAAAAATAACCTTTCGGATCCATTTTCCAGTCTTTTATTTTATGGTATCTAGCAGTAATTTTTTCCTTAATATTATTTTTAATTTTCCACCATTTGCCATTAATTATTGTACCTTTTTCTTCAGAATCAAACATATTGCATTTTTTATTTGAAAATTTAATAAGTTTAAAGTAATAAATAAATTCTATAGGGAAACAATGTGAAAATCATTGCCTGTACCCGCAACGGTAATTAATTAGATAAGGCCGAAGACCTATAGTAACAACCGCTCGAGGAAGAAGCAAATGAAAAAGAAAATATCTTATTTAGTTTTCTTTGTATTGTTATTAGCAATTTACAGGCTAGTACCACATGCACCGAATTTTACGCCCATAATTGCAGCTGCAATTGTTGGACCGATGTTATTGAAAGACAGACTATACGGAATTGCAATACCAATAATTGCAATGTTTGTAAGTGATTTAATTATTGGATTTCACCCTTACCAATTTGTAGTTTATTCTTCAATAATACTGATAAGTTTATTTTCACCTTTGTATAAAAATTATTTTAGAATAGGTCTGATTTCATTAACAGGAAGTGTTTGGTTTTACATATCTACGAATTTTGCAGTATGGTTAATGTGGGACTATTACCCTAAAACATTTGAAGGCTTAATCAGCTGCTATGTTTTAGCAATACCATTTTTTTATAATACAATTTTAAGTACTTGTTTATTTACAGTTGGTATTCTTTTTTTAATTAAATTTCTTGAAGTTGTTAATAGAAAAACTTTTAAGTTTAGCTATCAATAATTAATTTTTTAAACAAAAATAATTAACTAACAACCATAAGGATTTAATATGAAAAAAATATCACTAGCATTTATACTTATTTTTTACTCTTTAGAAATAAACTCTTTAGAAATAGATGTTCCAATAAAAATATATGAACCATTGTCTAAATCTATTTCAACACCTATAATAGGTTCAAGTAATTCTTTGATTACAAAAAAGGAGTTAAATACAAATAAAAATTTAGAACTTCATAACATTATAGAAATGGAAACAGGAATTAATGTTAGAAGTATTTATGGGCCCTCCACTTCTGGAAGTAAAACAACCATTGATATTAGAGGTATGGGAGCCCAAGCAAAAAGCAATGTTCTTATATTGGTTAATGGTCAAAGATTAAATAATATTGATATGTCAGAAATTGATTTTCCTAGTATACCTATCGATAGTATAGATAGTGTAGAAATTATAAAAGGTAGTGCTGCTACAGTGTTATATGGGGAAGGTGCAATTGGTGGAGCTGTAAACATAATTACAAATCCAAATAAAGAAAAAAAAGTATCTAATGAATTAATTGCTAAATTAGGCTCCTTTAATCAAAAAGAGATTGTTTGGAATAATTCTCAAAATATAAGTTCATATTTTATTAACACTTATTTTAATCATTTTGAAACAGATGGATATAGAGATGAAAATGAGCAACAGCAAAATAACTTTACAACAGAATTAGTTTTTCCTTCAAATAAAGGTGACCATTTTTTTACCGCAAATTTTAGTGAGCAAATAATGAGCACTCCAAGTGATCGAAGTCAAACAGAGCTTTTTTCAGATCGAAGGGGATCAGATACTCCTGATGATTATATAAATAGTGAAGGAGGTTCTTTGCTATACAGTACTGATTTCAAAATTGATCAAAATACTGATTTATTAGTTAATTCTAGTTTTAGACTTAAAGAATCTTATTCTGATTTGCAGTCTACAAATTATCCATCATATAGTGATACATCATTAACTAACTATCAGTTTACTCCCAGAATTAAAAAGAATTCAAAATTAATGAATTATATTATTCGTTCTACTCATGGTGTAGATCTACAGTACGCAGATTATGAGTCGCACAGAAAGAAAAATGAAACTGCTATACCTTTACATGTCTACGATGCATGGCAATCAACACAATCTGTTTATTCGCAAAATTCAATTTATTTATCAAAAGGTTATACTTTAGGGTTTGGTGCAAGAGCTCAACGAAATGAAATAGGAATAGGGGATACTTTAGATACTAATGCACCAGACTACTCAGGATGGCAAACAGAACACGAAACTTTAAAAGATGATGATGTAAATTATTCATTTAACATTGGATTAGAAAAAAAATTAGATAAATCAAAAACCGTATTTGCTAGGATTGGTAATGGATTTAGATATCCAAATATTGATGATAGAATTGGTGGCAAGGGAGGTGCCTCTTTAGAACTTAAAACACAAACCTCAAATGACTATGAAATCGGCTCTAAACTTTCATATGATAAATTTTATGCAAAAATTTCAGCATATCTAATTGATGGAGAAAATGAATTGGCATATGATAGTGATGGTTTCGTAAATATTAATATGGACTCCACAAGAAGATATGGATTAGAACTTAATACTAAAAATGAAATATTTAGTAATTTAAATTTTACTAATAATTTCACAATATCTAAAGCTGAATATACATCTGGAGATCAAGGAACTTACGCTACTGATTTTGAAGGAAATGAAGTACCTTTAGTTCCACTATATTCTCTAAATTCTTTTATTGAATATAATTATGATGAAAATATAGATTTTATTTCTAAAATTACGTATCAAGATTCTATGAGGATGGAGAGCGATGATGAAAATTTTCAACCAAAAATTCCTGGATTTGCTTTATTAGATTTTGCAACTAATATTGATTTTGATAAATTTTATACATCAGTGTCAATTAATAATATATTTGATGAAACTTATTATAATTATGCAGTTGCTAGCTCTAGTACATTAGGCACTTATAATACTTATCCAATGCCAGGAAGGACGTTTATGTTAACAATAGGGTCAAAATTTTAAATATTTGTAAATTTTATTTTATAATTTTATTTTTTGACCTTTAGAAAAGTTATATTTGGATTTTTTTCCAATAATTTCCCAAAATTTCATTGGAGATATACCAACACCTGGTCTTTTCATTATTATATTTTTATTAGAAAATAGCTCCCCTTTTTTGATATTGATTCTTGCATACATACTCTTCCGAACTGGTATTATATTTTTTCTTTCTGATTTATAAACTTTTTTAACATGAGAGCCTTTAATAATTATTGCATTATTAATTTCATTAACTAACTTTTTAAATTCATTTGGATTAAGTGAAGATTTGTGATCAGGCCCTTTGAAGTTTTTATTTAGTGTAAAATGTTTTTCAATTATTTTGGCACCCATATTCACTGCTAATAATGAAGGTAGAATTGAAGTACTATGATCCGAAAGCCCAAAAGATAAACCAAATTTTTTTTTAAATGTATTTAAAGTATCAAGATTAATATCATTCAACTTTGTGGGATATTCAGATGTACATTGTAAAAGAATAACATTTTTATTTAATAGTTTTATAGCCTTAATATTTTTGTAGGCGATATTAAATTTTTTGACAGATGGTTTAATGTATTTTTTTTTCTTATTTAAATAACCAAAAGCTATAATTTTAAGAGCATCTTCAATATTTTTTAAATTTGACATACCTGAAGATAAAATTATTTTTTTACCACTTAAAGCATGTTTTAAAATAAATGGCCCATTAGTAATTTCTCCAGAAGGTATTTTTAAATATTTAGGTTTAATTTTGTTTACAACAAATTCTAAACTATCATCATCAAATGCACTTGTTAGAAATTCAATTTTCTTTTTTTTGCAATATTTATTTAATGAAACAAAATCTGAAAAACTTAATTCAAGTTTTTTTAACATGTCGATTTGTTTGTCGCTTTCATTAGCGGTATTTTTTTGGTAATCTGCTTTTTTAGCATTTTTGTGAACTAAATTTTCAGTTTTAAAAGTTTGGAATTTTATCGCATTTGCACCTACTAAAATAGCTTTATCAATTAATTTTTTAGCTAATTTAATATTGCCATTATGGTTAACTCCAGCTTCTGCAATAATTAGTACTTTCTTATTTTTGTAAATCATAGAATTTATTTTTATAAATTATTAATCTCTTATAATTTTTTAATATTTTAGTTATCATATTTCCAGTATTGTTTTGATAATAAGGATTGTAAAATTTTTTTATATTATTTTTTTTTAACTTATAAACTTTATTTATATTTTTTTTGATTTCAATTTTTGAATTTTTACAATTTAATACAGATTTTGACATAACCCTTCCTTTTTGTCTTGTGCCAACATTAATTGAAAAAGTTTTTAGAGAAGGCGCTTCAATTATGCCACTTGAGGAATTGCCGATTATAAAATCAACATTATTTAATAATGAATAAAAATATTTATAACCCAATGATTTATAGATAAAACAATTCCTGTTTTTTAGTTTAAATTGCATTAACATTTTATTTATTAGATTCCCGCCACTATCCGCATTTGATAAAGTAAGAAAAATATTAGTGTTTTTAAGTTTTTTTAATTCATTTAAAATATTATTTAATTCTAATTCAATTTCTTTATCTTTTACTGCAGTCGAATGGTATGCTAATAGAACATTTTTTTTATTAAATTTTATTTTAATTAATTTTTCTAATGAAGTTTTACTTAAAATTTTTGTTTTTCTTAAATTTTCTAATCCTGGAGCACCAACATTAAAAACAGTTTTTGGATTTTCACCTAATTGAATTACTCTATTTTTGTAAACTTTTGTTGAAGCAAAATGTATTGTTGATAATTTGCTTATCGAATGCCTAAAACCATTATCAAGAGAACCTTCTGTTAATTCTCCACCATGAATATGCGCTATTGTAATTTTACTAATATAAGCGGCAATAGCTGAGGCTAAAATTTCATATCTATCACCTAATATTAATAATATATCAATATTTTGATTTGCAAAATATTTACCAAATTTATTTACTGCTGAACCAAAATATTTACATACCATGTATTCTTTATCAGAATTTATATTTAATTTTATTTTTTTGTTTATTTTGTAATTATCATTTAAAAATTCATTTGATGTATTGCCAAATTTATTTTCTAAGTGAGAACCAGTTACAACAATTTTTAAATTAAATAATTTTTCATCTTTTAATTTTCTTAATATTAAAGACAAATGACCATAATCCGCTCTACTTCCAGAAACAACACATATATTAATTTTATTACTCATTTATTATTCCACTTGGTAAACAAATAATTCTATCAGCAAGCCACTTAGAATTTGATAAATTTTCTTTTTGACATTTTTTGAACATTGGTAATGTATGAAGTAATTTCCATGCTGGCCTAGTAAAAATATTGTTTTTATGAGTTGAATTTAATATATGATTTCTTTCTTTAATATTTTTAGCTATTAATATGTTTAACCAATAGTTTGGAATTGTTTTTTCTATTGGATTAAAAATTTTAAAATTATTTTTTTTACAAAAATATAGATATTTTAAATATATTCCTTCTTTAGTTTTTATATTTTTTTTTATTTGCTCTATTTGTGCCAAACCTAAAGCAGCATTTATATTTGGCATTCTATAATTATATCCAATTTCATCATGATTAAATTCCCATTTATGTTTTAATTTAGATGTAGAAATAATATGTCTAGCTTTTCTTGCAATTCTAGAATCATTTGTAACGATCATTCCTCCGCCACCAGTTGTGATAATTTTATTTCCATTAAAACTAAAACATGCAACATTGCCAAAGTTTCCTGTATGTTTCGAATTGTAAAAGCTTCCTAGGGATTCGGCACAATCTTCTATTAATTTAATTTTGAATTTTTTACATAATTTATATATTTTATCAATTTCTAAAGGATAGCCATAAGTATGCATAGGTAAACAAGCACTTATGATTTTCTTTGTTTTTTTATTCAAACAATATTTATTATTTTTAACCTCACAATTATTTTCTAGATAATTTTCTAATTTTTTGGCTGAAAGACCCATTGTTTTTTTATCAACATCAATAAATAAAGGTTCAGCACCACAGTATTTAATCGCATTAGAGGTAGCAACAAAGCTAAGTGATTGAGTAATTACTTGTGTGTTATTCTTACATTCGTTTAATATTAATGCAATTTGTAAAGCACTTGTACCATTTACAACAGCTATAGCATGTTTTAAACCAACATATTTAGCAAATTTATTTTCAAATTTTGAAATAAACTCTCCTGAAGTTGAAACAAAATTTGAATCAATTGCTGAATTTAAGTATTTTTTTTCATTACCATTTAGATAGGGTGGATGTAATTGAATTTTACTTTTGGTTTTATATATTTTCCTAATAAATTTAATTAATGAATTATATTTATTTAAACTATTATTTTTAATCATGTGGAATATTATAATATTTTTGGTCTTCAGTGTTAATTTCTTTATTTTGATTAATAAAATAATTTATTTCTTTAATTCCATCAATTAATGTTTTAGAAATCTTAAAATTAATCGTATTTCTTATTTTATCACAATTTACTTTATAATCTCTTGGATCATTTTCTTGAGTAACATAATCTATTTCTGGATGCGGTATAATTTTTTTTAAATTATCTATGATCATTTCTTTAGTATAATTTTCAGAAGTATCACCTACATTAAAGACATTATATGATACATCTGAAACTTTACTTTCCAAAACCTTTATAAAAGCCCTACCAAAATCATTGACATGACAATACGGTCTCCAAAAATTTTTACCATATACTAACAATTTTCTTTTAAGGGTTAAATCTTTTGTAAATTCATTGACTGTCAGATCATATCTCATTCTTGGCGACAATCCATAAACTGTAGCAAATCTTAAAATTGTTGGAAAAAATTTGTTACTTTTATCAATTTGATTTAATATATATTCTTCACATTTTACTTTCAATTCAGCATATAGAGATAAGGGTTTGAGGTCGGCATTTTCATTCAGAATTTCATTCGAGTCATACATTTTGCCATAATTTGAACATGTAGAAGCAAAAATAAATTTTTCAACTTTTGTAATTATACATTGATCAATTAAATTTTTAGTCGAAGTCCAATTTGTTTGATAAGCTTCCTCAGAATATAATTTACAAGCAGGATCTCCAACTATTGCTGCTAAATGTATTACTGCATCAAATTTATTAGTATTTAAAAAATAATTAAATTCATCAATTTGATTAATGTCAATTTGAAAAAATTTAAAATTTGGATCATTGATTGAATTAATAGAATCTCTTCCAAATTTGAGAATATCTAAACAATATACCAAATGTTTTTTCTCTAAAAGTTGCCTTAATACAACAGACCCTATATATCCTGCTCCACCAGTTAATAATATTTTCATTTATTAATTTCCTAGAGATTTATAATTTTTTTTCAATATATAACCATTTTATTTATAAATAGTATCAATTATAAATAAAAATGATATTAGTCTATATTTTCATTATTTTATGAACAACAATTTAAAAAAATTTTTTTTATTTACTAATTTTTCTATAAAAAAATCATTAAAAATAATTAATTTATCTGGTTCGGGCACTGCTTTAGTAGTTAATAAAAAAAATCAATTATTAGGTACTTTGTCAGATGGAGATATTAGAAGAGCGGTAATTAGAAATTTTGATTTTAATCATTCAATAAAGAATATTTATAATAAAAATCCAACTTTTTTTTATGATGAAAATGTAGATACAGATCAGTTAAAAAATATTTTTTTGGATCTTAAATTAGAAATCATACCAATAGTAGATAAAAATAAAATTGTAAAAGAATTAATTTTTTGGACAGATGTTGTAGATGATAAAAAAAAGAAAAAAAATTATCAAACTTTAAAAAATATTCCCTTAGTAATAATGGCTGGTGGATCTGGTACGAGAATGCAGCCCTATAGTTATATTTTACCGAAAACTTTATTTCCTATAAACAATAAAAGTATTGTTGAGCATATTATAGAAAAATTTAAAAATTATGGATTAAAAGAAATTTTTTTTTCTATAAATAAAAACGATAATCTTTTAGAAACTTATTTTAAATCAAAAAAAAATGATATTAAAATAAAATTTGTTAGAGAAAATAAACCATTAGGAACTAGTGGTAGCCTTGCTTTAATGAAAAAATATATAAAGAATGAAATTTTTTTAGTTTCAAATTGTGATGTAATTGCAAATTTAGATTTAAATAAAATAATTAAATTTCACAAATCAAATAAATCCACTCTTACTTTAATTGCTGCAAAAAAACATATAAAAATACCATATGCATCTTTAGAAGTAGACGATAAAAATCATTTTAAGGGATTAAAAGAAAAGCCTTCTTATAAATATATCGTAAATATAGGAGTTTACGTATGTAGTAAAAAAGTCTTTGAATATATTAATATTAATAAACCTATGAATATGACAGATTTGATTTCTAAATTAAATAATTCAAAACATAATGTTGTTATTTATGAAATAGATGATCATCAATGGATAGATACAGGTCAGATATCTGAATTTAAAAAAGCCTTAAAGGATATAGATAAAATTTAAAATTTATCTTTGTTAATTATTTTTTCCCATAGATTATATTTAATAAGGTGTTCAGGGAGGCTCCAGGAAATAAATTGATCTACTTCAAAATTATAAATTTTCATTTTATCTTTTAATAACTTATTCATTGATGTTGCAGTATAATATTCTCCATTCACTGTAATTTTATTATCAACCATGTATTTAGTACATTCATTCATTAAACTTGCTTTTCTGAAATAAAACATTCCAGTTACAGCAAAATCATTATCAGGGTCATTACTGATAGTTTTCTTTTCAGAAATTTTTGTAACTATTTGGTTTTTTACTTTCACATAAGCATGTGAATTTGGACTTTCACTAGCTAATGGGTAATTTTTCCATGTAAAAATAATAGCATCTGGATTTTTTGTTTTTAACATTTTCTGTAATTTTTCAAAATTAATCACACACTTAAAATCACAAGATGATACAATTACTGGCAATTTATTATCAATCAACTTTTTTGCTTTTGATACAGTTATTGCCATACCTTTTGTTTTATTTTTAATACCAACTAAATTTAAATTTTTAATTTTCTTTTTTAAAATTTTTTTCAAATTAAATTTTTTAATAGTTTTTGTTTTAAAAATTAATATTGTCTTATTAGACTTTGGTAATGATAAGTAGCTTTGTAAAACCATTTCTTTATTAGATATTTTAATTAGAGGTTTAGGTACATTAAATCCTAATTTTTTATGTCTACTCCCTTCTCCTGCTGCGGGAATTATATTTTGAATCTTATTAAATTTTAATTTACTTATTTTTTTATGCGAAACTTTAAAATATTTTTTCCAAAAAAAATATTCATTTATTTTATTAACATTACCTAAATCAATAAAATTATTAACAGAAGTAGTATTAATTTTATAATTATTTTTTAACATATAATTGTAAAATAAAATTATAGTATGATTATTTTGTTTTTTTAATTTTTTATATTGATTTAAAAATTTTATAAAAAATTCCCATTTTTTAAAATAATACAAACCTGCGGATGTTAATACATTTTCATTATTAACTATTTCTTTATTAGATAATAAAATTTTAGACAATCTATTATTTTTTTGAATAAATAGTTCTTTCCCAATATTAAAATCCTCATTAATAATTTCTTTTTTGTTAATAAAATAAATAAGTCCATCCATATTCATTTTATTTAAATAAGATTTAAACAAGTTTTTATTTATATCAAAAAAAGAATCTGGATTTAAAATTACTATTTTGTCATCTTTAATTAAATATTTATCTGCATAAGCAATTGTATCAATTTGATTAACTGTTTTTTTACTTAGACACACATATCTTATATTATTATATTGAGATTTTATATTTTTTTTAAAATTGTATCCCTTATAATCTTTTGATTTACATATTATAATTATCTCTTTAAAATTTTTGATATTTATATTATCCAATACTTTTTGAATTAAAATACCCCCATTAATTTTAATTAAATGTTTTGATGATTTAAAGTGCTTAACAAAATTTCTATCATCTCCTGCTATAGGTAAAATTAATTTCATTTATTTTTATTTATATATTATTATAGTTATTGCAAATGAAATTAGATACTGAGTTGATACTTGACATAGGACAAACTAATATAAAATTATATTATATAAATTCAAAAAACTTTAATGTTATAAAAAGTTTTAATATTAAAAATAACTTTATTGAAAAAAAGAAAAAATATTTTTTTTTTAACCACAATAAATTAAAAAATAGAATTTTTAAAATATTAATTGATAATTCAAAATTATATAATGTAAACAATATTTCATGTGTAAGTTTTGGATCTACTGCATTTTACATTGATAAAAATTTAAAGATTCTACCTGCGCCAACTTTTAATAATATTTCAAATAATAAAATTGATAATATTTATAATAAAAATTTGCCTAAATTTTCTAATTCATTAACACCAAAAATGGAAAAATTCCATAATATGGGAAAGCAAATTTTATTAATGAATGAAATTTATAAAAAAGAAAAAATTGCAGGCTTAATTAATTTACCAAATTTAATTAATTTTTATTTAAATAATAATAAAGGTTTTGATTTAAATTATTTAGCATGTCACTCACATTTGTTTAATTTCAAAACAAAAAAATTATCAAGCTTATGTGATTATTTAGATATTTCTAAATATTTGAATAATTTAAATAAACCTTTTGAAATATCAGAAAACAAAATTACAAGTTCAAATATTTCTCATTTTTTAAATAAATCAGTAAAAGTTAGATTTGGCTGTCATGATACAAATTCAAGTTATTTTTTTCATAAAAATATGTTTAGTCAAAAAATTGATGTTGTCTGCACTGGCACTTGGTTTGTTTTAATGAGTGAATCATATCCAGTTTCAAAAATTCAAAACAACAATAATTCATTTGGAAATTACTCATTAAATAATAAAATTTTACCATCATTTAGATTTCCTGGAGGAATCGAATATATGAACATCCTTAATAATATTAATAATTCTAAGTTAAGTTTAGATATCAAAATTGATTATCTTAAACTAGAAAAAATTTTAAAAGATTATTTTAATCAAATTAAAATCTATAAAAAAATTAATTATAATAAATACGATTTAAAAACTTTAAAAATTATTACTTTGTTTAAAATAGCCGTATATACAAGTAGATATTTGACAAAACTAAACTCAAAATCAAGTTTAATAATTGATGGATTCTTTGCTAAAAATAATTTGTTTTTATATTTTCTTACTATGTTAAGGAAAAGACAAAAAATCTATTCTTATATTGGGCCAAATTCATGCGTTGATGGTTTTTTATTTTATATAAATAAAAATAAAATTAAAGATAGATATATAATGCATAAATATAATGATTATTCAGAAATAGATATTATTTTTAAACTTCAAAAAATGATTAATAATAAATTTTAATATTTATTTTAAGTACTTATTTTTTTTTAAATTATTCATTTCTGATAAATGATTTATAATACCAATAATTTTCTTATTGATCGAATCACTACTTCCTTTGCCATATATTCTTTTTGATTTATTAAAGTTTACAGGAAACCTGATTACACTGTAATCATATTTAAGTGCTAATAAGTATACATATATATCAAACATAAAATCTTTTGGCCCCAAATCAAAATATTTTGTAAGATCTTTATTAAATATTACAGGTTGAGCATGTAAATCAAATAATTTTTTACCAAAAAAAATACTGCATATTACTGACAGTCCAGATGAAATAACCATTTCAAAATAAGTCCAATTATTTTTTCTGCGATCAATTCTATTTCCTTTAATAAAAAATAATTTTCTTTTTAGTTTTTTAGCAATTTTTAAACCATGAATTACATCATCAGGATCTGTTTCTGAATCTGCATGAGTGTATATAATTATTTTTCCATTACTTGCCTTTATACCTTGAATTACCCCATCTCCAAAACCTTTATTTTTTAAAATATTTACTATTTTAATTTTTTTATTTTTTGCTGTGTGGTATTCAATTTTGGATTTTGTATTATCGATAGATCCATTATTCACCAAAATTAATTCATTTTCATCAAATAATAGAAAATTTGAACATCCCCTAACTAGATTATCTATATTTCCTTCTTCATTATAACAAGGGATTATTAATGAATTAACTATCATGAATTTACAAAAATTTTTTCTTTAATATTGATGAAATAAAAATTACAGTAAATACAAAAACTAAACTAAAAATAAATAATGGGTCGTTAAATATAAAGAAACTTATATCTCCTCTTTCTATAAGGGATTTTTTAATACTAGAAAACATCAAAGTAATAGATAAGGTTCCAGGAATGATACCTAAAGCAGTAGATAATATAAAATATTTAAATTTAATTTTTAAAATTACATAAATATAAGTACCAACTGGAAAGGGAATGATAGATCTTAAGATTGTTAACAAATATAAATTATTTTTATATTTAGCAATTTTTTGAATTTCTTTAGGTTTAAAGTTATATGGGAGTTTTGAATAAAAAAAATAAATTAAAATAGATGAAATTAATGCTGAAATAAAAGATATTAAAAATCCAGCTATACCAAAGAAAGAGGCATTAATAGCAACAACAAAAGATCCAGGTATTGGTATTGATAAAATAATAATTGAGAAAAAAATTAGTAAAATTAATAAATAAGCTTTATTAATATCATCAATATAATAAAAATAATTTATTAAAAGTATTTTATATTCGTTGATAAATGCCATTAAGAAATATAATTAAATTGTATGTTAATAATTAAACATAGAACCAATACTATAGCAAAAGTTAAAAATACTCCACACGAATTTGGACTTGAAATAGATTTAAGGTCTAACTTAAAAAAAATAATAGTAAATCATGAACCTTTGAAACCATCTATTTCTTTTGAAAGTCTTTTGAGACATTATAAGCATAAATTTTTAATTGCTAATATTAAAGAAGAAGGCATCGAAGATAAAGTAGTGAAAATTTTAAAAAAAAATAACATAAAAAATTATTTTCTTTTAGATGTTACAGTACCTCAAATCATAAAAATTTGTAAGAAAAAAAATTATCCTATTGCTTTAAGGATTTCAAAATACGAACATCATGCTGGTTTTTTAAATTATAAAAAACTACATAAATGGTTATGGATCGATACTTTTGACAAACAAATTCCATTAACATTAAAGGACATAAAAAAACTTAAACAATTTGGTCATAAATTATGTCTAGTTTCACCAGAGCTCGGAGATCCAAGTGTAAGTTTAATAGGATTTATAAAGTCTTATAAAAGGCAAATAAGTTATTTAGATGCTGTTTGTACAAAAAAACCAAATGTTTGGATGAAATTTTGATTTAATAAGTAAAATATGTGATAAAGAATAGTAAATTATATTTTAAATGAGTAAAAAAAAATTTAGTAGCAATAGAAAGGTTATGTTAATGGAACCACCTTTCTATAGACTTTACCACGATCAATTTTGTTTGGTTAAATATCCATTAGCACTCGGATATCTTTCAGGCTCTATATTAAAAAATACTGATTGGTCTGTACAAACTTATAACGCTGATTTTAATGTTGAAAAAGAATTCTTTACTAGTGAAAATGATTATTTAACTGGTAAGGGTTTTGAGCGTTATTTAAACTCTTTAAAAGATCCTTCCCTACCAATTTGGCAAGAAGTAAAAAAAGCAATTAAAGATTATAATCCAAGTGTTTTAGGTATAAGTATAAAGTCTCAAAATTTTACATCTGCAACAATTGTTGCAAAAATTGCAAAAGAAATTAATCCTGACATTCAGATTCTAGTTGGTGGTGCTCATTCAACTATGAATTTACAAACTGTTTTTGGTTGTGAACATATCGATGTATCTTGTGTTGGGGAAGGCGAAGTTACAGTTGTTGAATTACTTAAAGCTTATGAAAACAATTTACCTTTAAATAATGTCAATGGAATAATTTTTAGAGACTCAAATAATAAAATAGTTCATAATGCTCCAAGAGGTTATATAGATGACTTAGATACTTTAGATTTTCCATTAAAATATGCTCCAAAAATTTTTAAAGATTTTGACAAATATCCAATTGAAGCATTTTCTTATATTTTTGGATCTAGGGGCTGCCCTTATGCATGTACATTTTGTGAGTCAAAATCTATGTGGACAAGAAAAGTAAGATACCGTTCTCCTGAAAATATAATAGATGAGATTAAATTGATGTATAAATATGGAATCAGAAGTGTTAATTTTGATGATGATACTTTCGGTGTAAGCAAAAAAAATATTAAAATTATTAACCAGTTATTACATGATGAGTTACCTGATGTGACATATACTTGTGAGACTGTTGTCCAATTAGCTAAGGATGAAGAAGTAGTTAAAGATATGAGACATGGTGGTTGTACCTCAACTTTTGTTGGAATTGAGTCGGGAAATAATGATATGTTAAAAAAAATAAAAAAAACACAAACTAGAGACGAATGTATTCAAGCTATTTCCAATCTTCAAAAACATGGAATCGAAGCACATGCATTTATAATGGTTGGATTTCCAGAAGAAACTGAAAAAACTTTCCAAGAAACTTTAGATTTTATACCGAAACTTTCTCCAGATAATGTGATCTTTAGTATTTTTACTCCGTATCCTGGTTCTGATATGTTTTATCAATGTAAGGATATGGGAATAATTGATAATGATTATGATGTGTCATTATATAATCACCAAAGTCCTTTAAATTGTTTTACAAAATATATACCCAAAGAACGTTTTTATGAACTAAGACTTAAAGCAGTAAAATTTGTAGATAGTTATAATAGAAAAGCTAAAATCAGAAGAGGAATAAGATCTATAAAAAATGTTGGATTAAAGGCTACTTCAAAAAAAGCTTTCTCATATTTTTATGGTATATTTCTAAGATACATAAATGCTTGATTTAAAATAAAAAATTTTAAAATTAATTCAATTATCATGAAATATAATGAAAACATTTAAAGGTAAAAAAGTTATTTATTTAAAATAATTTACTTGTTTTTTTTAATCATAAGATTAATGGTGCATATATATCGCGGGGTGGAGCAGCCCGGTAGCTCGTCAGGCTCATAACCTGAAGGTCGTAGGTTCAAATCCTACCCCCGCAACCAATTACATCTTAAGATTCTTTTAACACCATAAATAACTTATGATCTAAAGAAATTATCCCCAGTATTCTTAGAAAAAAATATTTTT
>MDSW01092599.1_pt1 | contig 28217 bp, 14 predicted proteins | sample 811171 | NCBI WGS metagenome assembly MDSW01 (sample SAMN05326641, study PRJNA326480) | marine metagenome | isolation source: seawater | place: Atlantic Ocean: North West | collected 2012 | reverse complement strand
CGCGCGCCGCGGGCGCCCGCTGGTCTCGCGCGCGCCTCGCCGTTCGCCCGGGCGCTCCGCCGGCGCGTACGGCGAGCGCCGGGGCGCGTCCGGGGGATGGGCGAACGAGTTCGGGGACGAGTACGAGTCGATCGACGCGGACGACGGGTGGTTCGAGCCCCCGCGCGGCTCGCCGCGACGGGGCCGCCCCCCGCGCGGCGACCGGGGCGCCCCCCCGCGCGGCGGGCGTTTCGACGACCGCGCGAATCGCGGCGGCGGCCGCCGACGCGACTTCGACGACCGCGGGCGCCGCGGGGGCCCTCCCGCGGCTCGAGGCGACGACTGGGTCGAGGTATGAGCCCCGAGCGCGTCTCACCGCGCCGTCGCGCCGTCGCGCCGTCGCGACGCGAACGCCCGGCCCTCTCTCTCGCGCCGCGCGCGAACCCGCCCCCGGGTCCGGACTCGAGAGGGCACCGCAAACCTAAACCCTCTGAAGCTAAAATAACACCGGCCGTCGGTTCCCCGCCGAGACGAACGCGCGGCGTCTTCTTCTTCGCTCACCCCTCCGCGCGTCGTCTTCTTCTTCGCTCACCCCTCCGCGCGTCGTCTTCTTCTTCGCTCACCCCTCCCCCCCTCATGAACCCTTTGCCCTCGCTCGCGCTCAGGAGTCCTTCCCCTGCAGCGGCAAAGCCCCCGGCCGCATCATCGGCAAGGGCGGCGCGACCATCGCGCGCATCCAGGACGCCACCGGCGCTCGCGTCGACGTGCTGAGGGACGAGCGCGTCTGCGTCGTCTCCGGTCCCCCCGCCGCCGTCGCCGCGGCGGTCGCTCAGGCGAAGCTCGTCGCGTCGGAGGGCGACGGCCCGCCCGGTCCCTGGAGCGACCGCGACGGCGCGCGATCGGTCCGCCGCGGCGACGAGGGCGGCGACTTCGCCGAGCGCGTCGTGCCGTGCTCGGGCCTCGGCCCCGGGCGCGTCATCGGCAAGGGAGGGGCCACCGTCAAGCGCCTGCAGGAGGACTTCGGGGTGCGCGTGGACGTCCGGGCGGAGGACGGGCAGTGTTTCGTGAGCGGCGCGGGGGCGGAGAACGTCGACGCGTGCGCGGCGGAGGTGGCGAGGATCATCGAGGAGGGCGACGGGTACGTTCCCGTCGGGTACGAGGAGGGCGGTCATTTTGGCGACGCGCGCTCCGACGCGCCGCGGTTCGCGGGCTTCGACCCGACGCGCGCGCGGTCGATGGGTTCCTCCTCCTCACAAACGCTCGAGACCCTGGCGTTTCGAACCGAGCTCGAGATCGGGCGGATCATCGGCCGGGGCGGCGCGACCGTCCGCGCGATCGAGGAGGACACCGGCGCGCGGGTGCAGGTGGATAAGCGCACGCTCGAGTGCGTCGTGTCCGGCTCGGAAGCCGCCGTCGCCTCCGCGGCGCGAACGATTCGACGCGTCGCCGAGGAGGGGTTCGGCGGCGCGGTGCGGAGGATCCCGTGCGGCGGGAGCGAGGGGCTGATCATCGGCCCCGGGGGCGCGAGGGTGAGGGCGCTCGCGGCGAGGACCAAGGCGAGGATCGACGTCGAGAAGGTGTCCGAGTTTCACTCGGAGTGCGTCATCCGGGGAAACCCCGACGCCGTCGCCGAAGCCGCCGACGCCGTGGAGCGCGCGCTGGCGGAGGAAGGAGGGTTTAGCGGGGGGTTCGACGAGCGAGGAGGAAGGCACGGCGCGTACGAGCGAAGCGGCGGTGACCGGCACGCGTACGACGATCGAGAGCGACCCAGGCGGCGTGGGTACGACGCGTACCCTCGCGACGCCGCCGAGGAGTATCGTCGCCCGCGCGACGACGCGTACTCTTACGACGCGTCTCGCGACGAGGCGTATTCTTCGTACGACGACGCAAATCGCCGCCGCCGTCGGTTCCCGGAGGATCGCGGAGGGCGCGGGGGAGGGGCGCGCGGGGGAGGAGGGCGACCGAGGGGGTGGAGCGACCGAGGAGGAGGCGATCGAGGCGATCGGTACGCCGACGGGTGGGACTGACGAGTCGTCCCGCGCGACGCGTTTATTGAGACGTCTTTTTAAGACGGCGTTCATCGCGCGAAAGTAAAAAAAGTTTCCTCATCATGAAAAGAACTCAAAACCGGCGGCTTCTCTCCTCGACGTCCCGCGCGTCTAGTCCCGCGCGTCTCCGAAATTACGCGATCCCCGCGAACGCCTGGGCCCGCGAGATGGCCTCGTCGAGGCCCTCGAGCTTGTTCCCTTGCCCCTGCGCGACGCCGTTCTTCCCGCCGCCGCCCTTGCCCTCGATCGGGCCGCAGCACGCGTCGAGCCATCCCTTGACGTCAATCTGCGCGCCCAAAGCCGGCGGGACGCTGACGTAGCACATCGCCTTGCCCTTGGCGGGATCGGCGGAGAAGAGCGCGCACGCGACGCCCTCCTTGAACGCCACCTGCGCGGCGTCCTTGAGCGCGGCCGGGTCCGCGCCGTCGCCGAGTCGCGCCACGAACACCGTCGCGCCCTTCGCCTTCGTCTCCGCCGCGAGCGTCGTCGCCGCCTCCATCGCCGCCTTCTTCGCGCCCTCCTTCGCCGCCTTCGCCGCCTGGACCATCGCCTTCGTCCGCGCGTTCATCGCGTCGCGGATCCTCGCGCGGTTCGTCGCCGGAATCGTCGCGGTGTCGACGAGTCCCTTGAGCGCCGCCATCTCGCGCTCGAGGTCCTGGCCGGACAGCTGTTCGCACGCGGCGACGCGCTTCGCGAGCGCCTCCGCTTCCGCCGTCGCGCGCGCCGCCGCGCCCCGCGTCGCGCCGACGACGCGCCGGATGCCCTTCGCGATGCCCTCCTCGCTGAGCAGGACGAACTGCTCGGCGTCCGCGGTGTTCGCGAGGTGCGTGCCGCCGCAGAACTCGATCGAGGCGTTCTTCCACTCCGCGTTCGCGGGGTCCGCGAGGAGCGCGTCGACGTCGGGGCCGACGGAGACGACGCGAACGGGGTCGGGGTACACCTCGCCGAAAACCGCGCGCAAGCCGCTAATCGCCTTGGCCTCCGCGAGCGCAACCTCCTTCGCGCTCACCGAGAGCTTCGCCGCCACCTTCTCGCGCACGATCGCCTCGACCCGCTCGATCTGGTCGGGGGTCATCGCCTTGGCGTGGGAAAAATCGAAGCGGAGCTTCTCGTCGTCCACCAGAGAGCCCTTCTGGTCCACCTCGTCGCCGAGCACGGCGCGCAGCGCGTGGTTCAGCACGTGCGTCATCGTGTGGTTAGGCGCGATCTTCGAGCGGCGGTCGTAGTCCACGAGGACGGCGCACCCGTCGCCCACCTTGATCGCGCCGGCGCACCGGCCCTCGGGCGAGACGGCGTGCAGGACGAAGCCCGCGGCGACCTTGGCGTCGGAGACGGCGAGCGCGCCGCCGGGGCACCGCAGCGTGCCGACGTCGGCGACTTGCCCGCCGGACTCGGCGTAGAAACTCGTCCGGTCCAGGACGATCCCGATGGGCTGGTCCGCGGGGACGGACTCGGTGGTCTCGACGAACCCGTCCAGGGTGAGGATGGCCTTGATCGTGGCGTCCGGGTTGGCGCCGGGCGCGTACTTGTGCTCGTCGTCCGTCGTCGCCACGCCGTTGTTTTGCAGCCACGCCGTCGCCTCCGCCTCGAAGAGGAGGCTGGGCCCGGTGGATTTCTTCCCGCCCTGGCGGCTCTTCTCCTGCGCCGCCGCAAACGCCGCCTCGAACCCCGCGCCGTCCACCTTCATGCCGATCTCCTCCGCCATGATCTCGGTGAGATCGTTGGGGAACCCGAACGACTCCCACAGCAGAAACGCCGACGCGCCGTCGATGACGTCGCGCCCCTCCTCCCGCGCCTTCGCGGCGATCTTCTTGAACTGCTCGATGCCCTTCAGCAGCGTCTTCCCGAACGACTCCTCCTCGTCCGCGATGATCTGCGTCACGCGCTTTTCGTGCTTCACGATCTCGGGGAAGGTATCGCCGAAGAGTCGAACGACCGTCTTGACGAGCTTCTGGAAGAAACCCTGCTTCGCGCCGAGCTTCTCCCGCCCGAAGCGCACCGCGCGCCGCAACACGCGCCGCAGGACGTAGTTGCGCCCGTCGCTCCCGGGCGCGGCGCCGTCGGAGATGGCGAAGGTGAGCGTGCGGATGTGGTCCGCGACGACTCTGTACGCCATGTCCTTCTCGCCGACGTCCTCCTCCCCGAGCAGGCCCTCGTAGGGCTTCGCGCCGGTGATCTCCTGAATCGCGTCGAAAATCGGGACGAAGACGTCCGTGTCGTAGTTGCTCATCTTCCCCTGGAGGATCGACGCGAGGCGCTCGAACCCCATGCCCGTGTCCACGTGCTTCGCCGGGAGCGACTTGAGCACCCCGCCCTCCTCGCGGTTGAACTGGATGAACACCACGTTCCAAATCTCGAGGCAGTTCGGGTCGTCCATGTTCACCAGCGAGCTGGCGTCGCGACCCCCGATCCTGTCGTAGTGAATCTCCGTGCACGGCCCGCACGGCCCGACGTCGCCCATCTCCCAGAAGTTATCCGCGCACCCGAACGGCATGACGCGGTTCGGGGGCAAAAACTGGAGCCAGATGTCCCGGGCCTCCAGATCCGGGGGCAAACCCTGGGCCTCGTCGCCGCCGAAGTACGTCGCGTAGAGATTCTCCGCCGGTAATTTGTACACCTCCGTCAGAAGTTCCCACGCGAACCCGATGGCTTCCTTCTTGAAAAAATCCCCGAAGGACCAGTTCCCGAGCATCTCGAAGAACGTGTGGTGGTACGTGTCCTTGCCCACGTCGTCCAGGTCGTTGTGCTTGCCCCCGGCGCGGATGCACTTCTGCGTGTCCGTGGCGCGCTTGAGTTTCGCCAGCGGGCCCTTGGGGTCCGCCTTGCCGAGGAAGATAGCCTTGAACTGGTTCATCCCCGCGTTGGCGAAGAGCAGCGTCGGGTCGTCGTGCGGGACCACGGGGGAGCTCGGCACGATCGTGTGTTCGTTCTTGGCGAAGTACTCCAGGAACGTCTGGCGGATGCGCTTCGACGGCCACCCGTTGTGCGGCTCGGGCGAACCGATGTCGAGCGAACCGACGTCGGGCAAAGGGAGCGCGGGCCTCGGCTGGGGTTGCGGCCCGGCGGCGTCGTACGCCATCGCCTTCGCGCACGGCGCCACCACGCCGACGCTCTTCACGAACTTCGGCTCCGCGTACACCCCCTCGAGCCACTTCAGCGTCTTCGGGTACGGCTTCCACTCCTCGGGGGGCATGAGCGCCATGTACAGCGTCTCCATCGCGCACGCGCCGATGACGTCGGCGAGCGTCATCGCCTCCCCGCAGAGGTACGCGGATGTAGACAGCGTCGCCTCGAGCGCCGTCAGATGCGCCGCGACGACGCGCTTCGCCTCCGCGACGTTCGCGGGGTCGTGCGTGATCCCGCGGTTCGCGCCGATGCCGACGATGGGGTAGAACCACTTCGGGCCGACGACGTCGAGGGCGTTGAACGCGTCGCACCACGCGTCGATCTTGGCGCGCAGGGTCAGATCGCCCGGGGGGTAGAGGGCGCACGGCTCGCGGTTGACGAGGAAGCGCGCGATGGCGTTGGACTCGAACACGCACTCGCCGCTGGGAAGCTCGAGCAGGGGGACCTTGCCGAACGGGTTCTTCGCCAGGAACGCCGGGGTCTTGTTGTCCACGCCCATCTGGAAGGGCTCGACGACGTCCAGCGCCACCCCGGCCCAACCCGCGGCCGCCTTGATGCGGTCGGAGCGGCCCGTGCAGCCGTACAGCTTCATGCTCTGGGAATCGCGGGGAGGGGGGCGGGGGAGGGGGGGGAGGGGGCGCGAGGGACGAGCGCGGATCAGCGTCGGGAACGCGGCGGCGTCGAACGAACGTTACGGGGGAGGCGATGGCGAGCGCGAGCCGGAACGCGGCGCGATCGGGACGAGAGGAAAGGAACGACGCCCGTGGCTGGCGGCTCTCCAAGCGTCGCGCGCGCGAGATCGCGCGCGCGGGCGGGAAGCGCGCGGCGGGAAGCGCGGAGGGACGCCGCGACGAGACGAGCCGCGGGACGCACCATGGTGGCCTTCGAGCGGGGCGCGCGGCCTCTCGACGGACGGTGGCGCGTGCGGCTGCGGGTGCGCGCGACGCTCTGCCGCCAACGCGGCGAACCGCACGTCCGCGATAAAGCCGGGAGAACCCCAACTGTTACTACAGCCACACCTGGACTGCGATCGTCCGCAGATCGCGCCAAACCCTCAAAACGCGGCGTGGCTTTTTTTTTCGAGCGCCTCAGAGGCAGAGACTGGCGAAAAGGTCGAGCGCGCGCACTGCTCATCACGAAAAAAAAACTCATCACACGCTCGACTCGTCGAAAAGCTTCGTCTTCTCGCCTCTGCTCTCCCGCGCACTCCGCGATCAGTCGAGGTGGTACCCCTCCGGCACTTCCTCGAGCCACCCCAGTTTGTCCTCGATTTTCCCGCTCTGCAACCCGGTGAGCTCGTCGTAGATGCTCTGCCCGACGGGTCCGATCCCGCCCTCCTGGAACGCGGTGCGCTCCCCGCGAAACGTCACCGACCCCACCGGGACGACGACGACGGCGGTGCCGGTGCAGAAACACTCGTCCGCCTCCAGGACCTCGTCCACGCTCACGTCGCGCTCCTCGACCTCGAACCCCTTCGAGCGCGCCATCTCGATGACGGATTTGCGCGTGATCCCGGGCAAGATCGAACCGCCGAGCGCGGGCGTGGCGATCTTGTCGCCCTTGACGACGAAAAAGTTACACGAGCTCACCTCCTCGATGTACTTGTTGTTCACCGCGTCGAGGTAGATGACGTCGGAGTACCCCGCCTTCTTTGCCGCGAGCTGCACCTTGAGCACGGGGGAGTAGTTCCCGACGCACTTCGTGCTCCCCGTGCCCCCCGGCGCGGCGCGGTGGTAATTCTCCTCGACGACGAGGTCGATGGGCGTGAGCTGGCCCCCCTTGAAGTACGCCGCCACGGGGGAGCAGTACACCAGGAACGTGTACGAGGGCGCGGGGGCGAGGCCGAGGATCGGGCCCGTGCCGATGAGGAGCGGGCGCAGGTAGAGCGAGCCCTTGCCCTCCGGGGGGATGAAGTCGCGGTTCGCGGAGATGCACTTCTTGACGGCGTCGACGAAAATCTCGGGGGGCACCGCGGGCATGGACATGCGCCCCGCGCCGTCGGCGAACCGCGCCGCGTTCTGGTCCGGGCGGAACGTCACGACGCCGCCGTCCACCGTGCGGAACGCCTTCATGCCCTCGAAGATGCCCTGACCGTAGTTCAGGACGCCCGCCGCGGGGGAGAGGCTGAGGTCGCCGTACGGCTCGACGCGCGCGAAGCTCCACTCGCCGTCCACGTCGCACTCCGCCTTCATCATGTACGCCGTCTCCGTGAGGCCGAAACCCATCGCGTCCCAGTCGATGTCGTCCGCGGTGTTGGACGGGTTGGGGAGCGTGGAGACCGCGGAGACGCGGACGGGGGAGCCCGGGCGCGCGCGGGAGGACTGAGACGCGGAGGAACCTGAGGGAATGAAGAGGCGGGGCGTAGGGAATAATCGGTCGCGGATCGCCGTACGGAGCGGAGACGCGCGTGCGGTGGGGGAGGAGACGGACGTCGGTCAGCGCCGAGACGGGGCGCGAGGCTGAGAGGCGACGCGCGCGCGGCGGGAGGGGGGACGCCGCGCGCGGGGCGCGAAGACCCGCGGCGAGGGCCGGGGGACGAGAGGCGGGTCGTTCGCGCGCGCTCGACGGTTCGATCGCGCCGCGCCTCCTGGAATCGAATCCATCGCGCGGCGGAGGGGTTTCGAATCCATCATCCGCGCGCGGCCCGAGAGGGGGGGGGGCGCGCCCGTGCGGGCGAAGAGGAGACGTCCAGAGGGTCTCGTCCGGGGGCGATCCTCGCGCTCGTCGCGTACCTTGCTTGGGCCCGGGGCCGCGCTTGAGCGCGGCTGAGCCCGGTCGGCGGCCCGCGGCCGCGTTGCCGAGCTTGGCGGCGCGCGGGGCGAAGGAGCCGCGGAACATGACGGCGTTGATCGGGTCGGGCGGCGGCGGCGAGACGCGCGGCGCGAGGATGGGGAGGGCGTGGCGAGCGCGAGAAGCCGGACGCACGCCGGAGGAGATCCCTTCCGAGCGAGACGGGAGCGGCCGAGGGACGCTCGGTGCGCGTTCGTGTGGTGGTGAGGGGGCGAAGCGAGCGGGCGAGGAGGGACGCCAGGATAGGAAAAAGCGCGGCGCTGACGTCGGGTCGAGATCGTTTTTACTCGAGAATCGACGGTCTGCGAGACTCCGGCGCCGGACCCGGAAAAATCTCGCGTCCCGCCCCTTCCTCGCCCGTCGGGCGGAGGGACCTTTTCGCGCCTCCTCGATCGTCCGATGCGCTCGCCCACGTCGCGTCGCCACTTCGCTTCACGCTCCGCGCGCGACGGGAATTCAACCGCCATGAAGATCGAGGAGGTTCAGTCGACGACTAAGAAGCAGCGCGTCGCGACGCACACCCACATCAAGGTGCGCCCCCTCGCCCCGGATCTCGCGCGCGATCGATCGATCGGGCACCCCCCAATTACGAACGCGGCGTTTGACTTTTTTTTTTCGCGCCGCGCGATCTCGGCGCTCGCGGCTCGACCTCCTCCCTCCCTCGTTCCCCCGCCTCTTTCGGCGCTCCTTCTCACGCGTCCCGCCCCCCTCCCCCTTCCCTACGCGCGACGCTCTCTTTCTCTCTCCTCTCAGGGTTTGGGTCTGAAGGATGACGGCGACGCTTTGGACATGAGCGCCGGTTGGGTCGGGCAGGAGCAGGCGCGCGAGGCGTGCGGGGTCGTGGTGGACATGATCAAGCAGAAGAAGATGGCCGGGCGCGCCCTGCTGATGGCGGGCGCCCCGGGCACGGGCAAGACCGCCCTCGCGCTCGGGATCGCGCAGGAGCTCGGCTCGAAGGTTCCGTTCTGCCCGATGGTGGGCTCGGAGGTGTACAGCTCGGAGGTGAAGAAGACGGAGATTCTGATGGAGAACTTCCGCCGCGCCATCGGGTTGCGGATCAAGGAGAACAAGGAGGTGTACGAGGGCGAGGTCACGGAGCTCACGCCCGAGGAGACGGAGTCCGCGGGCGGCGGGTACGGCAAGGTCATCTCGCACGTCGTCATCGGCCTGAAGACCGCCAAGGGCACGAAGCAGCTGAAACTCGACCCGACCATCTACGACGCGATGCAGAAGGAGTCGGTCAACGTCGGCGACGTCATCTACATCGAGGCCAACTCCGGGAGCGTCAAGCGCGTCGGGCGGTGCGACGCGTACGCCACGGAGTTCGACCTGGAGGCGGAGGAGTACGTGCCGCTGCCCAAGGGCGACGTGCACAAGAAGAAGGAAATCGTCCAGGACGTCACCCTGCACGATCTGGACAGCGCCAACGCCAAGCCCCAGGGCGGGCAGGACATCGTCTCGGTCATGGGGCAGATGATGAAGTCGAAGAAGACGGAGATCACGGAAAAGTTGCGGCAGGAGATCAACAAGGTGGTGAACCGGTACATCGACACCGGCGTCGCGGAGCTCGTGCCGGGCGTGCTGTTCATCGACGAGGTACACATGCTCGACATCGAGTGCTTCACCTACCTCAACCGCGCCCTGGAGTCCTCCCTGGCGCCCATCGTCATCTTCGCCACCAACCGCGGCATCTGCGAGATCAAGGGCACGGACATGTCCGCGCCGCACGGCGTCCCGATCGATCTCCTGGACCGCCTCGTGATCATCCGCACGCTGCCGTACACCGCGGAGGAGATGGTGAAGATTTTAGCGGTGCGGGCGACGGTGGAGGGCCTCAGCGTGGACGAGGCGAGCCTCGCGCACCTCGGCGACGTCGGCGAGGAGACCAGTCTCAGGCACGCCGTGCAGCTCCTCACCCCGGCCGCGGTGCTGGCCAAGACGAACGGGCGCGAGGAGATCACCCAGGGCGATCTCGAGGAGTGCGGGGAGCTCTTCCTGGACGCCAAGGCGTCGGCGAAATTGCTCACCGAACAGGCGGACAAGTACCTCAGCTGAGGCGACGGGTCCGCGCGAGGGACCGGACCCGTCGAGAAGGACCCGGGCGCCGCCTAAAGACGGACGCTTCGAGGAGAGAGCGCCTTCGGCGGAGTCGAAGTGCATCGTTGCGTATATTAAAAAGACACGTACTACGGGTGTGTGACTTCGCGGGCTCCCCTCGATCCCTCGCCGGGCTCGAAAAAAAAACGCGCTTCGTTTGCAAATGCTCAAAAACGATCCGCCGTCGCTCAGCTCGCCTCGGGGTTCGCCTCCGCCGCCTCGACCTTCGCCTCGCCCGCGTTCGGTTCGTTCGCGACCGCGCTCTCGGGCGCGGTCGCGCCCCCCCCCGCGCCGGTCGCCTTCGCGGCGGTTCCTTCGGCGGTCGTCTCGGACGGCGCGGGGAGGTCGTCGCGCGCGGGGTGGTCGGTCGCGTCGTCGGCGGCGGCGGCGGCGTCGGCGGTTCGCTCGGATCCCTTCTCGTCGCTCGGCTCGTCGGTCGCCCCGGCCTCGGGCTGGTGGCCCGCCCGCGGCCCCGCCTCGACGGGGCTCTCGCCCGCCTCCGTGACCCGCGCGATGTCCCCGGGGGCGACATCGACGTCCGTGGCGGTCGGCTCGTCGGAGTTCCGCGTGCCGCTTCCGCCGCCGCTTCCGCCGTCGCTTTCCCTCGTCGGCTCGTCGCTCGGCGGCGACGCGTCGCGATCGGACGCCCCCGCCGCCCTCCGTTCGTCTCCTCCGTTCGTCTCCCCGTCCCCGCCCCGCCCGCCCCGCCCGTCCGACCCGCTCCCTCCGCTGTTGTCCCGCCCGGTCTCGACGACCGCCGAGCCCTGCCCGTTGGCGCGCTCGCCCGCGCCGAGCCTCCCCTCGCGCGCGTCCTGGTCGAACCCGGAGGCGTTGACGAACGTCGGGCACCCCGCACCGATGAGCTGGATCTGGTCCTCCCACATCCGCTGGCACATCAGGTTCGCGCCTAGGTTGCGCATCAGGAGCAGCGCCGTCTCGCGGTCGATCGGGGACATCCGCTTCAGTTTCTCGCGGTGGCCGCGAACCTCGGGGTCGAACAAGCCGCCGAGGAAGGTGTACACGGCGACGAAATCGGGGTTGGAGCCGAGCTTCCTCCCCGACGCGGGGCCGCCGCCCTGGGTCCCCGCCCCCCGCCCGTCGCCGACCCCGCCCCCGCCGTTCATGCCGCCCATGCCGTTGCCGCCGCCCCCGCCGCGGACGTACCCGCCGAAGTCGCCGCCGCCGCCGGCGTTCACGTCGCCCAAGCCGCCGACGACCCCCTGCTGCTGCTGCTGCTGCATCTGGGGGCCCCCCCACCCTCCCCCCATCTGGGGCCCCCCGATCCCGAGGTCGCCCGCGGCCCCGCCGGAGGCGATGATGAAGGTGCCGTTGGGGGGTCCCGGGCCGGGGGGACCCGGGGCGTACGGGCCCATCGAGGGCGGGGGCGCCATGCCGCGGTGCGCGGCGCGACGCGCATCCGCCGCGTTGAGATGGGGGTTGGATTTTTTCGAGCCGCCGCGGCCCCCGGGCGCGGACTTCTGAGGGTACGGCTGCGCGGACTTGCGCTTCGGGCGGGGCGGGGGGATGTGCTCGCCCGTGCCGTTCTTTTGGACCTGGAGAACGTTTCAGGCGCGAGGGGAGGGGCGAGGAAGAGCGAGGCGGCCGGAGGGTCAGCGGCGGGAGGACCGCGAGCGGGGAGGAAAATGACGCGTCGCGTTTTGACGGGACGCCGAGGGCGAAGGGAGGGAATCCGCGAGCGCGAGATCTGGGGGGAGGGGGGGGGGTCGCCCGCGCGCACCTTGAGGAAGTACTTCTGCGCGTGACTGCGAATTTGAATCACCGTCTTCGTGCCGACGTACGACTCGATCTTCTTCCAGTCGCGGTCGTACCTGTGGGGAGGCGGGGAAGGGGAGGTGGGGAGGGGGAGGTGTCAGCGTGGCGACACGCGAATCGTGCCAGCGCAGCACCATCTTGTTTTCATAGCGAAGGGGGGGGGAGGTTCGTCGGGTCGCGCCGCGAGACGACACGCACAGGTTGATGGCCTCGAGGAACATGTTATGCTCGTGCTCCGTCCACGATTCGCGGCTCTTCGTGATCGTGTACGGCTTGCGCGTCTTGTTCGGCTCCGGCGCCTTCATGTCGGCGTCCGCGTGAAACCGAAACGTACAACAATGGCGCGGGTGCGAACGCGCGCTCGACCGCCGACGTTCGAACCGCGCGAGGCGTTCGTCGCGACGCTTCGGCGCTCGCGCTCGACGGGAACGACTCGCTCGTCGCGCGAAGACGCCGAGGTGGGTCGCCTACGCCTCCGCGCGAGGTCGCGTCGGACGCCGCGCTCGCGCTCCGCGTCGGACCGGCGTCCGCGTGGGTTCGCTCGGAAAAAACCAACGAACCGCGCACGCTGCCGGCGCGCCGGGAATGCCGCCGCGACGCGCGTTCCGGGACCGCGCGAGCGAGGCCCCCGAGGCGCCGCGAGCGCGGGGGGTTTGCGTGAAGAGACGCGCGCCTGTTCAGACCGCGTCGATCGCTTCGCGTCGCGCGTCCTCGCCCCGACGCGTGTTGCGTTGTGCCCGTCATTGCGGTCGTCGGCTGACTTCGAGTCCGCGCGAGACGCAGACGTCACGGGCGTGGGATGTTCCGAGTGGGGGAATTTTGTTGCTATGGGTAGTCAGTCACACGTATTGGTCGTTCGGAGGATTTGGAAAGATCTGAGTATCTTTCCCGGACGACGACGCGTGATTGGCCGAGAAGACGTGCGTGGCAAATATCAGAAACTCCAGAAGCGTCGACTCGGGCGGTTAGACCGTCGGTTCTTGGTTCGGAAGATATTTTTCGTTTCGAGAAACAATCTTCCCCAATTTTTTCCTCCCGACGCGGCGCACTAGTTCACCCTTCCGTTCACCGAGAGGACAAACGCACGAGCGTCGGTGAATCTAGTGCGTGCGTTCGAGGTAATCCGAAGCGCTCCGCCTCGCTCCACCCTCGCGCTTCCTCGCACGTCGCCTAATCCTCGTCGGAGTCCTCGTCGTCGGCGGTGGGCTGGTACTGGAAGGATACGGGCCTGCCGCGGCGCGCGCGGCGGCCGCCCTCGATGATGTTCGCGGTGTCCACCTCGTCGCCGCTCAGGTCCTCGACGACGTCGCTGTTCACGCTGTCGTCGTCGCTGTCGTCGCCGCTCTTCTTCTTCTTCTTCTTCTCCACCTTGGCCTTCTTCGCGACGGGCTCCTCCTCCTCCTCGTCCGTCGTCTCCGCCTCGGAGTCCACCTCCTCCTCCTCGGACTCGTCGTCGATGATGGGTTCCTTGCCCTTGTCTGGAAAAGGCGGACGGAAGGCGGGAGGCGAGGGTGAGGGTGGAGGTCAGCGGGGAACGTCGGACGACGACGGCGCGGTGCGATTTCAAATCCGAAAAGTTGGCACCGCCGAAAGCGCGGAGGGATCTCGCGCGCGGGCGCTCAAGCTCGGGGCGGCGCGGTCCCCGCCCTTCGCGTTCGCGCGTCGGTTCTCGAGGGTTCGCGCGGCGAGAAGGACGCACCGGCCATCGTTACGATGTTTCGGTCTGTCGCCGCGCGCGCGTCGGTGTGTCGGTGCGGCACGCGCGGCTTTGAAAAAACGACGACGGGCTTCTTGGAAGGCGTGGTGCCAGTGACGATGAACTCAGATTATGCATGCTCGCGCGAGGTTTTTCGGCACCGCTCCTCGCCAGACCTCCCCGCGCTCGCGTCCGTTCTCCCCCGGCGCGCCATGGCGGCTTCCGCGCTCGCCGCGATCCCCCCCGTGTGGATCACGATGGCGAAGATCTTCTCCACGATCTTCTCCGTGGTGTACGCGCTGTCGCTGACGCTGACCCCGGTGCGGTCGAGGCGCACCGCGTCCGGATCCTCCGCCCCGCGTTGGCTCGCGGATCCCCGGACGAATCCCTCCAAGCACCACGCGGAGGTGTTCATCCTGAAGTACTCCGCGGCGTGGATCCTCAGCGTGGGCGTCGTGATCGCCTCCCGCGCGTTCGAGTGGTGGGGCCCGTGGGGGTACATGGTGTACTGCGTCTCGTGCGCGGCGCCGTACCTCCTGTACCCGCTCGCGCGTCCCCTGCCCGGGGACGCGAGCGCGAGGCGCCGCGACTGGTACATCCTCAAGGCGAACGTCTGGATCGCGGTCTTCTCCTTCATCGGCAACTACTGGTACACGCACTACTTCTACGGCGTCCTGAAGGCGGACTACACGTTCGAGGCGCACCGGCTGAACGACGTCCCGATCGCGCTCTACTTCATGACGCACGCGTACTTCATGTTCTACCACGTCCTGAGCAACTGCGCGTTGCGTCGCGTCCGCTCGGGGTTCGAACCCGACGCGCGCCGGTTCGCGTTCGAGTGCGCTTTGATCGGCGCCATGGCGTACACCACGGCGTTCATGGAGAGCCTCACGATCTGCGGGTTCCCGTACTACAGGTTCGAGAACAGGGACATGGCCTACACGCTGGGAAGCGCGTTCTACGGCATCTACTTCCTGGTCTCGTTCCCCATGTTCCTGAGGGTGGACGAGGCGGCGGGCGGCGGGAGGAGAGGCGAAAAAGCGGCGGCGATGACCACGACGTTCCACCAGACGTTCTGGGAGGCGATGGGGAGCGGGATGGCGGTGCTGTGCCTGTTGGATTTCGTCAGGCTCGCGCTCGGCATCGATTTCGTCATGAAAGCCGGAGGGCACTAGGGGACGAGAGTTTTGGAGACGAGAGCTCGCGGACGAGCGCGTCGAGAGGAACGCGTCTTCTTCGATGAATTTTTTAACCTTCTCGTATCCTATTTTTTTCGTAAAACGCGACGCCACTCAACCCCGCTTCCGCGCGTCTCCCGACCCCCCCCCCATCCCCCGTTCGACTCGTACCGTCCTCGTCCTCTCGCTCACCACGAGAACCATCTCTCCTCCGCGCTTCTCCCCGCCGCGCGCCTCTCTCCTCCTCCTCCTCCGTCCCCTCCCGGCCGCCCCGGGTGCCTCGGGACCGCCGGCCGCCTCGCGCCCTCCCCGAAGCCGCCTCCTCCTCCTCCTCCTCCTCCTCCAAACCTCCTCCCCCCGCGCCGCCGCCGCTCCCCCTCCAGGCGGTCCACGAGCGCCCTGACCATTCCCGCGCTCTCCTCGAGCGCGCACGCGCGTTCGAGCTCGATCCTCGCCTCCTCGGGCCTCCGCGTCTCGATGCACGTCAGCCGCCTGCGTCGGTGCGCGTCCAGCACGTTGGCGAGGATGTCGGCGATGCCGTCGACGCGCCGCACCACGGCGTCCATCGCGGCGAGCGCCGCGAGCCGTCTCGGGTCCTCGCACAGGCGGAGCATCACGCGCGTCGCCGCCTGAACGAGCGCGGGGCGATCGCGGCACATCTGCATGTGCTCCGTGATGACGCACACCGCGTCCTTGGCGTCGAAGAGCGCCGCCGCGGGGCCGGGCTCGGGCGCCGCCGCGAGCGACTCGAAGAGCGCGTACGCCGCCTCGAGCACCGGCGCGTGACGCTCCGAGCGATCGCACAGACGCGTCGCGCGGAGCGTGGCGGAGAGCGCCCGCGGGTCCGACGCCGTCGCGCGACACGCGGGGCTGTACGCCGCGCCGGTCGCGAGGTCGCGAAGCGCGTCGCGAACCTCGCGGAGTTTGCGAGGCGCCGTCTGGAGCGAACCGAGCGTGCGAACCGCCGCCGCGCACTTCTCCCCGAGCGTCATTTTCATTTTTATAGGGGGACAACATTCGTACCCGCCGCCGCCGCCCCGGTGAAAGAGTGCGCGCGTCGCGGTGCCGTCCTCCCTTTCGGCGCACGCCCTCTTCAGCCGCGCGCGAATCGACGGGAGGCGCTCGAACGAACCGCCCCTTCGCGCCAGCGCGACGCGCGTCGCGCGACCGCGCCACGCCGCCTGCGCGACCTTCGCGAGGCGCCGGGCGGCGCGAAGGCGCTCGGCGCCGAGACGCGCCGCTCGGGACGCCACCGCGCGCCTTCGCGCGGCTTGGCACGTCTCCGCCGCCCAGAGCGTCACCGCGAAGTCGACCCGCGCGCGCCACCCGCGCCAGTGCTTGGCGACGGTCGTCGCCGCCCAGTCAAACGCGCTCCACTCCGCGATCGTCGCCGCCTTCGACAATGAGCGATGCGCGACGCGACGAGGCGCCGCCCGCGAGCCAAGATACTCACTCGTCGGCGACGCCGCGAGGGTCGCCGAGTAGGACAACACCCGGGGGCTCGGAGACGACGCCGAGCGAGGGAGCGGGAGCGGGAGCGAGAGCGCCTTCCCCCCGAGACGCTGCGCGTCGAGAGCCGGCTCCGGTCGCTTCGCGGAATACTCCTCTCGCGTCGTCGTCTCTATACTCCGATTCGCGTCTCGCTCCTCGAGGTCGAGCGCGTAATCGACGCGCGCGACGAACCCGCGCCAATACTTGGCGATGGTCGTCGCCGCCCACTCCGCGCGGAGGCGCCGGCGTTCCGTCGCGAGCTTCGCCCCGCGGGCATCCCTCCGGTCCCGAGCGCGGCGCGAAGACCCGCCGGCGCCCTCGTTGGGGTCCACGGACGCGAGCGGCGCGCGGCTCGACGACGTCCGGAACCCGGGCGACAGCGTTCGAACGACGGCGTCCGACCCCGCGAACGAGGAAGACGACCTCTCCAGAGGAGAACACCCCGCGGCGCCGCGGTCGGTCGGGACGTCGTTCGTCATCCTTCTCGGGGTCTTCTTGGGCGTTTTCCCGCCGGTCCGGGGGGCGGTTTTTTTCGCCGAGGGCGCGCGGCGCTCGGACGGCGCGCGGCGTTGCTTGGACGGCGTGCGGTGCCTGAGGGTGGCGTTCGCGGCTTGCGCGTTCGCCGTCGCCTCAGCCTCCGCCTTTGCCGCCATCACCCGCGCGTACGCTCGGCGCTGGACGGCGCCCCGGCGGTTCGCCTGGCACACGAGCGCGGCGCACCGCAGGTCGAGCATCGCCTCGCGCGCGATCCAGCCCCGGACGCACCGTTGGATTTCCGTCGCCGCGCGCTCCGCCCGCTCGGCGGCGTCCCGCGCCTCCCGCGCCGCCTCCGCCGCCTCCGACGCGGCGCGCTCGCGACGCGCCAGCTCCGCCTCGAACTTCGCCTCCGCCTCCTCGCGCGCGCGCAGAAGGTCCAGGCGCGCCTGGCGCGCTCGTCGCTCGTCGCGCTCGCGGCGCTCGCGTTTGAGCGCCTCGGCGCGCGCGCGACGCGCCAAAAACTCGCGGCGTATCGTCTGGCACGCCGTCGCCGCGTCGCGCGCGCGAAGGAATAAGCGCCGAGCCTCGGCGCCCCTCGCGAATCGCTGCGCGGTGAGCGCCGCGGCCGAGACGCGGAGGAACGCGCGCCGAGCCGCGGCGCCCCTCCGGACGGTTTGCGCGGCGACGACGGCGGCGCGAAGCTCGAGAAACGCGCGTCGCGTTTTTTCTCGCGTCGCCGACGCGCGGCGCCGCGCCTGCATCGCCGTCGCCGCATCCTTGAGCTCGAGGTAATCGAACCGCGCGAACCACCCCTTGAAGTGCGCCTTGATGACGGTCGCGGCGCACGTGCGCTCGCGGAGCGTCGCCACCTCGCGGCGGGCGACGAGGCCGCGCCTGAAGGTCTGGCACGTCAGCGCGGCGCGTCGCGTTCGCGCGAAGCGTCGCCGCGCGTCGGCGCCCCGCGCGTACGTCTGCGCGATGAGCGTCGCGAACCGGCGGTCCAGCGCTTCTTCCCGCGCGAACCACCCGCGCGCCATCGCCTGCGCCGCGAGCGCGCCGCGGCGGATCGCGAGGAACGCGCGGCGCGCGGTGACCATTCGCCGCGTCGCCTGAACCGAAAGAATCGCGTTCGCGCGTCGCGTCGCGTCGCGGCGACCCAAAAAACCGCGCAAACGTCTCGCGACGGTATTCGCGGCGCGAGTCCAAAGCGCGACGCGGCGCCGAAACGCGCCCTCGTCGCGCCCCCTCCGCCACGCGCGCTGCAATCGAACGACCGCCGCGCGCTCCCGGGCGTGGCGCACGAGGGCGGCGCACAGGTCCACGAGGAACGCCGCCGCCGCGGACTTCACGGCGCCGTTCGAGCGCCCGACGAACGACATCCCCCGCTCCGACGCCGACGCCGACTCCGCGAGGTCCTCCGGCCCGAAGGCGGGAGGCGCGAGGGGGTCGCCGTTCGCGCCGCGAAGGTTCCCGCACGCCGCGCGGAGGAGGGCGAAGTTCGACGCGCACGCGCTTAACGCCCGAGACCGCGCCTCGCGGACGAGGCGCGCGGGTTCGGAAAAGTCGAGGTCGCGGTCGAGGCGCGTCGAGCGCTCGCGCGCGTACGCGAAGGGCTCGGTTCGCCAACTCGAGGGACCCACCCACGCATTCGCCGCCGTTTCCCCTGGGGCGGCGGTCGCTTCCCCTTCCCCTTCAACCCCCCCCAGGGTTTTCGGCGCCCTCCTGATCGCGCGGAGGGGCACGAGCTCGGGCGCGTACGCGTGCACGAGCGCCAAGAAGGCGCTTCCGTCGACGAAGCTCGCGCGGAAATCGCGGACGTCGAGCGCGAACGCGCCGGCGACGGCGCGTGCCCACCCGAGCAGACGCCGCTCGTGCGACGCCGCGCCGAGGCACTCCGCGTCCATCGCCGCCTTCGCGAGCTCCTCCTCGAACATCCGCGAGGCGAGGACCGCGCCGGGGGAGTCGAACGAGGACGAGGGAGGTTCCGTCATCGACCGGTTCGCCGAAGAGGGCGTCTCCGCCGAAGAAGACGTTTTCTCCCGGGAAGACGTCCTCCCGGCCGCCGCCGGCGCGAGGGTGTCGCGGAAAAACTCCCCGCACGACGCTCCGAACGACGCTTCTTTCTTCGCCTCGAACGCCCTCGTCTCGCGCTCGAGCGTCCCCGCGGGAACGACCGCCGGGGCGTGGAACCGCATGCGAAGCGCGTGGAGGATCGCGAACGTGCCCCGCAGGTCCCCGTCGACGACGTCCTCGGGCGAGCAGACGTCGCCGAGACGAAACCGCCGGGGGGCGCCCGCCCCTACCCCCTCCTCCTCCTCCGTCGCGGTCGCGCAGCGCTCGGCGGCGTCCATCGCCGCGCGCACGTTCCTCGTCCTCGCCGCGCGCGTCTCCGCGGGGAACGTCGCGCGGCTCGTCGCGCTCGCGTCGCCTCTCAGGTCCCCGAGCGCGTCCACGAGGCGGCACAGCCTGATTCCGTCGCGCAGGTCCGCGCCCAGGTGGTTCACGAAAAACTCGTACTCGTCGCTCGCTCGTTGGCGGTGGAGTAGCGCGTACCCGAAGCGCCGCAGGTGCCTCGTCAGGTCGCCCTCCCCCGCGCAGCTCGCCTGAAGCGCCGCCGCCAACAGCGCCTCGCTCGATTTCACCGCCGCGTCCGCGCGGAACAGGAGCGGCACCCCTCGGCGGAAACCCCTCGTCGCGCCGTCGCGTTCCAGCGCCAACGAAGACGCGCACGCCGCGCGGTCGAGGAGGAAGGCGACGAGAAGGACGCGCTTGAGGACGGTACCCGCGAGCGCCTCGCGGTACCCGTCCGCGAACGGCGCGGGGCCGTACTCGAGCTCGAGCTCCTCGTCGCGGCACAGCGCGGCGACGATCGCGTCCCGTCGGAGCGCGTCGGCTCGACCGTGGGGTTCTTTTTCTTTTTTCGCGTCGACGGCGTCGAGCGCGCCCCGCAGCACGTCCCTCGAAACGTCCGGAAGGACGACGTCCGCCGCCGCCTCGAGCCAGAACGCGTCGTACGCGCCGATCGCGTCGCGGAACTCGGCGAAGAGCCCGACGTCCTCCATGAACGATCCGCCGTCCCCGTCGGCGGGCGCGCGGAGGCGCAAACCGCCCGCGTCGACGTGCGCCTCCACGCGGAGGACGACGTCGCGGAGCTCCGCGTCGTCCGAGTACAGCGCCCAGAGACGCTCGCGAACCGAAAGATGCGCGTTGCGGAGGGCGACGGAACGGGCGACGAGTCCGTATTTTTCGTCGACGCCCCGAGACTCCGGAGCGATGACGTCGTTGAGCCACGCGAGGTGCGCCTTCTCCTGCCTCGCGACCCACGACGGAGCGGGAGCGGAAGCCGAAGACGCCAAAGACGCCGAAGACGCCGAAGACGCCAAAGAAGCCGAAGAAGCCGAAGACGCCGTCGCCGCGGATCCGCCGCGCGAATCGCCTCCGCGCGCGAATCTCGTCTCCCGCCGCGCGCCCTCGGTGGGTTTCGCGAGCCTGAGCGTCTTACCGACGGGCGCGATCGCGTCCGGCGGGTGAGAAGAAGCGGCGCCTCTGTGGCGCTTCGGTCCGAGCGGCGAGCCCCCCTCGGGGTGCGCGACGTCCGCGTCGTCCCCGCGGAAGCGCGCCGACGCGACGGCGGCGACCCGCTTCTTCTTCTCCGCGACGAGAAGAAGCGCGCTCCGCCCGTCGCCTCGAAGGCTCCCGGGACGTCCTCTGGGTCGCCTCGAGGGAACCCGCGCCTTCGCCCTCGACGCCGCGTTTTTGTTCTTCGGGGCGTCGGTTTTGATCGCGTTTCCGACGAGGAGCACCGCGAGGGTGGTGTCCGCGCGGGCGGGTCCCGATCCCGATCCCGATCCCGATCCCGATCCCGATCCCGACTCCGCCGCGGGACAGTCGGCGGCGCGGACGCGCATCTCGCGGCGGTCGCGGCCTCCGGCGGAGGCGCGGCGCGGGCACCACGTGACGCGGACGATGACGCTCGCGCCCGGGGCGAGCGCGAAGCGGTCCGCGGGGTCGATGAGGAACCCGAGCTCGCGCGGGACGTCCTCGAAGCGGACCTCGCGCGGTCGCGGGGTGTCGTTCTGCACGCGCAGGGGGACGGTCTTGACGCCCCCTACGGGGACGTCGGGGAACCGGAGCGCGGGCGGGGGCGCGGAGGACGCGGAGGACCCCAGGCGGAGCGCGGCGGGGGCGAGGTCGCGCCCGAGCGCGGGCTTGACGCCCATCGCGGTCGTGCCGATGAAGTGGGGGGCGCGGGGGGCGGACGCGGGCCCGGCGTTCTCCTTGTCGCACGCCGCGTCCGCGACGCGCGGCATCGTCACGTCCCGGGGACGCGAATCGAAGGGAGCGCCCGTCCCCGGAAGGACGAGGGTCAGATCTGGGGAGGGCGTCGGACCCCGGGAAAGAACCGAGGGGCGTCGCGGGACGACCCGCGCGACGAGAGGGGGGCGGTGCTCGACCGCCTCGACGCGCGCGGTCGCGTCGAGCGCCGTGCGTCGCGCGCGGGGCGGTGCGCGAGACGCGAATGCCGCGCGCGTTTCTCGACCGTCACGAAATACGCGGAAGTTCCCCCCCGCGCCAAGAAACGCTTATTTCCGGCGCGCGCGCGCGATCGAGCCAGCCGCGCGATGCTGTCAGAAAAATGACCGTCGCGTCGTCGTTGAAGCCGCGGGACGAGGAGGGCGTCGTCGTGACCCTGCCTGACCTCAACACCTGCGCGCGGGCACGCGCGGCCGCACGAGCTCGCTTCGACATGCCCGGCCAGGGCCCCAGGGTGCGCGCTCGATCCCTCCCCGCGCGCTCGCCCCTCGCGGATCCACCCCGTCGCGCGCGACGCCTCGATCTCGGCGCGCCACCTTCGCGCCCTCGTCGCCCCGCTCGCCCCGCGGCCGCGCGTTACCCCTGCCCCGCTCCTCGCGTGAGCGTCGGGCAGTAAAACAACGCGCGGAGATGAACGGTGGAATATCTTTATCGCCCGGACGCTCCCCCACGCCCGGGCGACACAAAGCCCCTCCGAAATGCCCCCGACGTCGGGTCCCGCGCCGCTCCCGGAGTCGCCCGCGTCGTCGACGACGAGAGCGCAACCCTCCTCGATCGATCCGATCCGTCTCGATCGATTCCAACGCCTCCGCGCGCCGCCGCGCCTCCCCTCTCTCAGAATGAATCCCGCCCATCTCACCCCCACCCGCCTCCTCCCTCCTCCCTCCCCCACCCACCCGCGCTCGCAGGGCTCTCGCCCCACCGCGCGCGGGAAGAAGCGCGAGCGCCGCGCGCACGACCCGCTCGAGCGGTACGCCCGCAAGCTCGACAGGTGGGTCGACAAGCACCCCGTCGCCGCGTCCATCCTCTCCTTCGGCGTCCTCGCCTCCGCGGGGATCATCTTCTGGAACGTCTTCGGCGAACACCTGAAATGGGTCTACGGGAAGTACCTCGCGGAGGCGTGCGACCCGTACGTCGCGGCGGCGTGGGCGAAGGCCGCGCCGCACTTCGCCGCGTTGCGGGCGCTCGCGGAGGAAAACGCCGGGGCCCCGGCGTCCTTCGTCGCGAATCTGTTTCGCGCGAGGCCCCTTAAGAAAACGATCGAGCTGTGAACGAAAACGTTCATCAGGACCGGAGTGGACCGGCGGGGGAAGGGGGGGGAGGAGGGGGCCGGCGCGGTGGCGCGCGGTGGGGCGATTGTTATGTTCACGCGAGCGCGATTCTTTCGGTTCGAGGCGCGCTCGAGGCGCGCGCCGGTCGTTCGTCGGGCAAAAAGTCGGCTGGACGCCGGTCAGGGTGAATCGAACACCTGGGCCGCTAAGCCCCTACAGGTTTGAAGCCTGCACCCAAGGCCACTCAGGGTCAGTCCGGCAGGTTCAACCTCGATCGTGGCCTTTGAAAGTTGAACGCGGACAGGTCATTCGACCGACAGCTTCCGTTTATAGATGCCGCCGCGACGGCGTCCACCGCGACTTATGGGTCGGTCGCGCGCGCGACCGGCGGAACGCCGCGTCGTCCCTCTCCGATTCATCGCTCGCGAACGGTTTGGGCGGCGCCTTGGCTTCCTCGCCCTCCCGTCACCATCGAGCACACCGTCGACGCGCGCGCCCCCCGGGAGGCGCGATGTTGGCAGCGACGCGAACGTTCGCGAGGGTCCGGGCGGCGTCGGCGCCCGAGGCGGCGATCTCGCTCCGCCGATTCGCCGCCCCCGCGGGGGCCGCCGCGGGTCCCTCGGACGCCTCCGGCGCGCCCCCGTCGCGAGGTACGCCTTTCCCCCCGCCCCCCCCGCGATCGGCGATCGACCCCCCCCTCTCCCCCACCCCTCGCGCTCGTCCAGGATCCCTCCGCGCCTCGCGGTCCATCCGCTCACCCCGCCTCTCCTCGTCCCTCACCCCCTCGTCGCGTCGCGCAGCCCCCGACGCGGCGGCGGTCCCCGCCGACATCTCCGCCTCGGCGTCGCCTCCCGGCGGATCCCCCACGACGGGCGGCGCTCGCGGCCGGATCCCCGCGACGATCGTTCGCGAGACGTACGAGGGCGTCTCGGCGTCCTACTCGGTATCGCACGGCGACACCCTCCGCGGGTACCCGACCATGACCCTGCGCGAGATGCTGGCGAGCGTGGACGCGCGGTACGCCGCCGGGGCGATGCCCGCGGAGCGGCACGTCGCGCAGCTCGTCGACAAGGTGGCGGACGCCGACGACGCCGCGAAGGTCGCCGGCGCCATGGCCAAGTTCCGCGCGTTGCGTCTCTCGCGCGTCTCCTCAGGGCGATCCTCGCCGGGTACGACGCTCAGGCGCGACGGGTACCTGGGCGAGAACGCCCTGCTGATGTTCATCTCGGCGTGCGCGAGGGACTCGGCGGACCCGCGGCGGGCGATGGATGTTGCGATTCGCGTCGCCGAGGCGCGCCACGTCCACGGGGTTCGCGTCGGAAAAACCGCTCTCCTGGCTTTGCTCGCTCGATCGGTCGACGCCGGGCAGATCGCCAGGGTGTACGAGATCTGGCGCGCCGTCGACCCTCCCGTCGACGTGGACGCGGTCTGCGCGGACGCGGTCGTGAAGGCGCTGGTGAGGATCGGCGAGGCGGGGACGGCGGAGGCGAGCGCGCGCGTGTTTAGGGACGTGGGCGTCGGGATCGGCGAGGAGACGCGGAGGGCGCTGGAGGAGGCGATCGCCGCCGAGGAGAGGGGGAAGGGGGAGGAGGCGGAGGAGGCTACACCCGGGGACGGGGAGGGTGAGGGGGAGGCGGATCGGGTCGTCGTCGCGGGGGCGGAGGGCGAGCCGGAAGGGACGGAGGGTGAGGAGGGGCTTCGATGAAAGGCTTCGACGCGTATTATAACCGACGTTCGTTTGTTCTTTATTCGACGCCGGCGAAACGTCCGCGCCTCGTCCGTCCTCGGGAGCACGCGCGGCTTAGCGGGCTGGCCCTCCTGGAACGCGATGACCTCCGCCGGCGCGCACTTGGCGAACGCGTACTCGCCGATGAGCGTCCGCGGGTCGAGCGTGTTCGGGTTCTGGAGGAGCAGGTACCAGTTCTCGGCGACGAGGCAGTCGCGGAACATGCCGACTTGGTTGCGTCGGACACGCCGAACCGAGGGGATGTGCATTTCGCCCCGCGCGCGCGTGTGGGGGCACCATGAGCGATCATCACGCGGTCACCGTGTTGGACGGCGGGGAGGACACGAGCGGTGTGCGAATGCGCGGGACGCCGTCTGCGGAGGGTCTGACGCGTCGGCGATCGCGCGGCGCTGAGGAACCCGGCCCCGGGCCCGTCACGGAAAGCGCGCTCGACGATAAGGATTCGACGGGCGTGTTGGCCTCGTTCCTCAACCCGCGAGACGGAAGCCTCGAGCTGGAGAGGCGATTTCCGATGTACTGCAAGCAGCTGCGTTGGATCGGTGTTCGCTCCAGCAAGTGCGAGAGGCGAACCCTCAAGCTCGCGGCGGCCCTCGCGGGGCAGGTTCTCCACTGTTGGTCCTCCTACGTGGTTTTTCGTCGGTGCCTGGGCTTCTCAAACATATGGGCCGTGGCACACATCCTCGGCGTCAGCAACGCGGCGGGTAAGGCGCTCGCCGCGATACTGCAGGTTGATCCCGGAGGCGAACGACCGTGTCCCAGCGATGCGGTCTTCTCAAACTTCAGCGAAGCGGACTGGAAGATACTCACTCTGCTGCGATTGAACGGCCCCGGACATATGGGCCCCGCCCTCGCCTTGTTGTTCATACCTGGTGTCATTATTCCCGCGTTCATCGCGCCTTCGGTGTTCAAGGGATACTGGTTCGAGTTCGTGGTATGTTTGCTCACGTACTACGCCGCGTGCGTGCCTTGGTGGAGTGGCGTGACCGGGCATTTCCTCCTTTGTTGCCCTGCGATGATGCTTCAGTTGAAAAACATGCGGGACGAGCTCCTTGTGCTCGTTGCGGGGGTGGAGGGCAAGGACACGGCGGCGACCTGGCGCAAATCTCTGTCAATCAAGTCGTCCAAAGACTTGTCCAAGGTGGCGCCTACTCCGGACGCTGAGAGCCAATCCACGACCGCAGTCGCGTTGTCTCCGAAAGATATCGAAACCCGGGCGGATGAATTCATCGTGAAGCACGCGGTGATGTCTGACAACATGAATCGGTTCTCGGCTTCCTGGTCGGGTTTCGTCCTCATCGTGGAGTTCTTAGTCATCCTGGCTCTGATTCCATCGTGGTACGCCGTCGGCAGTGGAAAAATTCTCCGTTCCGACTTTGACCAGATGGAAGGCACTACTAAAGACCTGAAAGATGTGCTTATCTTCTATGCTTGGCTTCAGACGGTCATGATATCCACCATCTGGCCCATGATTGCCGGCCTGATGGGGTTCGTGACGAGCTTTGCCGATAAGCTGCCTCACGCGGTCTCCAGACTGGCCGCACACCGCAGCGCTAAGCTCGCCGAACTTCGGGAGGTGCTGTTCGCCGCCGATGTCGGTTTCAAGCTCATGGGCGTTCGTATCACCCCAGTTTTCCTCCTGACAATGTTCTATTCCTCACTCACCGGCGTGGCGGGCATCTGGCTGTACCTCAATAACGACTGATGAGTGAGTCAAAGATCTATCACCGACACTCGCCTCGTCGCGACGAGCGTCTCAATCGCCGCCTCCGCCGCCTCCACCTCCCCGCCCTCGCCCTCCGTCGTCCCTCCCCTCCACCTGCCGATCACCGACGGAGCTCCGTCCACGTCGCCCATCTCGGCGCACTCCGGCGCCGCCCTCGACGCCGCGCGTCGCGCTCGGCGCGCCACTCCTCGTCGGATCACTCTCCGAAGTATCGCTTGGTGCCGTTGACGGCGTCGGCGTCTCTTCCCATCTTTTCGAGTTTCTCGCTGGTCGTGAGCCCGTTGACGCCGGCGATGGCGGCGCCGAGGATGTCCGTCGTGCACGCCTCCTCGACGCGGCACGGGGGCAGCTCGCGCTCGTCGCCGGAGTTGCGACGCACGAAATTCTCGCTCTGCGCCCGGGCGTACTCCCGGCGATCGCCGTCGCAGTCCATCATGCCCCCCTCGCACTTCATGCGCATGGCGTCGTCGCGCATGTCCATGTACTCCTTCACGCTCGGGTCGGCGAAGACGAGGTCGATGGCGAGCGCGGCGGAGGGCGCGGCCGCGTTGAACAGCGCCGCGCCCGCGAGGGAAGCGGCGAAGGTTTGGCGCCAGCTCGGCGCGGCGGGAGCGTTTTCGTCGCGGCGACGGCTCCGGGCGACGGCTCCGGAGGCGCGGTCGGCGGAGGCGCGGGGCGCGCGGGACGCGACCGCGCGCGCGGCGGTGGGCGAGGGGGACGGGCGGAGCGCGAACATCGCGAGCTCGGGCGTGGACGCGCGCGCGGCGTGTGCGTCGCGGCCGATCCTCGTCGTCGATACGCCTCGGGTGGGAATATCGTCTCGAGGCCCAATGCCGAACCCGCGACCGAAGCGAGGGAGATTTCGAGAGGCCTCTCGACGGAGCAAACAGTCCGAACCTTTTCACGCGGCGCGGATCCGAGATCCACGACTCGTCGTCGCCCTCTCTCGCATCAAGCGCGCGGCCCCTTTCCCGCGGGTTTCGCAGTCGCGCCCGCGCGCTCGGGCCTCGCCCCTCGCCGCGGCGTCCGCTCGCGGCGATGAGCGCCTCGGCGGCGACGCCCGTCGCGCCCGCGCCCGCGCCCGCGCCCGCGCCCGCGCAGCTCCTGTTTCGGTGCCAGGCGTGCGCCTCGGTGCTGGACATCACGGGCGAGCCCGAGGCGGAGCGCGACCTCTCGGCGGAGCACGACGCGGACGCGCCCCGCGCGGACCCCTCGCGCGGCGGTCCCAAGACCGGCGGCGGCGTAAGCGGCGCCGCCGCCATGGACGAGTCGTTCGTGAACCTCCCGTCTCCCGGCGTCGCCCCGGGCGCGGACGCGCCCCGCGCCGCGCACCCCCCGCCGCCGCGCGGGGTGGCGGATTCGTTCGTTGTGCTCCGATCCTCCGTCTCGCGCGTCCCGGCGGCGGCGGCGGCGGCGGGCGCCGGGCTGGACGCGCGCTTCGCCGCCCTCGCGCGCCTCTTCGACATGGCCTCGGACGAGACGAAGGTCGACCACCCGGTGTGTCTCGAGTGCGCCGCCGCGCTTCGCGCGGAGCTCGACGCGCGCGCGAGGGACGCCGAGGATGAGCGCGAGACGTACGAGCGGAGCTTGGAGACGCTTCGAGCGAGCCGCCGAGCGGAATCATCCTCATCCGCGGGCGGCGAGGGCTTGGATTTGGAGGCGGAAGCTCTGAAGGCGGAGGCGGAAGCTGATGAGGCGGAGGCGGAGGCGGAGGCTCTGGAGGCTGAGCTCGCGACGCTGAGGCTCGAGCGTTTGGCTCTGGAGCGCTCGAGCCGCGATTTGGACGCTCGCGAGGATCGGTACTGGAACGATTTCAACGACTTCAAGTCGCGCGTCGGTCGCCACGTGGACGAGCGCGACGCTCTGGTCACCGGCATCGAGCAGACGGGTCGGCAGCTCGAGCGCCTCCGCCGCGTCAACGTGTTCAACGACGCGTTCCACATCTGGTTCGACGGTCCCTTCGGCACGGTGAACGGCTTCCGCCTCGGCCGCCTCCCGGACGTCCCCGTGGAGTGGGACGAGATCAACGCCGCGTGGGGCATGGCCTGCCTGCTCCTGCACACCATGGCGACCGCGGCGAAGATGCCCCCGTTCCGGTCCTTCGCCCTCAAGCCCCTCGGCAGTTTCTCCAAACTCGTCGACCGCAAGTCCAAGGCGGAGTACGAGCTCTACGGCCCCGTGAACATCCTGAGCTCGCACAAGTACGACCGCGCCATGTTCGGGTTCCTGCAGTGCCTCCGGGAGTTCGCGGAGTTCGCGTCCGAGGTGGACCGGGAGCTCGGCGCGGAGCCCAGGTTCGAGCTGCCGTACCACATCGAGGGGGACACGATCGACGGGCGGAAGATCGGGTTCCCGTTCAACCGCTACGAGCGCTGGACGGCGGCGCTGAAGATCACCCTCGCGGACCTCAAGGCGTGCCTGGCGTGGCTGTCGAACCAGCAGCAGAGGAGCGACCGGGAGAGGCACGAGGAGGCGGAGGAGGAGGGTGCGGCGGGGGGGGGAGGGTG
>MDSW01064837.1_pt1 | contig 28223 bp, 20 predicted proteins | sample 811171 | NCBI WGS metagenome assembly MDSW01 (sample SAMN05326641, study PRJNA326480) | marine metagenome | isolation source: seawater | place: Atlantic Ocean: North West | collected 2012 | reverse complement strand
TATACAAACCCCGAAGCGGTCGGCTAATATCTTTCAAGGCCCAAACGCACGTCATTATCATCAATCCGACAATCACTCCACTTAAATCGAGACTGCTTGTTAACACCGGGCTGATCATGGCAATCCCAAGTGATCCTCCAATAACTAACAGCAGCAGGGCGAACTGCTTACGCAAGCTTAGAAACAGCCCCAGCAATCCAAGAACAGCCAGCCCTACAAAAAGAATCATTTGGACCTGGGAACTTTCAGCAAATTCAAGTATTAAAGCCGAGTCCTTTGGATTGATCGTCGAGAAATAAAGAATCTTCTGCCGGTTCGATGGATAGATATCACCAACAGTATACCCAGTCGTTACCTCATCGATGACCTGATGAGCATCAAAAGAGCGATCATTATTTAATAATCGCTCCTGCAAATGCTCCAACCAGGAACCGTCTAAATGGTCGTCCCAGTTTCCGCTATAGGAAAGTAGAACTAGATCTTTCGGGATTTCCACCCCGATGAAGATCTGATTCACGGCCCTGACGTTCTGAAATACCGGAAGTTCGATTTTCCATGAGTCCACTGAGATGTTGTAAACCAACTCCACAACGAAAGTCTCACCCTGAGATTGGGTTGTCAAGGGAATAAAATAGGAGCCCTGACTTTCAGAATCCGGGTCTATCTCTAATCCCACCGAATTGCCATTGATTCTTAACGGGTCATTCGTCAATTGGCTATTGGCGGGCATTTGTAATGGAATACGCTGGTCAACTGACCGCATTCTAAAGGCGGCATGAACAGCCGCGTTATTACCATTAGAAAGTCGCACTCTGACATATCCCATTTCCACGGCGGTTTTTTCCACCTCTTGCTGTTCATAACGATTGACTCGCAATCCCAGATTCCAGTCATCCCCATGAAACTCCATTGCCAACGTGGCACCGGCGGTATCCCCGTTCAACTGTATGTCATGTTGCGGATCAATCGGACGTAAACCCTGAATCGAATCCTTCTCCGGTGTGATATCAAGATTTTCAGATTTCTTAAACGCGATTTGTCCCCAACTACGTTCAACATTTCCAGGCACCAATTTACCCACAAAGACGGAAGCCGAGCCCATTGCTTCAAGAGACCCTAAATCCTGTTCCCAGGAAAGCTCAACGGTAACGGGTCCTAACAATTCCCTGTTGGATCTCAATTCCCACGCCACGTAGCCTTCGGCAAGATCTTTGGGAGCGGGATTAATTTCAGTTCTTGTCATGAAACTGGATGAGTCGTTTCTGATAAGCTCTTCAATCGCTTTCGGAACATCAAGTCGAAAGGTTTTGACTCCGCTATAACGTACGTGATAATGCAAGCCGACCCTGAAATTCACTTCACCCTGATCCACATCAGCAACAATTAACTGGCCAACCTCAATGTATGGTTTTCTTCGCTCGACTTCAAAAACCGGGGCAAAGTCCTCTTCTGCATAACGAAAGCCCTGAGCCGGTCTCGCATTTTGACGAATCGCCAGCGGAGTGATATGTTCGGCCTGGATTTCATTGACCGCAACACTCTGGCCACCAGCTGTAACCTTGGGGGTCAAACGCAAACCCTCCGGAGCTAGGACAATGACTCGGCCTCGGACAACTTCAACAGAAGCTGGAACAACCCGTGCCAATTCCAGCGTATATTCAGTTGCGACTCCTGTTGGTGAAACTAAGTTTTCATCGTTATGCCGCTTTTCCAGCCCCAATCGCAACCCGACAAGCCCAAAAGCCTTGCGGGATAAATTCACCCGATAAACACCGGGGGCATTTTCAACCATGTGGTGATTTTCGACGACCACGGGCTGATAATCTCCTACCTGGACACCGTGAACTTCACGTATCGTATAACCTTCCGGTACGTCATATTCGACTTGGAAAATCCCGGCACGCTCCACACTAAACAGTGTGGTTACATCCACTCGCACCTGATCTTCCAGAACATGAATATCCACAAATTCCTCAGCGCTCACTCGAGGCTGTAGCTTTTCAACTTTCAGTATTAATTCATAAGGAGGTGCAGCATAGCGATAAACAAAATCCCAGGCTCCCTGCTGATTACCAACCTGTTCATTGTCAACCTGTAAAAGTCCGGTACGAGTCGTAACATCTGCACGCAGGTCGCCTTCAGTACGTACCATCACCAACCCTTGTTGCCGCGAAACGCCCAACGCTTCTATTTCCGGAATTACTACATCAACGGATTCATTCTGCATACCCACTTCAAGGTCGAAACGTTCCAACTCGAGACTAAGATTCTGTGTGACACTTGCCGGCTCAAACAACTCAACATTGATCACCTGAGCATTTTCCACCAATTCGACATCCCAGCGACGCACATTGGCATCAAAGACACCAGCAATCTTTTGACCGGTCGGAATACGGATTTTCAGTTCTGTTAATTCACTTCGCGAAATCGAATACGTCAGTGTGGCCTGAGTACGTTGCGAACCTTCTCCGATGACCACATTTTGCCGTGTTTGTACTGTCGCCAACGCCGATAAACCAGAAGCACCTTCACTCTTCGGCGTCCAATCGATTTCCACCTGAGGTGTCAAACCAAAAAAGGCGATCAATACAGTATCGGTTGGAACCTGAGGCGTCGGAGGGTCGCCGTTATCCGCATCCGCACCGTCACGAGTTTCGGTAGCTGCGACGAGCGGTCGAACATTCACTTTGACTCCCGGGTCTTTGATCGTGATTTTCCAACGATTGATCGATGCCTGCGGAGCCTGAAAACCAACCTGGTTCAAACCGGGCGACTTATTAAACGTTTTCGCATACTTAAGGTCCAGTGTTAGTTTGTCAGCCTGGCCATCTTCAAAATCGAGTAATAAGAAATACCCCTGGCCTGGGCGAAACACAATGCGTGCATTTTCCCCACCGATCAAAGCCGACGAAATAGCTGAATTTCCGAGTCGCAGTGGAATTTCGTGCCAACCTTCACCTAACAATTGAATCGTCAGCTGAGCCTGAACTTCCATAACATCACCGCGAACTTCAGCAACAGACTCGATGCTGGTAATCAATGAACGTAGAGGCGGACCCTGCTTAGGCTGAGGCAAGGCATTCTTCCGGGCGGCATCCCAGAGTTGCTGAAATTGTTCGTACGGTAAAAACACTCCTCGTGCAGGTTTCTCGAAAACCTGCGGCAGTTTTTCATAGGGCACATAGATGACCTGTTCTTTGAGAGGATCAATCTCCTGATCACCTTCAGGCTGTGCCACCACTGCGGGGGGTTGTTCCTCCTGTTGGGCTGCCGGCTGCTCGGAGGCTGGTTGGGCAAACCCGGATTGAACAAATAGAAAACTGATCACAAAGCAAAATAAGAATCGCCTAGAGTTCATTTTGTATCTCATCTTGGTTATAAACATCTGGAACGGTACTTAATAACGATCCGTACCGGCTACTTTTTCTGTTACGCAGTTCAGAAAGGATCGGTAGACTTTTGTCTATTCTGATTTCGCGCCAGCGCAACGGAAGATAAAACCACTGCTGCTATACCAATAAGACGCCGACGATTGCGCGTTTGTTCCCGAAAAATCCTACTTAATCCGAATAATCGGAACTCCTGTAGGCTACTTAATCCGCTTGTAGATTGCCTTTGCCAAAAGGGCTGCACCATCGCCATTGGGATGGACACCATCTGGTAACAGCTCTGGGTAAGGGGCCAAAACTTTATACAGGTCGATGATTTTAACTCCCTTCGCTTTCTTAACGGCTTTATTAAGAGCCGGAATCACTTCGTCACGCACAACGGCCTCAGTAATTCCCCAACGATCTGTTGCCACTGGAACGGGACGACAAACATAAATCTGCGGTTTAGAATCCAACCCCTGAAAATGATCGATCATTGACAACAAATCAGTGCCATATTGATCAGCATACTTCCAGTTCTGTGGTTTGCTGTCATTCGTACCCAGCTTAATGATCACAATATTGGGCTGGAATTCGGTTGCCATTTTGAACTGTGGCCGAGTCCAGTAGGGAAGATCACCTTGCTTTAGAAGTGTTGCGCCGTTGACACCAAAATTGCGAACGGCATACCCATCCCCTAGTAGTTTACCGAGTTGCAACGGATAATTTCGATTTTCGCGATCCTGAATGGCAGCCCCGAAGGTAATACTATCTCCAACACATGCAATCTTCACCGGCTCGGCCGCTAGAACTGAAGTCGAAATAAGTAAACCAATGAGTATGCAAAGCATCTGTTTCACAATCCGGTTGGCAATCATTGTCTATACTCCTTAACGCCCCTTAGTATCTGCAGGAAATTACTGATTCAATTTAGCACAGCTCGTAAAGGTAAGCTATTATGCAGGTTCTCACACCCTGATAATAGCTAACTACCTTTCCCTATGTTTCCCAACGCAGATATCAATTTCAGCACACTCTCCAATTTCCAGTTCATCGACTGGGCCATTGTGGGATGCTATCTTTCGATCTCGTTGGTCATTGGGATCTTTGTCACGCGGTATGCTACCAGCATGACTGCTTACATCGGAGCTGGCCGGAGTGTCGGCCCGTGGCTGGGTGTCGCCACCATGACAGGAACAGAAATGGGCCTCATCACCGTGATGTACATGGCCCAGTCCGGATTTAGTGGTGGGTTTGCTGCTTTTCACATGGCTGTGATTGCCGGGGTTGGAACACTTCTAGTTGGAGTCACGGGTTTTATTGTGGTACCACTCCGCGCAGAAAAAGTACTTACAATCCCCGAGTACTACGAAAAGCGATTTGGTACGCCAGCCAGAATCACTGGAGGCATCATTCTCTCAACTGCCGGCATCCTCAACATGGGATTATTCCTGCAGGTGGGCGCCAAGTTTATTGTTGGAGCAACGGGACTTTCCTTCGAAGGGACGGCTCTCATGGTGGTCATGACAGTCTTACTGATCCTTGTTTTAGTTTACACTGTCCTTGGCGGCATGATCTCGGTCATCCTAACGGACTACATTCAATTCGTTGTATTGTCATTCGGAATTGTTATCACTACGTTTCTCGCCATTAATAAAATTGGCATCGGTGAGATGTATACAGCCATTGCCCGAGGTATGGGGGAAGCGGGTTTTAACCCGATGGCAGAAAATGGTGAATTTGGCATCAGCTATGTGCTGTTTCAGTTATTCGCTGCTGGAATTGTCGGCTGTGCCGTTTGGCCAACCGCCGTTTCGCGGGCACTCGCCATGGAATCTCCACGAGCGGTAAAGAAACAATACACAATTTCGGCAATTTCCTTTACCATCCGATTTTTAATTCCTATGTTTTGGGGAATTGCAGCCTACACCTACTTCACCAACAGCTCGCAAGAAATTACCGAGATGTTCATCGGCAACAATGCCATTCAGGATGCGGGCCTTTACGCCATGCCAGCATTCATGGGCCAGATCCTTCCCACAGGATTACTCGGTTTAATTGTGGCCGCGATGATTGCCGCTTTTATGTCCACTCACGATAGTTACCTTCTATGCTGGTCAAGCGTTTTAACACAGGACGTAGTCGCACCTATTGCCAGGTCCGTTTCCCATAAGGATTTAAGTAATAAAAAGCGAATTACGTTAACTCGTATATTCATCGTGCTAATTGGCGTCTTCATCTGGGGATGGGGGTTGTTTTACGAAGGCAACGACAGTATCTGGAATTACATGGTCATTACTGGTTCTATCTATGCGACGGGCGCCATCGTCGTTCTCGTGGGTGGACTTTATTGGGAGCGAGCGAGTAGCATGGGAGCCATGGTAGCGCTTATTACCGGGGCCTCAGCAGTCCTCGGATTGGAGCCGGTGCGAAACTTTCTGATCGAGAATACCGGGGGAGTAATCGGTCTGGATGTAGACTATTGGAAGGCAAATATCACCTCATCGATCGTCGGCTTATTCAGCCTCGGCTTGACCACCTTTTTATTCGTCACCATTTCCATCATCTTCCCCGACCCCGCTGCTGATGAAAATAAATTAGTCCAAGGAGACGAGAGCCATGCCTAGTACACCTGACCAATACTCAGTCTGGTTCCACTTCTGGATGGGCCTTCTTTACGCGGGCTTAGGAATCTTCTCTATTGTCGCCGTCATCGTTTCGATCAAAGGCTGGCATGAAATTAAGATCATGCTTCGAAAACTGAAAGGGTGATTCACTGTAAAGCTTAACGAATACTTAGCTTAGAATTCCTTTAGCCACTTCACCGTGGACATCTGTCAAGCGGAAGTTACGTCCTGAATAGTTATAAGTAAGCCGTTTATGATTCACACCTAAAAGATGCAGGAGTGTTGCATGTAAGTCATGCATATGGGTTTTATTCTCGACAGCCTTGTGCCCAAATTCATCCGAGGCACCGTATTTAAATCCGGCCCGCACACCTGCGCCAGCGAGCCACGTAGTAAATCCGTTGGGATTGTGGTCGCGCCCCGTGCCATTATTCTGCGAATACGGAGTACGGCCAAATTCAGCACCGAACCAAACTAACGTATCGTCTAACAGTCCACGCTGGGCCAAATCCTGCAGCAAACCAGCGATTGGTTTATCCACCCTTTTCGCATGATCTGCATGCTTGGGAAGATTTGAATGCTGGTCCCAGGCAGGATTTGCTCCCGCATCTCCATAAGTCACCTGAATGTACCGCACTCCAAATTCGGCTAGGCGACGAGCCATGAGGCATTGCGAACCAAAATCGAGCGTATCCTTATCGTCCATCCCGTACATTTCTCTGGTTGCTTTAGTCTCGCGAGAAAGATCGAGAATCTCAGGAGCATTATTCTGGAATCGCCACGCTAATTCATAAGAACTGATCACAGCTTCCAGTTCTTTATCGCCGGACTTATCTACAGTCTGCTCAGCGTTCAAAGCCCGCAGCAATTCAAATTGCCCCTGCTGTTCCAGCTTGGAAAGAGATTTATTAACCAAATTTCTAACTTGAGCATCCGTTGCAGGACGCCCTGCACTGCCAAGCGTTGTCCCCTGATGCACGGGAGGCAAAAAAGCGTTGCCATAATTTCGCGCACCACCATTTCCTGGCGAGGGCGCAATCGAGACAAAGGCTGGCAGGTTAGCATTCTCGGAGCCCAAAGCATAGCTAATCCATGAACCCATGGACGGGCGAACAAAGTTAGTCGCACCGGTATGCAAAAAAAGTGTTGCCGGCCCGTGAGCAACCCCTTCCGTATGCATACTGTGGATCATGCACATCTTATCCACATGGTTTGCCATATGCGGGAACAGCTCCGACACAGGTTGACCACATTCACCGTACTGACGAAACTTCCATGGTGATTGCATGAGAGTTTGTTCACTACCGCGTTTACCTGTATTCGCGATAACCCGTGCATCGTCAAACGGCATCTTTTCGCCATGACGCTTTTCGAGAATCGGCTTGTAGTCAAACGTGTCGACCTGACTCGGTCCGCCCTGCATAAACAGGAAGATGATTCGTTTTGCACGAGCTGCGTGATGAGATTGCTTTTCCGCCAATGGATTATTGCCGCTCGCATTATCTTCTCCTGCAAGCATTCCTGACAACGCAAGTGAACCAAATCCGCAGGAAGCAAGCTGTAGTGCCTGTCGCCGACTAAAGAACAATCCATTCATATATCAATTACCAAAAAATCTGACGAGCAGCCGGACAATCGGCCCATTTAGTTCTACCTAATTAATATATCGAAAATCAACCGAAGCAAATACAGCCTGAATTGCCTGAGCCCAGTTTTGACGCCGCGATTCCTCGGAATCATCCTGCTGGATGAATGCAATCGAAACTTCCAATTCTCGCGACGTTGGCTTGCGTCCCAAAACAGCCTGCGAAACAAGCACAAATCGAGTTTCATCATCGAGATCGGACATTGCTAAGAACCGTTCCGCAGCTAAATCACAATACTCCATGACCTTAGAATTATTTAACATAAATAATGCCTGAGGAGAGGTGCTTGAAACGTCGCGCTGACCGACCACAACACTTGGATTAGGATAATCAAAAACCTGAAGGACTTCAGGGAGGGAATTTCTAAAAGCGGGCCAATAAACAGCTCGCCGATACCCTCCATGCGGATAATTATAGTCGTTTTTCGTACCGGACTTAATCGTCGGTCCCCCCATGGTCAGATCCAATTTCCCACTGACCTGAAGCATCGCATCCAGAATACTCTCAGCATCCATACGTCGACGATTCATATGCCCCAACAGACGATTCTCAGGGTCCTTTGCCTTCAACGTCGCCGTGGGGGTCGACATTCGCTGATAGGTATCCGACATCACAATTTCACGGACCAACTCTTTGGTAGACCAGTGATTCTGCTTGAGCTGCGTTGCCAAATAATCAAGCAGTTCTGAATGGGATGGCGTTTCTCCCGTAACACCAAAGTTATCCGGGGTGCGCACCAACCCAACCCCCATCAACCAACCCCAAACCCGATTAGCGTATACTCGACTGGTCAACGGATTCGAATCACTCGTTATCCACTCACCTAATTCAACACGACCACTTTCTCCCTGAGAAATCACGAGCGAATTATCATAACTTGCCACCTGAAGAAAGCCCCGAGGCACGCTGTTACCCAGATTGTGAACATCACCCCGAATATGAATCTGCGTATCTGCAATTGCCTTTTGCTCCCGAACCGTCATATAGACTTCTTTTGGTGGAATACGCTTCTCCAGTTCTTTCGCTTCTCCTGCAAGCTCTTTCACGCGGGCTGCAATCACCTTCTCATCTTCCTCACTATCGGGATCCAACCCTTTGGATTCATTCGCAATCAATTCCATATTGAGAAACTGGACGGCATCGATAACAACCGCACCGGACGAAGATTTTGATGTGTCAACGACCACCCTAGGTTTCATCCCTTTTTCAAACCGATACGTGCCTAGCGAATCAAAGTGACCGTCCAAAGAAGGAACGGTTGTTTCATTGACCACCGTAACTTTAGAACCGTCTGCATCCCAAACTTCAACCGACAATTGCTTTGGCCGATTGCTGCCATACGCATAGGCAAATCGGACTTCGTAAACACCTTCCAGTTCTTCCATCGGCTCAAATGTTGCAGTCGTACCGGCCGTTCCCCCACTGGCATATTGATAGCCGGGGCCAACATACGTTTTGTTGGAAGTTGATTTATTCCATTGACCGGTAAGAACGGCATCAATGTCATCAATGACAATCCCGACAACATCTTCTACTGCAACCACTCCAACCTGTTTATCTTTTGTCAGCTTAGCCAACTCGCTTTTGACCATAGCTAGTCTTTCACGGATTGCCTTTGAGGCCCGAACCTGTTCCTCAGGCAGCGGCAATTCTTTTTCGACCCAACGCCCCACGTTTGCATTCACGATAGACTCCGTGTTCTTAAGAATGCCAGCTAAAGCGTAGTAATCTTTGGTCGGGATTGGGTCGAATTTGTGGTCATGGCAGCGAGCACAACCAATTGTCTGTCCTAGCAAACCTCGGCCAATTGTCTCCAATTGCTCGTCAACAGCATCCATACGCAGTTTGGCTTTATCCTGATCTTCAAGGTTGTTATTCCCCATTGCCAAGTAACCGGTCGCCAGAAGATTCCTGCGACGTTGCACATGATCATCTGTCTCAAGCAGATCGCCTGCAATCTGTTGTTTGATAAATGTGTCGACGGGTACATCATCGTTAAAACTATCAATGACATAGTCCCGATATCTCCAGGCTTGTTCATAGATCAAGCCTCGTAATGTGACTGATTCAGCATAACGCACGACATCCAGCCAGTGTCGTCCCCAACGTTCGCCAAAACGAGGGGATTTAAGTAATTCATCGACTAATCTTTGATAGGCAATATCACTATCGTCCGTTACGAACGCTGCGATCTGCTCTGGAGTCGGGGGTAGCCCCAGAAGATCATAATACAACCTACGTATTAATACCTGACGACTAGCTTTCTTTACCGGTTTCAACCCGACTGCATTCAATGCATTACCTATATAAGCATCGATGGGAGTCTGCGCTCCCTGATATTCAGGAATCACGCCGGGATCAATCGGACGATAAGCCCAAAATTCTTTCCCCGCCTCAATATCAATCGTGTTAGCTGTGGCAACTTCACCTTCTCTAGGATCCGCTGCTCCCATTTCAATCCAGACTTTAAAGTCCGCGATCACCTCTAACGGCAATTTGCCTGCCGGCGGCATTTCATACAAGTCATAGTTCAAAGACGAAAGCAAAGTTCCTTCCTGCGGCTTGCCGGGAACCAACGCTGCCCCACTGTCACCACCTGCCAAAAGACCGAGGCGACTGTCCAATAGCAGACCGCCTCGCAATTCATCCTTTGCTGCAGCTTTTTCAGAATGGCACTTGTAGCAGTGCTGAACAAGTACAGGACGAATACGTTTTTCAAAGAATTCAAATTGCTTAGCAGCAGGTGGAGACACTTCTTCGTTGTCTTGCTGACCGATAACCGGCCCCGCAAAAACAGCGAGTGACAATACTAAACAAAATAAACGACTCAATTCAAATCACTCCTGAACTCGGCATATCACAGGCCCAAATTAAGGCGTGACACCCACCTTTATCTTACCAACGAAATACACATTCTCTAAGATGGATTCAGGTTGAACAGAATCCGACCGAATCCACGACGTTGGTCCAGCCAACAATACCCAAATTGGCTCGTGAATATTCTTCAATTTGCGATTATAACAAATAGCTAACATTCTGAGTTAAATCCCTCGTATCACGTGAATTCACTGCATGAGCCCTATCATCATTTTGGTCATTTCCATTGTCCTCGTAGTTGCGGGCATTCTGGTTTGTAAGTTACACGCCTTCCTAGCTCTATTACTGGCTGCCTTAGTCGCAGCTTTCTTAACCTCTGAATCAGCCTTAGAAACTTATGCTCTCGACGATGGCGAACAATCATTCATCAAATTATTTGGAAATGGTCCGGAGGCTAACACCACTCTGGAGGAATACGACCGCACCAAATCGGCTTATCTAACTAAATACCAAAAGCAGTTCAAAAAGAAATCTGCAATGCTCCGCGTGGCCGAGGGCTTTGGTGCCACCTGTGGGAAAATAGGAATTCTCATTGCCATGGCCTCGATCATCGGCAAATGCATGCTCGACAGCGGCTCAGCGGATCGAATCGTTCGAACAGTATTGAAACGCCTCGGGCAAAAACAAGCCGGTCTAGCTTTTATGGGAAGCGGATTCCTACTTTCCATTCCCGTCTTCTTTGACACCGTTTTTTATCTAATGATACCGCTGGCAAAAGCTACTCGGATCCGCGTCGGTAAAAACTATGTCCTGTATATCATGGCCATCGTAGCTGGCGGATCAATGGCTCACTCGCTGGTACCGCCAACGCCCGGTCCACTGATCGTTGCCGAAGAATTTAATGTCTCGCTCATATCAATGATCATAGCGGGCTGTTGTGTCGGACTCTGCAGTTCAGTCGCCGGACTTACTTTTGCCGCTTGGCGCAACAAAACAATGGAAGTACCTCTGCGAGATAGTGTAGATGCCAAATTAGAGGACTTAGAGGCTCAAACGCAAAAAGCAGACAGTGAGCTACCTTCTTTCTTCATTTCTTTACTCCCCATCATCCTTCCTGTTTTGCTAATTGCAGCTGCCACGGCGACTGACACGTACTATAAGAATCTGGATAATGGACAACAAGCTGCTGAATGGATCGACTCAATTAACCCTGCCATTAAGACTCTTGGAGACAAAAATATCGCTCTGATTCTAGCAGGGGCTATTGCCATGGCAACACTCATCTCTCGTCCCGGAATTGACCGGGGTAAAATGGCGACCGCCATTGGAGGCGCGTTGGCAAGTGGCGGAATCATCATCCTTATCACGTCAGCCGGCGGAGGTTTTGGTGCCGCGATTCGTCAAAGTGGTATTAAAGAAGTTGTCGCTGGTTCTGGGGGCGATACCGCAACACTTGGCACGCTGATTATGGCTTTCTTCCTCACCACACTCATACGTACCGCACAGGGCTCCTCCACAGTAGCGATGATCACTGTGGCAAGTATCTTTGCTCCACTAGCGTTACAACCGGACCTCCTGCCCTATCATCCGGTTTATCTCGCACTCGCCGTCGGCTGTGGCTCTAAGCCTGTGGCCTGGATGGCTGACAGCGGGTTCTGGGTCATTTGTAAAATGAGTGGCATGACCGAAGCCGAGGGGTTACGTACGGTTACCCCGATGAGTATTGTGATGGGAATCGTAGGGCTCATTGCAACACTCATCGGTGCCACCCTATTTCCTTTGGTTTAACGCACGGTCAATACGGTAGAAAACAAACCATGTCAACGTCTCAGATCAACACGCTAACGCTTTACAAAAACATCAACAACGCTGCTGCTGGTATCGCAGCCTATCAATCGGCTCGTCGCCTGGGCATCATTGAAACTCTCCGCGATGGACAAAAAACTGCTGGGGAGATTGCGCAGGCTATCGATGCAAATCCTCGGCGGGTGGCGCTGCTATTAGACGTACTAGTTGGCTTAATGATTGTAGAACGGTACCAAGATGACTACGCACTGAGCCAAATGGTACAACTGTTGACGGCGCACGACATTGATTTAGGTGAATCACGCCTTCGGAAGCTAGACTCCTACATTAAGACAACTGACGATGTTGAAGATCTACGCGACACCTATCGCCAACGCATTACATCAACACAATGGCAGGTTTCCCCCTCCGCCATGCAGGTGGCAAAGTTCTTACAGCTAAGTGAGCAAACTACGTCATTGAATATTTTGGATATCGGTTGTGGTACAGGCGTATGGAGCCTTTCAATCGCTCATACAGATCCTGAGTCGAAAATTACATTTCTCGACAACGAGGAACCGATCCAAACGGCGGTGGAAACAGCCGAATCGATCGGCATGCAGGGAAGAATTCAGTCCGTCGTAGGCGACCCACTCACCAGCCAGCTCCCTACAGGCGAATTCAATTTAGTCATTGTCGCAAACTTATTGCATCTACTCGACTCTGACGAACAAAAAAGACTTATTCAGAATACAGTACCAACATTGTCGCCTGGTGGCAGGCTGGTGATAATTGATGTATTTCCAGGACAAGATGCAGGAGATGTCAGTCGAGCACTGTTTGCACTTGATTTAGAACTTCATGTTCCGTCTGGTAAACTCGTTGACCCAATTGATCTCAAAACCATGCTGGAAGAGTCTGGTCTCGTGTCACCTAAGTACTCTCATCTGAACGAAGTCCCCCATATTTACGGAATCATGGTCGCTCAAAAAGAATCATTCTAACTAAGCCTGGCGACGGGTTAACACTAATTGCGTCAGTTCCGGACGACAACGCCACCGCAACGGCTGCAGCCCCGAAATTCCACGACTCACGTGAAGCAGGGTATTACCGGCCTCAAACACGCCACTCGCATACCGCACCCCATGTATGCTTGGGCAAATGATGGGGCCAAGCAGAGGCAAGCGGATTTGTCCACCATGCGCATGCCCGGCAAGTATCAAATCAAATCCCTGTCTTCTTCCCCAAGAAAACTGATCTGGTGTATGCACTGCGCAAATTGAAAAAGCTGCTTTCGCGGAACTACAGTCCGGCGTTTCGCCGATCCAGGGAAGCTCATTTCCAGCCAACAGGACTGATTCTCCACGGACTTCAATCTCGATCGATCTCCCTCCCAAGTCATGCCAACCACAACGTGCGATCTCTTTTCTTAACGATTGCCCCTGACCGTGCCTCACGTCATGATTTCCCAGAACAAAGAAACACCCGACTCGTGCCTTCATCTCCGAGACCAGTCTGGTAACCCACGTCAATTTATTTTTATCATCAAGAATATCTCCGGTCAGAATCACAAGATCAGAATCGAGTCGAAGGATTTCTTCCTTTAACCGTTCAAAGTAAGGACGGACAATGGCACCGGTAATATGCAAATCAGAAAAATGCGTGATGGTAAGTCCATCTAAGCTCTCAGGAAGTTCATTGAGTTTCAATACTTTACGGTTCACTTCGAGATGTCCGACCTCATTACCTACAATTGAAACCCATACTCCCCGCTCTGATTCACCTACAAACGACTGACCCAATTCCTCATCCAGTCGCAAGACATTCGAGTCGAGCAAATCCCAAGCGTCAGAGCAACGATCCAGCAGAATTTGCACCACGCGTTTTATTCCTGTCACAACCAACCAGGCCGTGGCCAACGTGAAATAACCCCAAGACGAAAGTAATTGCCCCGCCACGATGGTCCATGGCATTTCCAAAGCTTCGGTTTGGAACATCAGAACAATCGGCAGACACCATCCAGCTAAAGCCCAGCCATAAACGCCACCTTTGAGAATTTTCTCCACTGAATGATCAGCTACACTACCCTGTACTCGATTCAGTGCCGTCACACATACAGAGACATGGCCTAGAGTACCAAGCGCGTAAAGGGGTAAGTCTACGAGCAGTGACATAGCAGAAGTACCGATTATGTGCGGGCAATGTCGTTATGAAAATCGACTAGTGTTTCGCAAACGTCAATCAATTGATCCAAACGAAACGGTTTATAAAGAATCGCGTTCGGATGCAGACCAGCCTGCCTTGCTTTAACGATGGAGTGTCCCGGATCATAGCCAAAGCCCGTCATTAAGGCTAACGGAACCTGATCCATAATTTCCTTTAATCGCAACATCAACTGATGACCGCTGAAATCCGGAAGATGAATATCAGAGATAATCACGCTATAGCTTTCACTACCGACCGAACTGCGAACCATATAGATAGCTTCACCACCTGACTCAGCTGTTTCTACAATACATCCATATCGTTCTAACAACGCATGTGCATCATTTCGTACACCTTCATTCGCATCCACGACCAGCACACGCTGGCCTGCTAACTTAGGATGATGATCTACGGTCGCGCCAGCAGGCATCGCTTCGCCCGGCGCCATATCCTGACCGATCTTATGAATCACCTGTCGAATGTCCCTCGCGTTACGCAAAATACGTTTGAGTCGTTCTACAACTTCTGGCTCGTGACCAATGTATCGCTCCATGACGTTCACTGCGTCATTAAGAATCTTATCAATGGGCAAAGCCACTTCTCTGTGAATCGCTTCGATACTCTTCTGAGTTGCACTACTCTTTTCAGCAGCGAGCAGGTCTAACGTATTCAATGCGAAAGCAATATTACGAGCGAACAATTCCAGAAAGTGCAAATCGTTTTCGGAAAAGGCCTGTTCTTCGGGGCTTTCAACATTAAACGTCCCGATCACCTGCTCTTGCCATTTAATCGCAACCGTCAAACTGCTTTTGGCGCCGGAAAATGACTCGATAAACAACTCATCGGTGGTAACGTCATCCACGAGGTAACTTTCCCCGGTAGCAGCAACAAATCCTGTAATACCATTGGCTTCACGTCCCACTTCCAAAGCTCGTTCGGCAGCTTCTTTATCGATCCCTGCAGACAACAGGGGATCGAGCTTTCCAGTACGTTGATTCACAAGACGAATCTCGACCTTTTCATAGCTGAGGATTTCCTGAGTGTAGTGAAGGATATTGGACTTGAGCAGCTCAATACGATCCTTTACTTCCATATGGAAGACTTCTTCCGGTGAAAGATTCGATAACTCAACTCCAGCTTCATGTATCGCATCTAGCTTCTGACGGTAAAACTGTTCTTCCGTGACATCATGAATAATGACCAACAGTTCGCCCGATTCCTCATTGCCGCGCCGCACAGGTTTCGCTTCGATTCGAAAATAGACTTCGGACGACAGCTTATACAAGGCCGACGTGCGAGATTTCCTGACAACGGCAGTTTGGCAAGGGCAACTATCGCCGGCTTCCCATTGCCCACCTTCCAACCAACTATAAAAAGGAAGGCCGATTACACTTTCGCAATCGGCCCATTCATTGATTTGCTCATTTGCCCAGAGGATCTTTTTATCCTGGTCGAGTATGGCGACCCCTTGGTGCAGTTTTTGGATCACCCAAAAAGAATCCGTGAAGAACTGTTTCTTGGGAGCGTCATTATCCGTATCGCTAAACACTCCATCAAAACATTGCTGCTTCATGAGGCGACGGGCTTCGCTCCAATCAGCGGCGACCTCAACATCAAAGAGAGAACACAACGCTTCCGGCGCGGACATCTTTTCAGATGCAGCGGACTTCACGAACAGGATCTTGGCTTGGTCTGACACGCCAATCCCCACTTACTGTGCCTCTTGGTGCAAACGAGGTTGCGCACCTCAGAATATTTACACCCAATAAATAATATCGACTAATCTTGGCAGTACAATACAGTCGTTTATCGTCGCCCGAAGAAACTTTAACCGACCAAGTATCACTGCTTCTTTCTTTATAATCACAACTGAATTCCTGTCCTATACCGTCCATAGAAAAAGAATACGGTCTTTCAAAAGAATCCTGCTCGCTTGTGATCTACCAAAATCGAAGGACGGTTTATCAAATATCAACTTGATTCACAGATTCTAACTCTTCTCCACCCCTCTTTTCACTCGATAATAAAACTAAGCAAGCAAAGGAAAACAATGTTTCGTGCATTTGTATTAGGGTTAAGCGTGTCTCTATTGCTTGTCGGCCTCGAAGGGCTGGCAATCGAAAGTGTTGTGATTGCGTTCCCGGAATTATTACACGGATCGAGTCATCCACCGATGCATGTGCAAGTCACCGATCTCGCAGCATGGTTAACCATTGGGCTTGGTACGAGCCTCACCCTCTATACAATCTTCACTGGCCGCGCGAAAGGTAAACCGTCACTCGAAAAATCTCTTCCAGCAGACACTTCTTCAACACCGCTGCAACTTGCTAATCTGAACTATGAGGATTTGGTTGAGACAGACTCCTCCGAACTCGTCGAAGAAACCGACCGGGAAGAAAATGTTTCTGACTTCGGGAAAGATGAAGAAGAGTATGAATACGAGGAAGAAGACGATGGATATGATGACCGTGATTCAGAAGATCGAGAAGAAGAGGAAGAAGACGACTCCATCGACGACTTTGACCTCGACACTTTCAATGCTGAATTTGACATCGATGACTTATTAAGTGAATAATCACCAAATGCTCCCCACTCCCTCTCAATATCCGAATGCCGAAGTAGTCATTTATGATGGCGTATGCCAGTTCTGCACTCGTCAGGTAGAAAAACTTAACCGTTGGGATGGTAAGCAGCGTCTAACATACGTTTCACTTCATGATGAATCTATCGTTTCTGCATATCCGGATCTGACCAAAAAAGAATTGATGGAAGCCATTTACCTGATTGACAAAGACAGCAAACGCCATCGAGGGGCAGCGGCTTTACGTGTTATTAGTCGACGACTTCCCAAACTCTGGCTTCTGGCAGTGCTTTTACACATCCCGTTCAGTCTGCCTGCATGGAATTGGATCTACCGACAAATTGCCAAACGTCGATATCGATTAAACTGCGATACCGAGGCGTGTGCAATTCATTTTGATGAGAAGCCTTCGGAAGATTAAGCGAAATACTCCACGGCATTTCTAAACAGTGCCAGACCATCTCCTTCCGGCTGCAGGCCTTCCCGAGTCCAACGAGGGTGTTGCGTCCCTTCCAAAAACCGTTCCGGGTGTGGCATCAGGCCAAACACTCGACCTGAGTCATCACAAACTCCCGCTACATTACGTTGAGCACCATTAGGATTTTGGGGGAATCCAACAGCGGGGACTCCTGCTGCATCGACATACTTCAGAGCCAGTTGTTGATTCGCCTGTAACTGATCCGCAATATCCTCATTTCGCATGACAAACTTTCCTTCGGCATGAGCGATTGGCAGATATAACCGATCAGTGCCACGCAGAAAGATACATTTATCACTCGAATTCTGAAGGTAAACCCAACGGTCTTCATAGAGTCCGTGGTTATTCCAGCACAACGTTGCCGGTGGAGCTCCGTCAGCATCATCGTCGAGTAATAAGCCAGATTTAATTAACACCTGAAACCCGTTGCAGATACCTAGTATCAGCTTATCGCTATTCTTAAACTCGTGCATGACATCTGCCAAATGGCTACGCATTTGATTGGCAAAAATCCGGCCTGCAGCGACATCATCACCATAGCTAAAACCACCTGGAATACATATGATCTGATACTGCTCAACCAAGGATGGACTCTCCAGCACTCGATTAATATGTACTCGGTCAGCCTGCCCACCGGCAAGCTCAAACGCGTACTTGGTCTCATGATCACAATTAGTGCCTGGAGCACGTAAAACTAATACTTTGGGTGTAGTCATCTTTTAGCCCAGCGTTAATCTGCAGACTCTGTTTTTCTAGTTTCCCTGAACTCTACCAACGTAATGGCGATTGCCAGGCTTCCTTTAATTGTCCAATCGGAGTGGTTAGCAGGTTCTTGTCGCCATTGTTAACAACCAATTGATCATCTTCCGTAATCGTCCCGACGCGTGCGACGGTCACTCCACCAAGAGTTTGCTCGAATGCCGCACAATTTTCCGGGGTTACTTCCACCAAAAATCGTGTGTTAGACTCCGCAAACAACTTCAGCACATTCTCCGTATCTCCTGAGTAATCTAGATCCGTCGGCACTCCAGCCAGATCGATCATCATTCCCAGACCACCAGCAAAAGCCATTTCCGCTGCTGCCACTGCCAAACCGCCTTCGCTCAAATCATGACAGGCACGAACCAAACCGGATTTGATAGCCTGATGAAGAGCCGGAAAGACTGCATTACAGTTTTCTGTACAAACGCTGGGAACAGCGCCACCTTCCAGTTCACGAATCAATGTCCAGTGAGATCCTCCCAATTCACGTTTAGTGACCCCTACCTGATAAAGCACATTCCCAGCTTCCTTCGCGTCCATTGTGGTACAGGTTGCTACATCTTCAACCTGACCGATCGCACTAATGAGCAAGGTTGGAGGAATAGAAATCGTCACCTTTTCGCCTTCTTCATTTTGGTAACTGAATTCATTATTCAGACTATCTTTTCCCGAAATAAAAGGGGTCTTTAGGTCGACTGCCATGTCATAGCATGCCAACGCCGCACGAACGAGCGAACCTAATGTTTCAGGACGATCCGTATAACCCCAGCAGAAGTTGTCAAGGATTGCAATTCGACTTGGATCCGCTCCAACGGCCACGCTATTACGAATCGCTTCGTCAATTGCGCTAGCCGCCATATGATACGTATCGTAGTCGCCGTAACGGGGATTCATACCACAACTCACTGTGAGGCCTTTGCTACTGCCTAAAACAGGTTTCACAACGGCTGCATCCCCAGGGCCATCATTTTGAATGCCAACCATTGGCTTTACAACGCTACCTGCCTGAACTTCATGGTCATACTGACGAACAACCCATTCTTTACTGGCAACATTCAGGCTTCCAAGAATAGCCTCTAAGTCCTGTTCGAGACTGGCCGCTTTGTCCTCCAGGTCGATGACGGTAACAGCTGGAATTTCGTAATGAGCGTCGCGAATAATTGGTGGACGACCATTGTGGAGAAAGTCCATCGTTAGGTCACCTACAACCTCATCATGATACTTAAGTACCAAGCGACCGTGATCAACGAACTTTCCGACAATCGTAGCATCTACGCCTTCCGATTCACAAAGTGTCTGAAATGCTTTCCAGTTCTGCTCAGGCACACTAAACACCATGCGTTCCTGAGCTTCAGAAATCCATACCTCTGTATAGCTAAGCCCGTCATACTTTAACGGTGCCTTATCCAGATAGACTTCCACTCCTATCTCTTCGCCCATTTCACCAATTGCACTCGACAGCCCGCCCGCCCCACAGTCGGTGACACAGGTATAAAGGTTCCGGTCGCGCGCTTCCAGCATGACATCCATGACCATCTTTTCAGTGATTGCATTACCGATCTGCACAGCACCACCGGACAGCATTTCACTGTCACTCGTCAATTCCGCTGAGCTAAAAGTAGCCCCATGAATCCCGTCCCGACCAGTATGCCCGCCGATCACGACAGCCCATTCTCCAGCGTGAGCTTCTTTAAACGATTTCTCTTTCGGAATGAGCCCAACGTTGCCGGCGTAAACCAATGGATTGCCAAGATAGCGATTATCAAAGTAAATCGCACCATTGACCGTTGGGATCCCCATACGATTTCCGTAATCACGAACTCCTGATACGACGCCTTTCATAACGCGCCGAGGATGTAATACCCCGGGAGGAAGTTGATCGTGATCAACTTCGGGATTAGCAAAGCAAAATATATCGGTATTACAAATAGGCTTAGCTCCCATACCGGTACCAAGCGTGTCGCGAATAACCCCACCGATACCTGTATTGGCTCCACCATATGGCTCCAATGCCGATGGATGGTTATGTGTTTCCACCTTAAATGCCACATTAAATTCATCATTAAAAGTAACGATTCCGGCATTGTCCTTAAAAACACTTACACACCAGTCATCTTCACCAAGCTCTTCACGAATCTTGACTGTGGCAGCAAAGACCGTTTCTTTAAGCATGTTTTCAAAGTGACGTTCTGTTTCGTCATCTTTGTAAGCAATACGACCTGCCAAAGTCTTATGACTACAGTGTTCACTCCAGGTTTGTGCAATAGATTCCAATTCAATATCCGTAGGCTCGCGATCAAGCCCCTGAAAATGCTTTTGGATTGTCTGCATTTCCACCAAGGTTAGATAAAGCTGACCTTGCTTACTGAGGTCTTCTAACTCGTCATCGGTAAGGGACCGAATCGAAATCTTCTTTAGTTCAAATTCATAAGCTGTCCCGAGAGCCAGCGCGTCCAGTTGCAGTGGACCGTGGACAACCTGTTCAATCGCATCGTTGGCAAGCACTTTTTCAGCCAATCGATTTACACTTCCCTGATCTACCCCGAAAACCCAGTATTTACGAAAAGTGCGAACCTGATCAACAGCGATGCCTAGATCTTCAATCCCCTTCTGAGCACTCATTGCCACCGGATCCATCACTCCCGGCTTATTGATCACATGCACCAACAAAGAACCATTGACTGGGGCCTGCTGCAGACGTTCATCACCAACGGCCGCAACAACGGTCTTTTCAACAACCGAATCAGCAAGCAGTTTATCCGCCAACCGGTTTGCATCAGCCTCTTCTATATCACCTTCAAGCAAATAGCCATGTACGGCTGCTACCTGAATGGATGGATCGAGTCCGAGATCAATTGCATCTGAAGTTAATTCTTCACCTGCACGATCTACTTGACCTTCAGCGGGGTATATATCAATTTCCCATAGACTCACGATTTTGCTTTCCTTGATTCAAATATCGTAATAACACCCGTGAGTTATCACTCTCAAGTGCGTCTCGAAACTTGTGCAGATCATCCAAAAAACGATCAACCGCACGTATTACTTGTTTATTATTGTCGCGTAGGATTTCCAACCACAATTCCGGATCTGCTCCGGCAATACGCGTGGTATCTATCCAACCACCGGCAGCCAACGCTAATTGTTTAGCATTCGCCTGAGTCGATAGCACCGAGGCAAGCGTATGAGGCAGATGACTGATGACAGCCACTGCTCGATCATGCTCTTTGCAATCTAACTCCATTACACGTGCCCCTAAGGACTTCCAAAATTTGGATATCCGTGACTGAGCCGCTTTGTTGGTACGCTTTTCAGGCGTCACCACTATTGTTCGTTTTTCAAAAAGATCAGCGTCCGCGTTTCCAACCCCCCCGCGCTCACCTCCAGCCATCGGATGAGATCCGATGAAGTGCCCGTTCTCAAGTACTGTCAATCCTTCAACAATTGTCTGTTTTGTACTACCGACATCGGTAATAAGTGTTCCGGAGCGAACATACTGTGAAATTTCCCTGACCTGCTCAACAACATACTGTACGGGCGTGCAAACAATCACAAAATCCGCTTCAGAAACTCCACGTTCGATATTAGTTGTAGTCTCCGTCACGGCTCCCAACTGCTTTGCTTTCCGCAATCTGGCAGGCTTCCGACCAATCCCAATTACTCTGTCAGATAAACCGCGTTGACGTACGGCGAGACCGATTGAACCACCAATCAGTCCTACACCCAAAATCGCCACGGTTCCGAGGGATTTCACTGAGTAATCCTTTACCAAACGAGACTCCTATCAGACATAAAAACTAACAGATTTAGTGCAGATGTTCCACCACCGCCACACCTCTCAAAGCCGCAAAAGTTGACATTTGATTTGCAAATCCACCATTTTGTTGAGATCTAAAGGGGATACTATAATACAGATACTCCTTTTCCATTCCTCTGAGAAGTGCAAGTAAATGCCCACAGTTTCCTCAAAACGTCTATCCAGCTTTTGTCGTCAAATGGGCGTCAGCCTTCACGCTGGACTGGACACTCGCAAGGCATTCGGTACATGCAAACATCTACTGGGTAAAGGCCATACCGCCAGTTTATCGTTGATTACAAACCAACTAGAAGAAGGCAGTACGCTGCACGAGTGTATTCGCAAATGCCCGGGGACTTTTCCACCCCTCATGAGCATGATGGTGCAAGTCGGGGAACTTTCAGGAAAAACGGAGGCCGCATTTATCGGACTAGCCGAGTATTATGACAACCGAGTTGCCTTAATTCGTGGATTTTTCAAAAGTGTCACCTGGCCGGTGCTGCAGTTTATTATCGCAACCGGCGTCGTCGGACTTGTTCTACTGATCATGGGAATGCTCTTAGGTAACGGCGAAGCCGGTGACTTACTTCCCGGCTGGCTATCAGACAACTCTCTCTTCAGCAAATACTGCGGACTGATGCTTGTCATTTATGGATTTGCTGGTGGCATTGGATATGGTGTTTATATGCAGTGGCTAAACGTCGAAGTATTTGTCGGACTCCTATCAATCCTGCCCGGAGTCAAACATCCATTTCTGAACCTAGCCATGTCTCGATTTTGCTGGACCTTCTCTCTGGTTCATAATGCGGGCGTCGACGCCGAAAGGTGTGTCGATATAGCAATTAAATCCAGTGGCAATCCTGTCTATCTAAAGACACTCGATCCCATTTTGGATGCGATCCGCAACAATGAAGATTTCTATTCTGCCTTCGCACGGACTGACACTTATCCACCGGACTTTTTGTCATCCGTTCTAACGGCGGAACAAGCTGGGACAATTTCCGAGTCTCTCTGGCGAGAAGCCACCACGTTTCGCACGAAAGCCGAAAGCCAACTGCAGTGGCTATCCAAGATTTGCTCAGGTCTCATCTACGGAGGCGTGGCCATCTTCATAATTATCATGATCTTTGTGTTCTACAAAGCATTCATTCTAAATCCGCTCAATACAATACTTGGTTAAAACCTCTGATCGTATCTGGAATCCAGAAGATCGCTTTACTTTAAGACTGGAGCAAAGGGGTCATTGGAACCGGCCTGACGACGGATGAACTGGACCATAGGTGGTTGTGTCGAACGCAACGCTTTAAACGTCTCAGCCACATAACGCTGAGGCCGAGAGTCCCCGGGAATGCGAAAGTTATCTCCCTTCTGAAGAACCGGACGATATTCCGGCATTGAGCCAAAGGATCTCGAGCCAGCTATTTGACACGGGAACCAATGCCCTATTCCTTTGGCGTCTTCCAGATAAAATTCCGGATAACAGTGTCCCGGAATCCATACACTCCGAGCAGGAATTCCGTTATTGCGACAAAGGGCAATAAAGAGGCTGGTCAATTCTTCACAATCACCTACACCTCTTTCTAGGGCTATCAGGGCTCCTTTTAGCTCTTCATCAAATTTGTACTTCACACGATCACGAACCCAGTCGAAAATGATCTCCGTTTTCTGCCAGGCATTCTTAGCATCGTCTCCAAGCCCACGGGATACAGCGACAATCTTTGGATTTGTGGTTTCAATAAATGGACTGACTCCCATGTACTTGCGCAAATCCGGCGTAAGCAACTTGGGAATATATAGTCTGTCAGTCTGCTTTGGCTTCTCAATTAACGATCGTTCGACCTCGACGGTTACAATTGCCTTGATAGTGGAACCTGCTTCAACTCGGGGGACTGTCACCAACAATTGCTTTACGTCTCCCATCACAACCCGTGAACGAACCCGGACTCCTGGTGACAAATCCTGTTCAACTATCTCTACTTTCTGTTCGGGCCAGGGCATTGGAATCGTTATCGTTGCTGTAACACCAGTCATTAAGGCGGGGCTTTTCACTTCAAAGCCAATTTCCCACTGCTGTTTTTGAGGTCGTTGTAACTGAATCGCATAAGGGTTTGCCTTTGATTCCTGATTAGATACCGTCTGAGCATTTGTATAGTCACAAAAAAATGAACTGACGCATGCCAAAACAAAGAATTTTGTTATCAAAAACGATTTCATAGTCTGCTTTCAGTTGGAAGAACGAAAGTGGCGACAGCGCATCACCACAGGTGATTCAAATTATACCCTGAAGACGAGAAAACTAGCGAATTTGGCCTTAGGCCTGAACGTATTCGCGAATAAAGCGAACCTGCGGTTTACTGCCGCCCTTTACTTTCAGGTGTTCAGCAACATACCGTTGAGGTTCCGGCTTTTCCGGGACCTTAAAATTGTCGCCTCGCAACAGCATTGGCCGATTGTCATTCATCTCGCCAAAGGCACGCTGACCGGAGAGTTCACAAGGAAACCAATATCCCTTTCCATCCGGTGCCTGCAAATAGAATTCTGCGTAGTTATGCTCGGGCACCCAAACCGTACGGGCCGGTATTTTCAAATTCCGGCAAAGAGCTACAAATAAGCTGGTGAGATCTTCTTTCTCTCCGACCCCGGAACGAAGGGTGGCCAAGGCTCCTTGACGTGGGCCGTTTTGGTATGTGATATTTTCACGAATCCAGTCATAGATACTCTCGACGCATTGCCAGTCATTCTCAGCAGCAGCCGTAATTTCATTAGCCTTCTTTAGCAGCAAGGCATTGCGATTCTCAATCAAGGGACTCATACCTAGAAAGAAGCGTACATCGCGAGGCAGGTTAGAGGTTACAGTTAAGGCTCTTTTGTTTGGAGGAGCGGCAACTGTTTTTCGCTCTACTTCAAAAGTCACATGCGCCATCGCAGTATGTCGCGCCGGCACCTGTGGCATAAAGACCAGCATTTGCTTTAGACCATAGAGCCCATCACGGTATTTATACTGGCCCACATGACGAGTAAATTGTTCATCGGCAACTTTGACAACCTGCTCGGATTTCCAATTGGCCGGCACGTTAGCAGTAAAGTAAATATTGGCACAGAATCCTGTAGGAGCAGCAAGTGTCAAACCGACTTTCCATAGCCGTTTCACACCTTCTCCATAAATAGGAGCAAACTCGGACTGGGGTTGCTGTCCGTACGCCGGATGACTACCCAAGGCCCCCAAAACAGCGGCTGATTTCAAAAAACAGCGTCTATTGGTGTTTTGTCTCTGCATCTCACTCTCTCCCCTTTTGAATTCTTCGACCGGATCTCTCAAACGTCTGCAACGATGATTCTCCGAAATCCACTATTGGGTGCGTTATTTCTGGATTTTTCAGCCGATACTAGAAATAACGTTCAGGCACTAATAATTTCGGTTGTGATCTCAAAGCACTAATTCATTGGTTTATTCGCAATCCAATACGTATACTTTAAGTAGCCATTGACCTAAACTCCGGTTCAGAATTATGACTTCAAAGCTAAAAATCGCTGTCCATCTGTGTCTTTGTATCCTATTGTTGAACCCGACAAACGCTGTGGTATTGGCAGACACATTTCAGCTTTCTTCCGGGAGTTCACTTAGCGGTAAACTCCTGAATCCCGACCAGGAACCGCGGGTCAACTATCAGATAAAAACGGCCTTTGGCAAGGTCACTCTCGATGCGAAACAGGTGACACAAGTTGTCACCAAGCCACTTGTACTGCAGCAATACGAAGAGTCTGTTGCCAGCCTGCCAGACACTGCTGAAGCTCACCTCGACATCGCGAAAAAGTGTAAGGCAGTGAATCTCTTTGAACAGCATGATTTTCACCTTCATCAAGTCTTGCGCCTTGATCCTGACAATACTTACGTACGACAACAACTTGGTTATGTCAAAATCGGAAATGAATGGCGTCAAGAAGACGCTCTCATGCGGCAGCAAGGCTACCTACGGCATAGTGGCCGCTGGCGCACGCCTCAGGAAGTTGCCGTCATTGAATCAACAGAACAGATTGAAAGAGAAGAGATAGAATGGCGAACCAAAATCATCCGTTGGGAAAGTGCCCTTCTAAAGAATCGGCCAACTGCCCCGGACGCTCTTAAGAACCTGCGTGAAATCAATGATTACCGAGCCACGACAGCATTGGCCGAACGACTAAATGAACGTCAATTACCTCGAGAAATGAAGCTCATGTATCTCGGCATTCTGGCAGAGATCGGCGGAAACGTTCCGGTACAAGCAATGCTCAAGTGTGTTACCGAAGAAACAGACGATGTCATGATTGAACGGTGTCTGGATCAACTCCGTGAGTGGAAAAGCCGCACAGCAATGCATTTCTTTATTCGCATGCTGAAGTCAAATGATAACAACAGCGTCAATAGTGCCGCCAACGCGTTAGGATCACTCGAGATGAAAGACGCAATGCTTCCGCTCATCGAAGCGCTTGTTACCAACCATAAAATCCAGGTCGGTGGCGGAAACAACGTTAATGCTAATTTTTCCGGTAATCAACCCGGGCTGGGCGGTTTGCAATTTGGGGGCAAACCAAAAATCATAGAACGAAATATTCAAAACCGGGCTGCTCTATCGGCACTACTGGCGATCGTCCCTGAAGGCGTCAATTACGGTCTTCATGAAGAACAGTGGATGAATTGGTACATCCGCATGAATACTCCGCAACAAGTCAATCTGCGACGTCGCGGCCTGTAAGACGCTCTCTCTTTTCAGCTTGATTTTAATGGGCAGTAAACTATGTACGGAAGCAAATGGATCCGCATCGGTGCGATCACAGGTGGTTTAGGAGTTAGCATTGGAGCTCTTGGAGCTCATGCCGTCGAAACTTCACTTCAAAAGAAAACCGCAGGAGGAGAGATAACCAACGAATCCATGATCAAGATTCTGGAGAACTGGTCGACTGCTACTGACTACATGATGTATCACTCGGTCGCCATTGTATTGGTTGGCTTGGTGGCCATACATATCTGTTCCCGACTATTAACGTATGCCGGCAGTTTCTTCACCGCGGGGATCGCTGGCTTTAGCCTAGGTTTGCTACTGTACAACACCCTCTGGATGACCAGCGGTATGAAAGCCATTTTCTTAGTGGCGGTAGTAGTGCCATTAGGCGGGGTCTGCTTCATACTTGGATGGATTTGCCTGGCAGCCTCATTGTGGACCGGAACCACCTGCCACGTTGTCAGTCTGCCATCTCACGATTACCCACCAAGCAAAGATAAACAGCACGAAACTAAGACGGATGAAATGACCTAAAGCAAAATGTCGCTTTAGTCACACGAGTTTCCATCTTTATTCCGCGCTGTTTATCACTATACGGTAGGTCACTGCGAGTGTGATGATGTATTAGGAATAAAATCCGCGCAGTGCCACCAGTGCTTCAGTTAATCAGTGATCCGGTTAATGCTAACAACGATATCAACTGCAACAAGCGTATTTTTACTGAGCCGATTCGGCTGGCACAGGGACAGCTTCATCGCTCACGATCACTTCACCTTCATAGGTTTGGCAGCCGTTCGAGCGGAACAATCCGCCTTGCAATAAAGGACGTTGCAACAGAGGACGGCAGCAGCCAATGGTACTGAGAGTCAGAACCCCAATCAGGCCTAATATGAATAGCCGTTTCATCTTGAAATCTCCGTGGATTCGCGTATTTATGTAATTAAAAAATTTAGCCACAAAAACGTACCTCACCAGCGTTCCCCACGTCGTATGTTTATCAGCTTTTTCATGTTTTTTACCGGTTGCCTAATCGTTATAACCTGAACTTAATGAAACCTGAGGTGAACCGACAAGAAATAGTTAACCAAACACATATGTCTACCCGAGGAAAACGAATAGACCGCAGGCTAAAGACATGATACCCGTCGCATATTACAACTCCGAACTCATTAATCGCGATGAACTCTCGATCGACATCAGCGATCTGGGTTTCATTTTGGGTACGACCATAAGTGAAAGACTGCGAACCTTTGGCGGACAATTGTTTGAACTTGATGCGCATCTGACACGACTTCAGCAAAGCTTGGATATCACCCAGCTATCTCCCAAAGAATCCCTCAGCGAGATCAAAGAGGCTGCCGTTACTCTCGTCAACAGAAACCATTCTCTGCTCAAACC
>MDSW01100415.1_pt1 | contig 28240 bp, 41 predicted proteins | sample 811171 | NCBI WGS metagenome assembly MDSW01 (sample SAMN05326641, study PRJNA326480) | marine metagenome | isolation source: seawater | place: Atlantic Ocean: North West | collected 2012 | reverse complement strand
TCGTTGTGAGACCGGCTCAGGGTACAAGTAATGACCCAATATGTACAACAGGATACATGCGCCTATACCAATCAAGCAAGTGAAGTCAGTCATTCGTCTCCCTCCTCGTAGAACGCAACAACGATTGCTGCCGCCTTTGCAAGAGGGTGTTGTGACTTGGCGATAACCCTGACGGTGCTTTCACCTTCATCAGAGAGTTCCCACATTTCACGGAACGTCTTTCCTTTCCATTCTCCGATGGTACATGGCGTTCCAAGTGCTTCTGCTTGTAGAACAGATTCACCTTCACTTTCCCGGGTCTCCGAAACCGATTGTCGACCCTTCTTTTTTCGCTCATACATGTATGCGGCGTATTCGTTGTCAAAAGAAGGGCTCTTTTCATTTGGGTCTCCATTCGAATCCTCTTCTTCGGGATTCGAATCCGAAACTTCTGACGCTTTCATGAAGGTCGGTTTAGGTCCTTTTCCGGACACGTCAAGTAGTCCGTACTTCTTTACAATGTGTTCTTCGAACACGTCGAGCAGGTTGGCGATTGCGGCGTTTATATCTTCCATACGGCACGCCTTATTGGCGGTCATTTATAGATTAACCGGTTATTCTCTATCAAGCACCCATGAAGACGCTGTATGCAGAACCGCGCCTTCCTCTTTGTGTTGGGCGTTGATACTTCCTTTGAAGTCCGATAGCGAGAGCGGTGAAAGCAATACCGCCGATGAAGAACAAGCCGAAGTCGGCAGTCCTACTACGGGAGAAGTCACCTGCATAATCAGTAAGACTCTGACCGGTGACTCCTGCACGTGTAGCAGCCTCGTTGATGCTTTCATCTTGCTTGAGGAGTTGCTTCTCCAAGTCGTGTAGTTCTTCGTCCATTTGCGCTATGTTGTTGCTTGCAGAAGAACGTAGTGACTTTTCGCGCTCGAATGCTGCGCGGAGTTCTGCGATTGTTCTTCCGTCTTCACGGGTCACAACCCCACCTGTGTTGGTAAGTTCCGCGTCTACAAGGCGTAAAAGGTTCTTCATGTCATTAAATTGTTCTTGTGACATACGGGAGTTGAATGCTGTTTCTTCCTTGCGGCGACGCTCTACGAGGTTAGCAATGTCTGCGATGATTGTTTTGCGCTTATTGAACTTGGAATCAAGTTCATTGAGAGAAACGTAAGTACTATTGCTCATGTCGTCAACATTGTTTTCGTATGAGTCAAGGAAGTCTTGGTGGTCAGAGAGCGCAGAACCAAGCGCTTTGACTTCAAGCGAAAGACGGTCCTGTTCGTAAGGAGCGTAAGGGGAGCCGCGAGCGGCTGCGATTTGACCCATGGCTGCCGTCTTGCGCATACGTGCGTTGACGATACGTCCAAGGTCGTGTGAAGCCGGATTACGATTTGCCCACATCAGTACCACGCTCCTAAGTTGGAAGGAGCCTCAAAGTTCGGGGGCGGGGTGATGAGAATTGGGGTGGATGGTAGTGCGCTATATGCACTATTTGGTACTTCTTTGTGGCGGTGTCTATTGAATGTGTCCGTGGTTTGGTACGGGTGTTCGTGTTTGTAGCGCGCATCCATGAATAGCAGTATGCCACCCAATATTCCAACTCCTATCAGAAACGTTTTTTTCTCCATGAAATCACCTGTATACGACAGATAGTACGCCCATTGTGCCAAGGCCCGTAAGCGTCATTGAAGCAGCAGGATGCTTGAGAGCACCCATCACGTACTTGTCCGGCATCATGTCTGCGAGCACGAGACCGGCGAGAACACCCACGCTGAGATGTGTGAATGGGTGTTGGAAGAAGTTGGATACCTTTGCACCACCAGCCGCTCCAAGTTGTTTGTACTGTGCAACCTTAGCGGCACCGATTGGTTTGGGGTTGGGGACTCGGGGAGAAGCGTTTGAGAACTCTCCCGGTAGTGGTTCCGGGCCCATTTCGAACTCTTCTTCCATTGGAATTGCGTCATCAATGGTGTCTCCCATTCTAATTTCACCAAGACCCGGTGGCAATTTCATCTTGCCAAATTGTTGAGGAGTACGATACGCCATCATGAACCCCCCGATGTTGCTACAAGGAATGCCCCTGTACCAAGCGCCATAACACGCCCTGCTTCTTTGAGACGGATGTCTTTGATTCGTGCAATGATTTCAGGTGCGAATGGATAGTCAAGCCCTGCGTAAATCAAAGCAAGGCCCGCAAAGAATCCAATGCCGACCCCTGTACCTTCGACGCTGAACTTGCGTAGTACGTGTTGTGCCGGTCCGGACAGTTCCCCGTAGTTCAAACCACTATCGACTTGTTCTTCTTTTGGGCCGGTTTCAGCAGCGACGCGCTCTGCGTCACCCGCGACAACCATTCCGAAGGAAGGGAACTTGTTAGGGGTAGAGGAAAAAGAACGGCCGAGAGAGGGGTGATAAGGGGGTTGAGAGCCATTATTTGTGGCGCCGAAACCCCTCATTGTGAGGTGTCTTTGAGTCTGTGAAGCAAGGTCCATCATACCACCCGAATACGTTTCCCATCTTAGTGCTGTCGTTTCATTTCCCGCCAATGACCTCGTAAGCCTTGTACGCAAGCATACCTGCAATTGCGAGTCCACCAACCCCCACAACGGAGCCTACTGACAGCGAGGCATCTCCGCCGGGTATTTCCATGTCGAAGTCGTTAGTTGTGAACTCCAAGACGTTTGCATTGAGTTTGGTTCGAGCGAAGGAATAGCGTTGTCCACTAATGCCCCGTGTGTCGATTGGAATACGGCGGACCATGTAAGTCCCCCATTCTTCTTTTGCTACGCCCGGGATGTCGACGACCTTACCTGTTGTGACACAGGTAACGTTCGCATGGAACTTTCGAGCCGTTTCTGCGATTTTTGTAACGTCTTTGGTGTCAGGCATGATGAGTTCACCTACGCCGGGGTAAGCCTTCTTGAATTGAGACATGATACCGACAATGTCGTCTCGGTCATTAACCGCACCTGAATATGCTACTTTGATACCCGATAGGTCTTCAATTCCATATTTTTGTAAGGTTTGGATAATTCCTCGCATTACATCCCAAGTTGTTGAAACCTCAAGAGGTAAGTCGCTGTAAATGGTCCTTCCGGAAAGTGATTGTGAACTTGTTGGTATTCCAAATAACGCCCTTTGCGAAGACATAGGGATTCCCATTGTAGTGTAGACCGAGTTGTACGGACCATCGCCTCGGATTTGTCCTTTGCGTAGCCAAGAACCTTCAACACCCCAATGGCCGGATGTCAAGGCAATCAACGTGTTGCTGAGGTCCTGCCACTCCTTAATGGCTATTTTCGGCTTGAAATAACGGCTGGTGCCGCCAGCACCGGTCTTGTAGTCCACATATTGCCCTGATACCTCACGCATCCGCGCTTCGATTTGGCGAATTGCTGTTTCAAAGTGCTCCGGTACGAGAACTACATCAAGTGTGGTGATGACACGGGCGTCTTTGTGAGGGCCGGGCATACCAAGGACCACCTGTTTGATATAGTCGGCGGACGGGTCTTTCACCCAAGTTTTCGTCTCTGAGTTGTATCTACGTAACTTGTAGTCGAGGAACTTAGACCAATTGAATGGCGTTTCCCAATCTGTCTTGTATGTTTGTGTGTTGGCGTCATATGTGCCGTACTTGATGGGCCGGTCTATGAACTCAGATTTATCGTCGAGCCGGACGAGATAGTCCTTCATTTGTTCTCGAGACCGGCGATAAGCGTTGGTTAGGTCTACCCGTTGCGATTTCTTGAACAGCATATCAGCGTACATGTACTGTAATCTTTCTTCGGGGGTGCCCAAACGGAAAGAGTCGATACCATTTTTGCTCACCTTGCTGTTTGGGTTAGAATGGTCAATGTCAGGGGAGTAAAGCACGGAACCGGGGAATGCAAGGACAGTCCTTGTGACTACCATGTATCTGTACCGGTCACGCGAAGATTGGGGTTGTTTCATGAACTCTTCACCCGCTTTCGCGATGTCTGTCTTCGACACAGAGTCTTTGATGTAGTTGTCAATCTGCGGGTTGTTTCCGGTTTCTACATCCATAAGGTGTGGATACCATCCTTTGATTGTAGCAATTGCAGTACCGGGTGTGGTGCGTGTGGGGAATAATGCGATTGGCGCCCCTCTTTGCGAAGGTGCACCGATTCCTGCATTTACATTATACATGTATGCGACAACACCGTTGACACCTAAATCAAGTGCATCAACTCGGTACCTACTATGTGTTGACCAAAATTGAAGAGCGTCTCCGGTGCGTCCGTACGCTTTAGCGTAGAACATCAACATTGGACCGATATACACTTTGCCCCCATTCTGTGTTGGAGAATAGAATCCTATGTTGTCTTTCTTGACACCAAACGCTCGTTCCACCCAAAGATAGTATGCGTTCCTCCACAATTGTGAAATTACTTGTGATGTAGAACCATCAGTCTTCGATTTGGCGTATGCCGCGTACTCTGTTGCAACAAGTTCCCCTTTGTACCGACGGTTTTCTCCGATACCCAGCCACAGAATGTACAGTATGCGGTGGAACGCTCTGTCGCCTTCCCAACTAAGCGGGTCGTCGCTGTTAACGCCGAACTGAGAAAAGTCGATTGGAACCGGTTTCTTGCCTCTTGGATATACGTTAGTTCCGTCGGCATTCTTCGTTCCATCCCAAAGTTGTCCTGATTGAGCGACATGTCGTAGAAGGGCCGAGGACGGGGGCTCTCCCTTGCCGAGTGAAATGATTGCGTGTACGATTGCTTCGTTGTCGGAGGCATCAGCGGTTCTGCGATATTGCTCCATTTTCACGATAAGGTTGACGATACGTGCTGCGGTATCCACGTCGGGGATTTGCATACCGAGGTACTGTTTTGATTCTGCTACCAATTCTTCATATTGGGCAATCTTGGTATCGTAATCAGGGTCGTCAGATAGAGGTCTTTCCGGTGTTTCAGGGCCCGTCAAGACGGCAATATGTGTGTTGTACGCTGCTGAGTTCATGTTTGTGATGTCTACTCCTTCGTACTCTTCTATCATGACTTTGATGTAATCTTCGCCATATTGTCTCACGAGGAAGGTCTTGAATGGAGAACAGAGCGCGGATACCGTCATTTGGGTTGCTTTCCATGCGCGTCTTGCAGTCAAGGCTTTGGTCTGAGCAGCACGCCAACGCTGTTGTGTTGACGTATCGTTGAACTGCGGTAGTTCACGAGGGTCTTGCTCAGGAAACTTTACCATTCATCCCGCCTCACATCTGTGGCGGCATCTGCTGGTATCCCATTTGCTGTTGTTGCACCGGAGGGAGGCCGAGTGAACCACGGATGAGTGAAGCACCGAAGCCACCGAGTGCGCTTCCCATACCGGGTCTTTGCGGTTGTTGCATCATCATTTGTTGCTGATACATCTGTTGTTGCATCTGTTGTTGCTGCATTTGTTGATTCATGCCTTGCTGTACCATTCCCATGCTTGCATTGTTGATTTGGTTCATGGCTTGCATGTCAGCCTGTGAAACTTCCATTTGCATTTGTTGAAGAGGTACTGCCTTTGCGATAGCGGCGTCGATGTTCTCTTGTGTGATTGTTGCGTATCCAAGTTCTGTACCCTTAGCCGCATCAATCTTGAATTGAGGGATTGCATCGGATGAGAACAATGCGTACAGTTCTTGACGAATAAGAAGGCGTAGTGCTTCAAAGATGTGCTTGATAAACTCAGGGTAATGCAGGAAGAACAAGGAAACCTCATTTGGATGGGTCGCCATGAGATTGTAAAACATCTGCACTTGGTTCTCATTGCTCATCTTGCTACCGCCCGTGACTTGGTCAAGCATTCCCATGCCCATAGCGGCAAGTCCCGAGTCTTGGGCTGCTTGCCCAAAGAGTTGTTTTTGTTCTGCGTTGGGGCCTCCCCCGATTCCATTAGGCATAAGGCCGTTTTGCTGCTGATTGTTGTTTCCCCAAAGTCCCATGTGATTCACCCCATGAAGTGTATGCTATTTACAGTTCCGTCTCCGTTTGAATGTGATTGTACGACTTTCCTGAGAGCGTATTTGCTCTTTCAGTTGTCGCTTTGAGCATTCTGTTATCGAATACAATCATGGTCAGGTCGTTTTCTCCTGTGATTGGATTCTTGTAGTGAATGATTGGCAGTCCATCCTTTTTTGCTTCTGCGAAAGCCTGTTCCCATTTAGCAAGAAGTGGGATTGATTCTGTTTTTTCTTCTCTTCGGACGGGAACAAAGGCTACACCTTTTGCTTTCATCCTCTTGAAGAATCCCTTATCGCTTTCAGCGGCTTCTTGGTCCACCCATTGCATCAGTAAATGGTACAACTGCATGTGCTGAGGACAGTAGGTCCCGCTCAATTGAGTACCTCTTCCGGGCAAAACTCCACTCCAAGGTCGGAACGGACGAACTGCGCCTGTCGATTCATCGACGAAATATTTCGTCCAAAGTTCTCCGTAATCGAGCGTTGAGCAATCTACGCCATCAATCACACATCTGTTTCCGTCAGCATACTTCCATTGAGCACGACCGAGTAAAGGCAACATGCCCCAGCCGGGAACTGCGAACCATCGCTTTACCGGTTTTAGGGCTTTGATTGCGTTTTTGATGTTCCTTCTACGGTCTTTGGTGGGGTCTCCTGTTTGTGAGAACTCCCATTCGACAATTGGGATTACTGCATTGTATCCTTCTTCGCTGTTTTGGGGTAACTGCTCCATCATTTTGAGCATTCTTTCTTCGTGAAATGACGATGACATAGTGGTCCCTCCTTGTTACCCCATCACACAACCGGACATGAATGAATCGGTTTCATAGGTCCATCAGCCCTTTGAAAATTGCGTCGTCTACATTCCACCCAATTGTCGCTGAACAGGCGTCGACGCGAACGGGGATGTTCGCTTCTTGGAGTTCGTAAAGGGACTGTCGGAACACATCAAAAACAGTATGCCTTACAATGAAGCCCTTTTCCCACAACTCGAATCCCTCTTCATCGAGCCACATGTCTGCTTTGTTCATGAGCACGATTATTCTGCGTGGCATGTACTTACGTTGGAAAAAGAATCGGCGAATGCCCAATCCTTTGGGTCTAACTTGGTTTCTCAATGAACGTACAAGGTACGACAATGCAACTTGATTGTCGGTGTTGTTAGGGTCTTCAAGGTGCCTGTGGTCAAGTACGACTACAATCGTCTTTACCTTCCTTTCCCACATGTCTTTCAACCAACTACTGTGGTATTCAACGTGACCGCCTAAATCTCGGGAGACGACCGTTTTCTTCAATCCTTGACTGCGTATTCTCTTATGTGTTGGTAGTGGTAGTGCGTAATCCCCGCTTCTCTTCTTTCTGTGGTGGGTTCTGTCATCTTCACCGAGAGGGCGAACCTCACCTTGCGTTGTCAACTGTTTGTCGAGAGTGGTCTTTCCTGTCATTGATGCCCCGTACACACCAACTGAGTGAGGTACGTATTGTTTCGAACTGCGTATCGCTTCCCACATACCGTGGGCAACGATGATTTCACCTGCCATCGTATCACCCCAAGAACGTGGAAATTAACCAACCGAGGATTCCCTTGTGGTCAGTAAATAGGAAAATCGAGTAATCTAACAAGGCGACGAGACATGCAATGCCGATGACCCATAAGGTAGTGAACATGTAGTATCGTATTTTCAACATACGAATGTGCCATGTGATGCCTTCTGAGGCGTATTGTTGCTGTGTGACCATCGCTTCGCGTTGCTCATCGTCATTGGAACGGAATATGTTGTAGCCAAGCGGCATTTAGGGGACCCCCATGTAATCACGGAAGTCAAGCAAAAACACTTCATCTCCGGATTCTTCTTGTTTGGCGTATTTCAGGTCTGACAACAAGCATAGTAATTTTGTGATTTCATCGACATGGTGGCATCCGTTTTCTTCGTAGTGCTCAAGCAGAAGAATGGATGTTAGACGCAGGGTCTTTGCGAAGTGCTTTGGTGATACCGGTTGGAGACTATTCATGTTGGTAGCACCGTCCTTCTTTCACCGCTCGACGACATGGCGTTCCCTTTTGTGTAGGTGCGCCGCACGTCAAAGTGACTCGTTGAGAGCCTCCATTGCTTTGCCTTGTTCGATGTCCTTCTCTTCGCGGGTGCCTGATGGTTGCAAGTTCAAGTGTTGAGCCGGAGGACCGCCTTGGAAGGAAGCCTGACCACTTGAAAGTCCGCCATCGGGAATGGATGACACCGTCAACTTGGGTCCGATTGGAAGTCCCATGATGTCCATCCGTCCGAGGCCCACGTCTGCTGGTGTCAATTGCTTCTGAGTCTGCTGCTGGCCCCCTTGCATCCCTTGAAGGACTGCCATGATGTTTGCGAGTTCCGACGCTTGTTTTCCCAGCGCTGCACTCTCCTGTGCGTCAATAACGCCATCGGCGTTGAACTCGTTGTATGAGCGTTCAAACATGGCCAATTGCTGTTGGAGTACTGTCTCGAGTTGTCTCTTTTCTTGTTGGTACTTGATGAGTGCGAGACGTCGCTTGTTGGACTGTCGCATTCGGCGAAGTCCTTTGCGGTGGTTGTTGGTGTCTTCGAACCCTGCACGGTACACGAAGTAGAATCCCGCTTGCAAAGCGAAAGACGCTGTGAACCAAAACACAAGGGCTTCCCATGTGTTGTTGAATTGGGACCATTCCCAACGCTCGTACAGAAGAATACACATGGACAAGAAGAATGCTTGGAACAGCATCGTACCAAGGATACGAAGTTCGTGTTCCTTCTGCGCTTCTCTCTCCATCATCACTTCTTCATTCATATCAATTGCAGCAGGGTCAAACATCTGCCCGACAAGCGGGTTTGACATCATTCCAAGCGTATCATTTTTTTGTCTCATCTCTTACTGCCTCCATCAATCCAATAATTTCGTGTCGGGGCATACCCGTTGTGTGGTTCAAAATGAGTTCTCCCGTTTCGGGGATATACACAATGTTCACACACTTCACATCGAACTCGTTCATTTTTGAAAAAAGCGCGAGACACGCATCCTTTGTCGTTGGTTCTTTTTGTTCCTCAGTCATTCATTCACATCCCAAACTCGTCAGGTTCCTTGGCGGTCACGATGTTGTCGATTCGTAGAATCATACAGGCCGTATCCGTAGCCGATTGCACCGCCGTCTTTACCACCCGCTTTGGCTCGACGACCGCGTTGGAGGTTTCAATCTCTCCGGTGTAGACGTCAACATATGCGTTATTGTGGCCTTCGCTGTGAGCAACGCGCAATTTGAGAAGTGTGTCGATGGGGGACAACCCGCAGTTTTCAGCAAGCGTCGAAGGGATTACCTCCAACGCGGTGGCAAATGCTTCAACCGCTAATTGAGCCCGACCACCGACAGAGGAAGCGTATTCCTTGACGGCAAGGGACATCGACATGTATGCGCTACCGCCGCCGGCGATTACGCTGTTGTCTTTGTGCGCAATGTGTACGACACCAACAGCGTCGTCAAGGGCACGTCCGATTTCGAATGCGAGGTGTTCAGTTGGTGCGAACACCATAATGCTGGATACGGTGTCGTTTGGTACTCCTTCAAAGAACAAGAGTGGGCGAGGGGATAGTTCAAACTTCTTTTCGTACACACTTGCACACTTTCCAAGGTCAGCAGGCTCAAGTTCCTCGGGCGTGCTTACAATGGAAGCGGAGGTTGCAATGGCAACTGCCTCAAGGTCAGATGCAGCAACGCGTCGTGCGGCGTAGACACCCATCTTGCTGAGTTGTTCCGCGACGGTGGGGTTGATGTCTTTCAAGGACAAAACCACGTTTGCACCGGATTGAACGATAGTTTCTGCGAGATTGATGAGTTCCGCCTTACGGTCAGCAATGAATTGATTTGCAGATTCAGAATCGTTGAACGACATGTTCACGCCTTGACCCAACTGTTGGTTGCCAAGTTCGCAGTCGAACAATGCGATGCGGGCGTCTTCAACACTTTCAGGCATCGAGTGTGTCATCTTGGACTTGTCCACGATACAGCCGTCAGTAAAGAACGAGTCAGAGACAGGCGCTCCGGGTCGAATCGTGATGTTGACGTCGTTTGGAGAAGAGCGGATTGCTGCCTCAACACAGAGGTCTGCAAGGTGCTCTCCTTCGTCTTCTGCCGACTTACCGGTCATTGCCGTGATTGCTACGTTGTGGAGCGTGTTGTCGTCGTCTTCGACACCGATTGACTCAACGTGCTCAAGAGCGCGCTTTGCGGCGGCTTTGAAACCACGAACAATCATGGTTGGGTGGATTCCCTTGCCAAGCAATTGTTCAGTCTGCTTCATCAGTTCCCCTGCGAGAATGACGGCTGACGTTGTACCATCGTAGCACTCTGCTTCCTGTGTCTTCGCGACTTGGATAATCATGCGTGCAGTTGGGTGCGTGATGTTGACTTCACGCAGGATGGTCGCACCGTCGTTTGTCACGGTGACGTTGCCATCGTTCTTGACCATCATCTTGTCCATTCCCATTGGACCGAGAGTGGAGCGAACGAGGTTCGCAATCTCTTTCGCTGCGATGATGTTGACTTCTTGGGCTGTGACCTTTCGGCCCTCTTGGGTTGCATCTGTGACGTCTGCCATGACTACGGGTACGCTTCGCATTGGACATAAACGAAATGCCGAATACAATTACATGTCTTTGGCTTCTTCAAAGCCCTCAACAGTCTTCAAATGCTCGTATGCTTGGGCGATTGGGTTGCCTTTCGCTTCGTCTGTGAGGTTCATCTTCATGAGGTAGTTGGAGTAGAACAATGGTTCCTTTCCGCTCTTACGTGCAGTACGGTCAAGGTAGTGGGCCACAGTATAGTACAGATACCATCGGCGTTTCGATTCAATCCACTTCAGAGTTCCCTCAGAAATCTTGTGGTACCCTTTCTCAAGTACAACCCCGGAGGGCGCTTCCATCTTCTGTATCAATGCCATTCTTATTCACCATAAAAGCACGCGAACTTTACCTTCTTCTTCACATACATTGCGCTTATACATGTATGTACGGTATTTTGGGGGTGTTAGAACCTCCAAGACAATTCCAAGTCTTCGTCCTTTGAACTTGGGTGCCTTTTTCTTTGCATACAATCTCCCGTCTTGGTCGATGTATCCGGTGTTACCGTCAACGCGAGTTGCTCTCATGTCCACAAAACCCCCGACGGCAACCCATTGGACTGATGGGTCATAGTCATCAACGCGTGTTGTGATGCCTACTGCTTTACCGCCGATGACGAGTTTCCCGTCCTCAAGAGATACACCATACCCGTTGCGGTCCTCGTCGTCAGGGTTACCGTCTAACCACTCAAATGGGTACTCTATTGTACGCTTATCACCCACCTTCAATGGTGGCACATTGTTGACGAATCCCGTCTTGAAAGGCGCGACAAAGGGGTTCTCCATGATTACACCATGCTTCGTAAGGTACATCACATAATCCCTGTTTGGTTTTCTATCCTGATAATCTGCTGCGCTGACCCCGTGAGCCCTGAAGAGACTTCAGTCATTGTGATGGTAATGCGGAAATCTATGAAGGACCCGTTGGGCGGTGTACCGGCGGCAAAGAACGTTACATCCAAAGCCATGTGTCCTTTTGAGTTAGGTTGTTTCAGCGACCAATTCAAAGTGGCCCCGCCGATAAAGGAGCCGGGGCCAATAAGTTGGCCGCTCTCAACTTGAACGTTACATTGGTAGGTCCCTCCGCCGACCAAGGTTTGGTAATCGCCGTTCCACGCAGTTCCACCTGTGTTTCCGGTCACAGTAATTGAAGCCCCGTCGAGTTCAACAATCCTTAGCCACTCATAAGTAGTCCCTGCTACGTTGATGGAATATGGTCCTGAATTGGGCATGTTGTGACTGTCTGCTGCGGTAATTGAGTTCGTACCAAGGAGACCGGGGTTATTCTCGGGGTCGTATCCGCTGCTGCCGGGGGTAAGGCTGGTGGCTCCAAACACTCCTTGTAAGTCGAGGGTGACGTTCAATCCTGCTGCGCCGCCTTGAGATACAATACCGTGTGTAATGGGGAGCACTCAATCACCTCAGCCAAACGCGTATGCTGTTGTAGCAGATACGTACACAGAAATAGCCTCATACTGTGTATTCGTGTTCTTCGCGGCTGCGCCGTTGATTGTGAACGCGCCTCCGCCTTGGAACTGTATGTCGTAAGATTGGCCATCGGTGTTGATGAATACAATTTGGAATCCGGGTACTACACCAATAGAGGCTTGTTCGATGAATACGTTACCGCCTCCGACTGAAGCCAATTCTACTACCGTACCCGATTCAATGGCGGTCCCGGTAGCCGCACCGGGGGTTGCCAATGTTAATGGTAAGCCCAATGTAGGGTCGAATACCAGCCTTTGTAGAATGTGGTCAGCGTGTACAGTCACCTTATCGGTCGCTGCTGCAATGGTCTGTATGCCTGTGCCACCTTCGATGTCTACTGTGTTTCCATCTGCAATGGTCTGATTGGAACCACTATCGGCGGATAGAGTCCATGATGACATGGAACCTCCTCCGGAAACTACGAAGTCAAGAGTGCCGTCACTATCTTCGTATGTCACCGTGATGCCTGTTTCGGTGTTGCCTGTTACCATCCCGCCGACGATGTCTTGGACTTGTTCGGTGGTAAGTTGTGTGTTTGTATCAGTTGAAACCAAATCAATGGTTCCGTCACTATCTTCGTACGTAGCAGTAATGTTCGTCTCTGTGTTGCCTGTGAACATTGCACCGACAATGTCTTGCACCTCTTCGGCGGTGAGTTGAGTATTGTCATCATCGTCATACACGTCTGCGGCGATTGGGGTGCCGACGCTGACAATGATGGTTGCCTCACCGCTGTTTCCTGAAACGCTGACGTTGGTGTCTTGGATTCTTCCAATCTGCTGAACGAAGCCCGTTGTCGGTACATCTACTGTTAACTTACCTGCGGTACCCGAGACATATACTGCATTACCGTCAGCAGGGTCACTTCCTGTAAATCGTGCAGCAGCAACGCCTGATACCGACCCTGCAATTACCATTCTTCCTGACGCAGCATTGGCTGTGGCTCCTGTGGCTAAACCCACCGCGCAGTTCGCGATTGAGTTGCTTTGCGCTTGGTTTGCTTGAACTACACTTGTAGCATGACTACCGTCGATACGAAGGGGCATACCGACGGCAGTAGCAGAAGCATTGTTGTTGATGAATGTGACAAGGAAGCCGGTTTCGTCGTTGGCCAAGAATCCATTTCCTTGCACAATGTTTGCGAAGGTTGCTCCGCCGTCTCCGGCTACTTCTCCGGTAACATCAAGCGCAACTGTTGGGGTCTTGTTAACACCAACGCGGTTGTTTGCTGTGTCTACCTTCAGAACGTTCGTATCGACCGTCAAATCGCCCGAGAATGTACCCGTAGTTCCTTCAACAGAGGACGCTACAATACCTGCGGCTGCGTATGAGCCACTACCGGAGCCTGTCTCCAATTGAACCTTCCACTTATCATCAGATTCGTCAAACACAAATCGAGCAAGTGGGTTGTCTACTCCCCCGTTTGCTCCACGGTCGACTTCGAATCCGCCGACGCCGCCCGTCACTCCGTTGCCCGTCTCTCCGCTGTTAAGCGTCATGACGGCATCCGTGACGAATGTGTTCGTGGTTGAAACCGTGGTAGATGTACCCGAGACGGTCAGGTTTCCTGAGATGATTGCGTCGCCTCCCACATGCAATGGAACCGTAGGGGTGTTTTGTGCGATGCCAACGAATCCACTATCCAAGATGGTCATCTTCGTGGTCAGCGGGTTAAGTGTGCTACCTGACGAACCACCGTCGGCCGTCTTGAACAGAATTGAACCTCCTGCACCTGTTCCCTTTCCTTGACCGGATGCAAGGGTGAGGCTACCGCCCGCGATGTTGTTGGTTGTACCTGCGGTGGTACTACCTGCTGAAATAGTCACAGATGTACCTATGACGTTGTGAGCAGACGCAGTTGTTGTTACTGCTGTTGCGTTGGATGAAACCCCGCCTAACTCAACTGAGCCTGTTCCGTGTGGAGCGATAATCACGTTCTTGTTGCTACCGCTTGTTGAGATTGTTTGAGTGTCGATTACGATGTCGTCTACAAGTAGTGCTTGGTTGCTACCTGCACCACTCGCTCCTGCCGGAGCAATGTGAACACCGTTTGCACTCACCATAAGCACACGAGTGTTCCCAACAAGCAATCCAAGTTGGTCTGTACCTGTATGTTCGACACCTGTATCTGTGTCGCTGGTGAAAGTGTAAATTGCTCCTGAACCTGCTCCGTACACCTTACCAACGGAACCGAGCGCGAAAGTATCAAAGTCCCATTGGTCGTTGGTTTCGTCCCAAAGCAACTGAACGTTGGCATCGTCACCACGTTCAATTTCAATACCTGCATTCGCACTTGCGGAGCCGGTAGCGTCGCTGTTGAGTACGATAATCGCGTCTCCAATGGTGACGGTGTTGCTGTTCAGCGTTGTAGTCGTCGTGACGGTAAGAGTGTCTGAGACGGTAAGATTGCTGACTGTCAAGGTGTTCGTTGCCTTGTTGTAGACAAAGGTTGATTCTCCATTCAAAGAACCCCCATCGTTGAATTGCACATGTGTGTTTGAACCTCCGATTGAAGAACCGCCCGCTGCTGGTTGTAATGACAGAACACCATTGGTAAGAGAGAAAGTCGTGAAGTTGCCCACATTCTTGACTGTGTGGGCGAATCCGTCAGCGATACCGTCGTTGTTGGTGTCAACGAGGGCTCCGCGTTGAGATAGGTGTGCTCCGAGGTCTGCCACCATATCACCTCAATATACACGTCCCACGTTCACTTCAATCGTTCCCGTTTTGCTTCGGAAATACATGTACTTTGCAACGTTCGCTCCATCGTCAGTAGTGTAGCCGATGAAATACACTCCTGCTGCGGGTATGTACCATTCGTTCCCGCCTGTGCTTGGTGGAGTAGAACCATCGTCATCAAAAACAAAATAACCAGCAGCAGAGAATGCGACACGCATCACTCCTTGCCCAAGATTGAGTTGAGTCATTTTAGCAGTAGCGTACGAGGTACCTACCGAGGAATGCGTACTTGCATATTGGTAAGTGAACGGGCCTGAACGGGCGTTGGATAGTTGGCTCATGACACATACCCCACTTGAAACACACCTATCGTAGCAGAAACGTTTTGGACCATCATGGCTATTTCGTAACCCATTACGAGAGTATCTACGGTAATCTCCACGCCTGTTCCTGAGCCGGTTGTAGACGTTTGGTCCAACTCATCGGTCGCAGTATATCCTGCTCCTGTTGCCGAAACAATGCGGTCAAAAGCCGTTACGCCGCCGCTCCCATTCACGGCCGTGACCTTCAGTTGCAAAAAGGACGTGACATCTGCGTCCCCATCAAATGTGATTATATCATCCACAGCATGTCCCGAACCGACAGTATCAATGGTAAATGTCAACACTTGTCCCAAACCCGAAGCAAAATATGTTGCGTAGGTAGCGTGGTCGGGGTTAAAATAGTGAACTCCCGCTGAAAAGCGCCACTTTTGGCTGGTTAGGGAAGAAGGCGCACTTACGCCGGTACTGTATGAACGTAATTGGAAGTAGAAGTCTTCGTCCGACGCAAGGCGGAGGGTTCTCGGCTTTGACCGGTCGAGGTTGCCAAGATTGGTTGCGCTCGAAACAGACGTACTCGTTGCAGCAATCATACCGCTCGCGCCATGCGCATATGACATGTCGGCATTGATTTGTGGAGTGAGTGACGCCATTTGACCACCTCAAGACGGCAGCCAATGCAACTTACAACCTGACGCTGTTGGTACAAGGAAGATGTTCGCGGCGCTCGTGATTTCGATAAACAATGCTTCTCCCGGGCTCAGAGGCATACCTGAGTAAGAATTGGCCCCAAAGTCAATGTATGCAGAAGTAGCCGTCACGTTGCCTCTGTCAATAAGCACACGAGAACCCTGAGTACCACCAACAATGGTATTCCCAAGGTAATCTGTTGAGGCTCCTTGGATTGCGGACTGAGCAGTTGGTTTGTTCATTACGTAAATGTCGCCCGGGTTCGCAAGATTTGCTTTGAGTAAGAAACCGCGGTGCGCCGTAACGTCAGTTGCGTCAAACGTTTCAGGGGGTGTAGTGAGAGATTCGTCTGAGTCGAAAGTGTCAATGTGGTGGCGCTTGATGAGTTCAAAGAGCGACAAGTATCGTCCAAAGTCTGAACTGATTGGTACGTTTAGCGGTACGAACGGAAGGTCGTACGACCAATCGGAACGTCCGGTATCTGTTACTTCAAGACGGGCGGTCGGTGAGCCGTCATTTGCGACTCCGCGCAGGGGCGTTGATGCTGACGAGTTGTTTTTGGTGGCGACGTGTGGGAAGGTCGGCGCCACACCTGTATCCTTCGACATGAACCACCCGAAGTTGTTAGAGGACTTGAGTGTGTCGCTGATGAGGCTTATGGCTGATGCGAAGCATAACCACCTTCATGGGAAGAGATAACCTACCCTCAACACCTTATGCAAAGTGTATTGAATGCGGCGTCGGTACCCGTTCTCACGTAATTCGGGACCCGATTTACGAACCCTATTTGCAAGAAACTCGGGTCAGATTTGAGGGTGAAGAAGATGGAGACGTACCGACCGTCCAAAAGTGGGAGTTGACCGAAGATGCGGAAGTCATGTGTCACAAGTGTTGGGTGTCTTTGAGAGAGAAAACTTTCAAACAACTCAAGCGTGACGGTGGGAAGTGGATTGAGTCTCCATTACCAAACTCACAACGCATCAAGTCATTCCTGAAGCGTTGGCAAGACTTTGCATTTGACGAAGAAATGGCTGACCCTGAAATGAATGAAATCGTCGAACAACTCAAGGAAGCAATCAGGAGGTCTGCCCGTGGTGAATGAAGTCGCTCTCGCTATCATGGACGAGTGTAAGAAGCGTTTAGCCGAAATCGGTGTTACTGAGGTACTCATTGCCGCCTTTAGCGATGGAACCGGCGCAGGATACGCATACAACGGAAACCCCAAGACGCTCGCATACCTTGCATCTACGGCACATCTTGAAATCCTATTCGAGTCCGTCCACAGACCACCCGAGGTGAGAGTAGATGGCGAGTGACGAAAGAATCAACCAAAAGGAATGGAACGTGAAGAAGGTCTGTCCTATATGCGAGGACATCAAGAATAAGAAATTGAACCTTGAAGGAGAACAGATGATGGCAGATGACGGTAACCCGTTGTTTTGCCCTGAATGCGGCCATACAGACATCCGTATGCACCACATGGTATCTGCGGTCGAACTTGGCCGTACTTCGGACCGTGGAGACGCACAACCGTGGACACATCAAGTTGTAGTCAAGTGTGAGTCCTGCTCGTGGTCTCACGTTGCCATGACAAACCCTTGCCTTGGCAATCCATGGGACGAAACCATCGGCCTCACACGTCCTCTTGACCAAACTGCTGGTCAGAAACACTTCATTCGGTGGTCCAATGAACAGGCGGTTGGACTGCGTGACCACGACGAGGAATATGACCCCGATGCTGAGTTGAAAACCAAAACCTATAAATCAAAGAGGGATTTGCGTATAGATGAAGCCGACGCGGCATCTGACCCCAAATCCCTGACCTACATCCCAAGCGAGAACGAAAAAAGAGCGCGACGACGACACCTCTACAAAAACAAAGGAGATGAATGATATGGCAAAAGAAGCAAAGACAAAGACTGTGACCGCAAACTTCGACTACGATGGAATCTCAATGACTATCGCAGCCGTCGTGTACGACTACGAGATTGAGGAAGGTATCAAAGACCTTGCAACTCAAATCAAGTTGCTCGCAAAGGGCAGCAAGATGTCTGTCGGCATGGACGAGTGAAGTCTCACTTCGTTAACAGCCTGTACGATGCGTACAGGAACGTAGCAATCAACAGGTAGTCCACGTGTGCACGTGTGACGATTGTCCCAACACCACGCCGCTTTGACAATGGAGCGGCGGTTTTTTCGATGCGGTCGTCTGTGACTGCCATCTCATTGAACTCGTGAAAACCAAGGACCTTGAGTGGGTTCCTATTGATAGGATGGTCCCTTGGTTTCTTCAATTCCAACTTTCTACTCATTCGGTCCAGCCCCCGCCCGCTTCGGGCAGGACTCCGCTTAGACCATACATTCCACTTACGTTCTTCATTGCGTTGTTGTTAGAACGGTCGTTGACTGAAATATCCTGCTTACCAAGGTGAGCGCCGGTCACTTGTGATTCAAATGTTCGAGCCATCATTCTTCGGCGTAGTCCCGGTGGTAGTTGTCGAGAGTCCTTTTCCCCTACTCCGTGGTGGAACCCCGTACCAGCACCGTGGAAGCCACTCAGAGAGCCCCCAGCGTGTTGTTGCATACTTTCCCTTACAATAGGGGGGTGAGACGACGATGTTGTGGTTGACGTTGAAGTGGTTGCTCCAAGTTGCGAGATGCGGTCTGCTTGAGATGCGTGCATCTTGGAAGCCTTTCTCAACTCCCCTTCAATCTTGTCAATCTTGGTTTGCTGATTGGAAGTGATGTGGCCAATCCCTGAGAACGGACCTTTACCGCGTGGAAGGGTAAATGAAGACATCAAATCAATAGCGGTGAAACCTATCACGCCGATGTAAAACAAAGACATGAGTGGGTGTTCATTCGAGAATCTTTTCATATCGCTTTTCAATCCCATTCTACTTCCTCCTCATGTAATTGACACCCATGTAGACGACACCCAAAGCGACTGTCGCTACGAGAAGCGGTGGAAGGATTTTCTCCAACCGCAAAAAACCACCAAGTTGAGCAGGACGTCCGGAAAGGTTGTGTCTCGCGTCGAGCGAGAACATCTTGCCATCTGCGCCACTCATTGCCATGTTCAGCCCTCCAATGCGAAAGCGCCCATGTTGGCGATTGAATATCCTGCGAACATTAGGCCGAGAGCCTTTCTGCCTGCTTGTAGATGTATAGCGGAAGTCAAAAGGAATGCACCGGTCACGCCGAGTGTCAACTTCTGTGACCAACTCATATTGGAGAAGTTCATGAGAATCCCCCTTGTTGGTTGACGAATAGTGCACCTGCTACGATGGCACCAAGTCCAAGACCTGCGACAAGACCCGTGCTCATGCTACCCTTTGGGGACAAAAGAGCACGGAATCGTGCATTCTTTCCGGGGTCAGTTCCTACAAACATACCTGATGCTACTGCACCAACTACGCCTGCTACGGCCACGAGAGCGATTGCACTACCTGCGTTGATTGTAGGGGCCTGTACGGCACCGAAGTGACTACCATACCCATAGTTTGGGTTGGCGGCCATACGGCGGTTCATCGACGAACCCTCCCGAGACCTGAGATGCCTTGGAAGACCGAGCCTTCGCCGACAATGTCTACGAGTTGTTGGTTCGCGTGTGAATAGGATGGGCGGGTGTCGGGTTTAGGTCCCTTGCCCGGAGCGTCAAGGTATCCCCCTTCGGTCCCTGCATTTGGCCTTGGTTTGCTTGGAGCCATGTGTCGTGTGTCGCGGTAGAATCCGGATTCTCCATACATTGGGCCTGTCTTTGCGCTGTTTAGGTGAGAGGTGTCTCTGTACATGTCTCCACGAGGTGGGAACTGTGGTCCTTCGTCAAAGTGACCGCCTTGCTTGGTCAGGCTACCAAACAAGGAAATGCCGGCCGTACCGGTGTTATCGCCTTCCATCTCCATTGCGAGGGGAGCACTACCAAGACGAGGGTCGCCATACTTTGCAGTACGAATGCCTGCTTGCAAGGCTTTCATTGGCCAATCAAACAAAATGGGTAAAGCGAGGAGTCCAATGAGTGGGTATCGGTGTGCAAAGTTCAGAATGCCGTTCCCGTAGTCTTTACCGGTTTTGTTGTAGATGAGATTCACTTTCAGCCCTCCTTACTGTACACCTTGCGACGGCGAACGTCGACTTTCTTAACGAGAATCTGAGGGTTGGTGTCTGCTTGCGAGGTCACGATGCCCCAGCGAGCGTACTCTGAGGTTGCAGTCTTTCCGTCTGCTGTTGACGCACCCGAAAGCAATTCAATTTCAAAGTCGGTAATCGTGCCGGACAATCCGGGTTCGATTTTCAGGTGATAGTCGACGGGTTTGTATGATGACCCTGCTTTACCTACAAATGCTGCGCCCGATACCGTTAGTGACTTCCCAATTACGGATGGTGAATCAGAAGCAGCAACCAATTCGTTTGAACTTTCTTGGTCTGTGGTAAGTGAGATAGCAGTACACTCTCCAAGCATGTGGACGCTGCCTCCTACACGAGCAAAGATTCTCTTGCCTACGGGGTAGTATGCCGATGTCGTGTCCCACACGAGGTTGGAGCCTGATAGTTGGGCACCGAACCCAAGAAACTCGTTGTATGATGCGTCTGTCATGCTTGTAGCATATACACCGTTTTCAGCAACTTGTGATTGGATTGTTGCAACCATAGAAGATGGAGAATCCTGTGTTCCGGGGAAGCGTTCTGCTTCGTCTCGTACCTTAAATCGCTTTGGTGCGTCGCGAGAGGCGCTACCGAGAGTTTCCTTTGGGATGAACATACTTGAAGGGTCTGATGCGAAGTTTGGACGTCCTGCAATGCCGACGTATGGGTGGTCTGAACCAAGAATCATCCCCGATTGAATCTGACCGTTGATTGCACCAATATTGTACGTCTTGCCGGAGAAATACGCAGGAGAACCAACAGGAGTGGTCATTGCTTGTCCTATCTCGCTAAGAGAGACAGAAGCGAGGGAAGATTGCTCAAACGTAGAACCCGCCATGTGTGCGGGTACGGCAGGGGTGGGAAGGGTTGCAGAATTACGGAAGTTCAAGTTCTTGCCGTACACGGCTGAGTTGCGAGGTATATTGTTGTACAGAATGATACGAATGCGCTCTGTGTACTGTACAGGGTTCTGTGGCTCGAATACCATTGAATACCCAACCGTTGGCGATTGGCCGTCAACGGCTCTGAATCTGCGTTGAGACAATTGTGTCAGGTTCCCGTTGTAAAGTAGTTCTGCTACGGTCAGGCCGTTTGGTTCAGAGTTGCGGAAATCGTCAATCTGAACAAACACTTGCAGGTACGGGTTGTCAGATACGACAACGATGCTTTGCAATTCACCTGCTTCTGCAATGTCAAGCACTTGGAAGTTGGTTCCTGTATCAATCACAAGGTTGGTGAACTCTGTGACAATGAGTCGTTCGTCAGGGCGGAAAAGGCTCTCAGACGTACGAGTGTCACGGGCAGTACCCGCAAACATCGTAGGAACTCCGAGAGAACCATCGCCGGGAACTGCAATGGGAAAACCATCAGGCGTAAAATTGCCGGATTCCCTGTTTGCTTGCATCTTTCATCCCTTACCCTACTGTTCTTGGTCTTCTTCCTCACCTTGGGAAGTAGTCCGCGAGCAGGGTACCGGGAGTTGGAATACCAGCCGGGTTGACAATCTTGAATGTCAGACGTCCACCGCTGCGGTCGCGAATCTGTTTGAGTTGGTCCATGCCAAGTTCAACAACGCGGTACTTCCAGCCTTGAAGGTGCAATCGAGCGTCAACAATCAGTTCTTCGCTGTCGTTCACCATCTTGAAAGAAGGAAGGTTGTTTTCACCGGATTCAATCCAAAGTGAGTACGTCCAATCCGGGTCTTCGATAGGCGAGATGTGTCCGTCAATGAATCCGGAAAGACCTTCAATGGTTGAAGCAGTCTTGATTGAACCGCTTGAGCCTTCAGGTGCCTCATCAAGAACCCACTTTGGTACACCGGCTGGGTGACGTAGGTAGACCTTGGGGGAGACGGAACCGATAGGCGAAGTTGGCCCAACAATACCGGATTGGTCAATTGTGCCGTGAGAGGCAACGGTCGTCAATCCGTCGTATGTGTCAACGCGGAGTGCGTTCGTACCAACATCGGTAGCAACAAGAGATGGCTTACCGAATCCGATTGGGATTCCGCCATCGCTTGGTAGTGTTCCGTTCTTGGAAAGCCATTCTCCGTCTGCGTCAGCGTACTTTGGCTGAGTTGGTACAGATGGGCACAAGTGGTAGATGTGACCGCGGTATGGCTCAAGGTCCTTGAACTCAATGAATCCTGAGTCGAAAGAAGGCTTGAGCATGTTTGCTCTGATGTTCGAGTGAGTAGCGTCGCTCGTTGTACCGAGGAGCGCTTGCATCGAGAAGTTGCCGTATTGGTGCAGAAGAGCACCGTCGTTTGCTGCTGTGATTTGCGAACTCGAGATGGTGTACGTGAAGTTGTCATTGAAGAAGAGGTCGACGGTCAGACCTTCGACTGCTTCTACAAGATGAAACCGGTCACGAATCTTGATGATGTACCCCGGTTTGAGAACAATGTTCTCCCAATCATTCCCGGCGTAGCCGGCTCCGTATTCTCGCCCGAAGGCGCTTCCTGCTCTGTTTGCACTTTGGTTTGCGTTTGCCATAATTTTTCACCTTTTTTTCTGTTTCTTTGGTGTTGGCCCGTCGGCCTTATTCAACCCGAATACGATTACGGATTTAACCGTGTCGTGTCCGGACCTGCCCCGTGAAGGCAGACAAGGCTCACGCTCACGCGCTCATTGCCTCGTCTGCCCCGGAAGGGGCGGTCAGTTGACTGACGTGCCGACTATGCTCAGATGTTGTAGCAAAGCGCTGTGATGCTGGCGACACCGAGGGAGTTAGCCCCAACGGTCAAGTCGGTCAGTTCAGTAGCGGTTGCTCCTGTTGCGTTGCCTTTCTCGACGAATGTTCCTGTTGCAAGGCTTGCTTGGTTCAGGTTGGTCGCGTTGGCAAGTAGTCCAAGTGTGTCGGTCAGCAAGTCGCCAACAGGCAACATGTGTTCCTTTCCGACTGTACCAAGGTTGTTTGCAAGCAGGTCTCCGTTCAGTTGTGAGACGTATCCGCCTGTACCACCAAGTAGGTCACCAGCAGTTGCACCGCTCAAAGCGTTGCCTCCTGTGAACTCAACAGCACCGCAAGCGATGATTGAGACAGGGGTGACACCAGCCATTCCGGTGTTGTCTCCGGAACCGGCTCCCGCAACGGGGATTTCGGTGATTGCTGAGATGTTCGCTTCAAGGACTTGGCGGTGAGCCGCCTGTCCTGTGCTACCGGTTGGACCGACAGCAGCAGCGATGAAGTCACACTCAAGGATTGAACGTCCGCGAGTTTGCTCAGTCACGGTTCGATTGTACAGAGTTAGGAAGTTCGCCATGTCGTCAGGGTTGACGTCGGTAGCGGTTTCCCCGGTGTTGTCTACAATCAAAACGTTGGTTTGAATAATTTGTGCTGATGCGCCGTATGCGACGTCCAGCCCTCCAATTGCTCCCATATTTGATTCCTCCAAAGTAAGAGTCACCGATGGTGCTCAGGACAATTCTCCAATGCTCTGACGCTGCTGAATCAATTCGTGGTGCTGTCCAACTACTGAACCGATGATACGCCACTTCTCTCCGCCAGCGATGGTGGAGTTTCCGAAGTTGCTCAATCCACCGACAACGCGGTGTGCACAGACAACAGTCTTTTCAGGTTCGATGACGATAGGCTCTTCGTACCAAACGAATGGTTCCTCAAGGACTTCGAAGATTTGCTGGTCGATGACAGGGGTCTCGATACCGGAAATGCGCCATTGGTGCTCGGTAATCAAAAGTGGAGTAACAGGGTACTGCACTCCCATCAAAAGGTAGTAGAACTCTTCAAGAGTTTTGAAGTCAAGTGTGCGCTGTGCCCATCCGAAGGAGTCGACAGCGATTGAGGTTGGGTTACCGTTTGCACCGGACGAAGGGATAAGCCATTGTCCGAAGGTACCAAGCAGGCTGAATTGGTCGGCACGAAGAATACCTTTTCCGTATTCTCCCTTTGGCCAAACACCCTTGTTTTCGTAACCCCAATGAGGGTAGTTTGCGCGTACCTTTTGGTCGATACGTGCAAGGTAGTCGCTGATGACAGCAGTTGGTCGGTCGTAGTAAGGTCGTAGTTCCATGTTTTTCATTCTCCTATGTTTTTGGTGCCCTGTTATGTTGCGGGCAATCTGTGGGAAGTACCAATGGTATATGAAGGGCCGCTCGAAAACGAATACACTTGTGCATTTTTGTTTAACACAAGGAAACACAGCGACATCCTCATAGCCATTACGAAGCGTCAGAGATACATGGCGCAGGATGATTCAGCAAGGAAGGTGCATACGATAGGGGTGCGCGTAGATGCGGACTTGTTGCAACTGCTACAAGCAGAAGCAGAAAGACGTGGAGAGACTGTTGCCAATTACGTGCGTGTGTCCGCGAAGATGCGGGTCACAGGGCAATTAGTGGAGCCGGGGAGGAAGAGGTTGAATGAGTTCTGACGGCAGAAGGGATGTTTGTTGGTTCTGCGGCGGGCAATTGATTTGGGGTTGTGACTACGACCTTGAAGGTCTTGGCTTTGACCGCGATGGCATCCGCATACAATTGAGTTGTAAGGACTGCAACGCGTTCGTAGAATACACCATCTTTGAGGATGAGTCCCCAATACTCGGTGGTGGTGAGAATGAAGCAAGAGCCTGAGTTCAGCATCCCACTTCTTTTGTTGGGCCTTGCAATTGTGTGCTCTGTACTTACGTTCATGGGTATGGCGGTACATCACATTACAGGCGATATGTTGCTTTCGATATGCTTCCCACTCGTACTGTTCTTTGTGTTCGTCAAGTCTCCCGATACGGGAAATTGAATGTACACATGTAATAGAAGTGTACAAATAGAGCATAGCGTGTAGACATTACCGTGCAAAACATTGTTTTCCGATGCGTCGAGGCTGATGTGGAGTGCTTCATCTGCCGTGACGGCGGCTTCGTTAACCATTACACGGGGTTCTGTCGTCGCTGCGGGACCAAGGTCCTTGAAGTAGTACTCGACTAAGCGTCTTGGCGTGTCCGAGCAAAGCCAATCAAGGCTCCGCCCATAGCAGGGAGTGCAAGCGTGCTGAGTGTTTTTGTCGACTTGATTCCTTCATCGTACCCTTTCTTGGTGACGAGCATAAAGAGTCCAGCCGACGCCAACCCAACAGTTGCGTGCCATGCAATGCTTCCGCCTGTCTTCATACGTGAACCTCCGAGAACTCTCCCATGGAATCCGGGGCAGGGACTAAGCCCCACCCCGGTTTCCCGGTGGAGTGCTTGGTGAACCTCAGTAGAAGTTCATCTCGCGGCCAGCGCCGAACATGTTAGTGTTCGAGTTGCCGTAGCCTTGGTGGACACCGAACATACCGTCGTCAGCACCCATCATTCCCATGTGAGCACCGGCAGCGCCGTGTGGTTCCATGTGGCCCGGGTTACCAAGGTATCCGTAGCCACCGAAGCCGCTCAAGGAGCCGCTGATGTTGAGGCTTGGGACGTACTTGGCCAAAGGACCGTGGGTAGCCAACAAGTTCATGACGTTGATTGCAGTACCGGTGATGGCGATTGCAGAAGCCGTTTCCATGTTGATTGCCTTTAGACTGTACAGACCGAAAGCAGCGATGCTCGTGGTCAATGCACCTGCGAGGTAAGCGGTGTAGCCGGAGGTCATCCAGCCGGTGTATTTGGAACCGACTCCGACCTTGGCAAGACCGCGCTGAACGTAGCCCGGTAGCATTAGGCCGCTGACAAGACCGATGCTCACAGCACCAATGGCCTCAAGGGCGGTCATCTTTTCCGTAACGAACTTGCTGACGTTGCGGAAAGAGAACTTGCGGGAACCACCGGATGAGCGGCGGCGGGAAACAGTTCGGCGGCGTGAGACGCGGCGACGGCGTCCACCGGTTGAGCGGCGGCGAGTCGACTTGCGTCGGCGAGTAGAACGGCGGCGCTTAGGCGACTTGCGGCGGCGAGTCGACTTGCGGCGGCGGGTAGTCTTGCGGCGCGCAGGTTTGCGGCGACGACGGGTAGTCTTGCGACGACGGGTCGTGCTGCGGCGGCGTGCCGGAGACTTGCGTCGACGAGTAGTCTTGCGGCGGCGGGTCGTGGACCTGCGGCGTGCCGGAGACTTGCGTCGGCGTGTCGTCTTGCGACGACGGGTAGTCGATTTGCGACGAGCAGGTGCCTTGCGGCGACGAGTCGTCTTACGTCGTGCAGGTGATTTGCGACGACGTACAGTCTTGCTTCGTGTTGCTTTTCTTCGAGCCATGTTTTTTACACTCCTTTTGGATTTGACAGACTTGCGGCGTCGAGTAGTCTTCTTTCGCTTTCCGGAAGGGTTCACGATGATGACTTCATTTAGCGCCATTTGTCTGCCTCGAACCGTCCGAAAGCGCATACAGATATAACCTGTGGTGAGATGGAGTAGGACAAAGTAGGATAGTTATAGACAATTATCGGCAGGAAGTGTAAAGTCAGCGGCGATGCTGGCAAGGCTATGGCGGGGCCTCGACATCAGCATCGAGAAATGGCTTCGAAAGAAAAAGTAAGCATCACTTTGGACCGTGATGTATTCGATTATATCGAGCACGGAATACGCATGAGGTGGTGGCCTTCACGCTCCGCGGGCATCAATTTTGTTATCACCCAATTCATGCAGACTCAGATTCAACAAGCCCAAGGTACTCCGCAACGGCACGGGCCACAACCTCCGCCACAGCAGGGTATGATGGGGCAGAACCCTCATTCAACTCCATCAGGACGGATGGGACATCCATAATCACCTGAGCGAATGTCGTAAGGTAGTTGTAAGGTTGCGTTTGAATGTCGTCTACAAGGAACCTTTCTTCAAGTTCTTCATAGATGTACGAGAGAAAGTTCTCGTTTGTTATTCCGTCAATAGAAAGAAACACCACGTCTGACATCGACCAATCTCGCACATCATCTCCCGCCTCAGTAATTGCTTGTTCGTCAGGAACATCGGCGTCCAAGTGCTCAAATGAATGGAGGTCAATGTGTAGGTCATTCAATCCAAGAAGGCGTGTGAACTCCTTTGCATACTCAGAATGACGGGACTCTCCTCGATTGAGGTCAATGATACCACGAAAGTCAGTACCAACGTGAAATGTATGGGGCACTCCGTAGTCTTCGAGGGACTTTCGCAAATGTGGAATCATTTGCATTGCGCCTTCGTCGTGATTGTTCGAAGCCTCTCTTCGCGCGTGTGGAACTGTAATCAATAACATTCTACCATCTGTTCAGGCGGAGGGGTCCGTTGTACTTGGGTCTTGCCCGAACAGGCGGATGTCTGAACCAATCTCCGCCACCTGTCGTGTAGTAGAACCAATAGCGATGCGCAACATCGAGGAAGAAGTCTCGCAGTTCGGCGAAATGTACGAGATTCCTGCTACGAAGGTATTCGGGTCTGTCCTCAACCTTGAACAGCAATTTGTTTTCTGATTGCGACCATACTGTTTCATTCAGTAGTTGTACACGTTGGGTTATCGCGAGACCAACAATACCTTGTCCTGCACCGACAGTCCACAGGCGTTCAATACCGTCGTGCCCTCCTTTTTTCACCATCAATTGAATCTCGTCGATTGCAATTACTCTTCGAATGTTCTTGAACCTCTTATTGCGTTGCGCATTGAAAACAAGGTCAATGATTTCCGTCAAATGTTGCTGTCTTCCTTCTTTTGTACCGGGCGGACGGTACACAATACGGGGGTTCTTTGCAATCAGTTGAGCATAGAATTGCATTGGGGTGCGACAAATGGTACCGAGAGATGCAAAGTCGTCGTCGTGTTTGGGGTCGAAAAACACGGTATGTACATTCATGTTATGCAGTTCTTCGAGTATATGCTTACACAGGTAGGTCTTACCGGAACGGGTCATGCCGATGATGACAGAGTGCCTTTGTGAGATGTCCTTGAGAAAGGATTTGGAGAGTTCTTTTCCATCATTCATCCGAGCCACGCCCACGCCGCCATGAGGACAAGGCCCCCTGTCAGCGTGTTCCGGTATGCTTCGTGGGGAACAATATGCTTCCGCCATATTTCAGGGAAGTTTTCCATTGCTTTTCCCTTGAGATTTAGGGGGTCTGCGAGACGCATTTGGGATACAGCATTCATTGTAGACAAACCGTCAACATGGTCGTGTCCAAGAATATGTCCGTATTCGTGCGCGAGAAGGTCGGCATCGCCGCGTGCTCGCCAGCGGAGATAGATGATGCCGTCTGAAGTAGCCATACCATTGGGGTAGTAGCCAATGCCTGTGAGCCTGTACATGTACTGAGCATCTTTTTGCAGGTATCGGGGCCATTCAGACTGTGGTACCTGTTGTAGATACATCTCTACCTCTTTGTTGAAATCTGCATCTGACAGGTACTTTACGGGGGTTCCGTCTTTCCCAATGT
>MDSW01035956.1_pt1 | contig 28242 bp, 40 predicted proteins | sample 811171 | NCBI WGS metagenome assembly MDSW01 (sample SAMN05326641, study PRJNA326480) | marine metagenome | isolation source: seawater | place: Atlantic Ocean: North West | collected 2012 | reverse complement strand
GTGACCTTAGGTTTTGGTGATTTATATAATGCTAATTATGTTTTATTAAATCTTATAAGTTTAATTAAATTCAATGAAAAAAGACGGAAAAAAGACGGAAAACTATTTTTGGTATTTTGTTACTAGTCCACTTTCCAACATTTGATCATTAATAGATTTACCACCTGACATAATTTCAGCAATAATAACTCCATCTTCAAATTGAGTTTTTATTGAAAAACTTTGCGGCAAAATATTAACTAAATAATCAGTTGCTTCTTCACCTTTTATTCCACTTGGTGCCTGGATGTTTTTTAATTTGATCGTCATTGATTGTAATGACACACCAAAACCTAAATCTATCCAACAACGGATTGTGTCACCACTAACAATCCTAACCAAACGGGCTTTGTAGATATACATTATTCTGAAATATTATCAGTTGAAATTTCAATTTTAATTTCTGTGTCTGTTGGAATATCTGCATTAAGCATTATTCTTGAAGAGCCACATCCAATTAAAACAAATGGTATTAATACCAATAGAAAATTTTTCATTGTTTACTCCTTTTTTAATTATTAGATTTTTTAAGTTCTTTTATTTCCAGGCGCATATCATTTACATCTTCTTTTAATCTTTCAATGTAAAGGTTCTGCTCGCGGTCTAATGGGAGAATGCCCGAAGATTCCCATTCTTCTATCCAAGTGTCATTCTCTTTAATTTCACCCCATGCTCGCTCCACTTCCCCCTCTAAAGTATTTAAGCGTTCAATAATTCCAAAATAAGCATAGGTGCTTACTGTTGCGGCTGCGACAAGTGCAATTAAATTTCTTAAAGGAATTGATATTTCAGATTGATCGTTTAGTTTGACTGCCATTTTATTTTCTCGTTTTAATTGTTTTGTAAGTATAAAATTTCTGAAATTTTCATTGCTGTTGCTTTTGATGTTTTTAAATTTGGATCACCATCTGGATAAGTGACAACTAATACTCCCCAGGCGTCCTCGGAGCTCATTATGGGACATGCTATATTTGAAATTTCTCTATCCAAAGAAGTGCATTGGCTTAAAACAAAATGTCCAATGACATATTCATCACCTTCCATAAAATACCCTGTTGGTAATAAATCTTCACTATTTCTTGGCAACATCATTAAAGGCACTACATTTCTTGCATCTACCCAATCATACAACCAAACAGACTGAATATCGCGATCTGACCTTAATAATTTATTTACTAAATCTTCAACTTCATCTTTCTTTTCTGGTTGAGCTTCAAATACTTCAATTATTGGTATGTTTTGATTATTTTCATCAGTTGTAAAATTTGCATATTGCTGAAATGCAATATAACCAATTACAGATACAACAATTAAACCAATTATTTTCATAGCAAAAGCTGACCAGTTTTGTTCTGGGCTTATTATGCTTTTAATTATTTGAATTATTTTATCCATTTATATCTCCACGATAGTTTGTGTATTTAAATCGAATTTATGTGTGTTTGTATCAACGCCATTTGATGAAACAAAACCAACAGCTGAATTTTTATTTTCTAATAAATCATCCAAATTTTCTAAATCCCCATAACCTTGATACCAAATTATTAATTCTCCATCTGAATTGTAAAAATAACCTTTTAATAATTCTAAACTCATGTTTACCTCTTTAGTTCTGTGACTGTTAAACCAGTTCCAGCAAAAACACCTAAATTGTAAGATGGTTCACTATTGGTATATAAAAACAGAGCATATTTAGAGCCAGTAGTTCCAATAACATCACCAGAACTATCAATTGAATTAGTTGAATATGTAGCTTGTGCTCCATCCGCATAATCTTGGCTATCTGCTACATTATCACCTAAAAATGACGCTGAGCTGCCAAAACCAGTTGCTTGTTCATAGTAAGCATTTCCTGCTACTTTTTGTAAAACAACCCCAGTCACATATTTATTTGGCGACCATGTTCCTTTTTTTTGAACCATTGCTGAAGCATTTATAGCAAAACCACTAATATCAGATGAAATTGATCCTAAGGTTATTTCAGCTGCAATTATACCTTGTAATGTAGAGGTTGATCCGCCACTATTACTTGAATAAGTTATTGAATTTGCAACTGTTGATAAACTTTGATTGTTGCTTGTAACTGCTGAATACATATTTGAAATAGCTTGTAATGTAATATCAACAGTTCCAATTGTTGAAAATTGAGCATTAATTTCAGTTGTATATGAACCAGCAACCAAACTTGTATTTACAGCCCGTAATTTGAAATAATAGGTTTGGTTTAAAGATAATGTATCTTCATAATTCCAATTAAATTCATTAACTGTGCCTGGAACACCATCAACACTAGCTAATAAAGAAAAGCCACTTCCAGATGAAGTTGAATAATAAATTTCAACACCTTTTAAATCAGTATCACTTGGGTTAGTCCATTTAATTGTAATGCTAATTGGATCACTTGTTGCCGAATGACTGGTAACATTGCCTGGAGCAGATGTTTTGGTTGGAATTGTTATTTGGGATATTGCGGACATTGCTGAATATTTTCCGGCCATATTCCTAGCTCTAACTTTAACATCATATTGAGTGCCTGTTGCAACACCTGAAATTACTGCTCTTGTCATTTTGAAACTAACCTATTTGCGAACCAAAAACTTATTATGCAGCTAAACAATGCCATACTTTCTTCTGACCAAGCGGCTTGAATTGCTTTTAAAGGTTCATCTCCTTCTTGTATGCCAACAACAACTTGTGCAACTGTAACAACACAAAACACACTAAACATACAATATGTAATTACTGGTCTGACACTTGCTGATAAAGCTGCAATAAATTTGGATGGATTAGCTTTAGACAATTGTTGATCATGTTGGTAAACAGCTTTTGTTTGTTCAGTCATTGCCTTAACTGTTTCTTCTTTAATTTTTAAAGCAGAAAGCTCTTTTGCATATTTAATTTTGCTTTCTTGAAGCATTAATTCATGCTTCATATTTTGTTTTGCCTGGAAGAAATCCAATAATTTAGGTGTAAAGCCACCAGCAAAGCCCAAAAGACTGCTTAATAATGAAATCATAGTTTTTAACTCCTGTTTTTGAAAAAATGGCTTGTTTCAGCGAGTTTTCAGCTGTTTTAAGGGCTTTCCTAGTAGTAATTGATGTAAAACATCAACTTCTGCTGTATGAGCTTTAAAACGCTTTCTGGCTCGTTTATGAAAAAAAGACTATTTTTAAGAGCAATACAAGAACTGAAGCTGTGCCTGTTATCATAATTGCTTCAATTCTCTTAATTCTAACCAAAGTTAGTTCACTTGTTTTTGTGCACTCTTTTATATGATCTTTTAAATGTGCTTCTAATACTGCCAATTTTTTATCCACTTCTGAAATTGTTGTTTTTGCCATTAATTGCTATCCCTTAAAGTTGAGATTGTTTCAAAATTTGTGTCAGATGATTTTTTATAATAAATATCATATTCATAAATATGCCTATCATCCGTGCTATCAGTTATATTCACTTCAATATTACTAACTACTGTTCCGTCTGTTGCTGTTGTTTCAAGCGCTGTTAATGAAAATGTTGGTATCGCAACATCATTTATTTTTGTAACAGTTGGGGCTGCTGTTTCTGTATAGCCAATTTCTTCTGAATTTGACCAATCAAAAACTGAACTATCAATTTCTCGTAAAACAACATCACAACCAATGACAATATCACCTTTGTCACCCTGGCTTGTTCCAAATTTCCAATCAACAACTTCAAATGTTTTATTGTGTATGCCAATTGTGGGCAGATTAACTGTCACAATGTCCATTGGCTCAATTGCAAATTTTGTTAATTTTAATGGTAATGTCATTGTGTATGACTTACGCGATTTTTTTAAATAAATTTTTGCAATTCTTTCACACATAACAGCTGTGTTTGTCATAGGTAAAGCTAAATCACTAACTAATGTTTCACCATCTGCTGTTACTGCAGCGCTGTCTGATATTTCAGGATAATCTGCGACAACCCAAGAGCTTTCTTCACCAATAAATGTTCCGCGAACTGTATTAAATGTTTCGCGTCTGCTTGGTTTTGTTACCAGTTGAATATCGCCTCGCAAATCAACTTCATTAATTGTTGTTGTTGAAGATCGCCATTTACCAACAACAAGTTTAAATTTGCCATTTGAATATGTTAAATTACCTGCGCAACAACTTAATAAACTTTCTAAGTTTGATTTCATTGACGAAGCGGTATCTATAACTCCATTGCAAGTGTATCTTTTTTGCGTTCCAGAAGTTAAAGTAATTGTATCATCACAATCATTCGCCGCCTGAGTAAATGTTGTAGTGTCAATTCTGCTTGCGGCAACACCTAATCCATAATCACTATTTGTCAAATAATCATAAATACATAAAGCTGGATTATCACTCCAGGCAGTTGTGCTTGTTCGATAATCTAAAATTTTTCTGCCGCGTATTTTTGCAGAAATGTTTGGCACACCAGATGTAAAAACTTCAGGATCATAAGCCATTGCAGTTTGTAAACAAACAATGTCTTTAAATTGATCTGCGCTTGTTAAATCTGTATTTGTATAAGTTGTGCTATTTAATGTTTGTGTAGATGTTCCTAACATATCATTTAAGCCATAAAAACTAAATCTATTGTCACTATTTGGATAATATCTAGCTGGACTGGTTACATGGCCTGAAACATTTATTGTTAATTCATCATCATTTGCGTAAACGGCTTGTATGCTGTCACATTCTTTATATGCCAGGGCTAATACTAAATATAAATGCTCTCTTTTACTTGCAACTCCACTATCACCTTCTGCCATATATAAGATTGTTCCACCAACACGTGCTTCACCATATACAATTTTTCTTGATTGAATAGGAGAACGAACCATTTGAGATCGCCCGCCCATTCCTTTTAAATCCATTTTTGGTAATAATGCTTTACCAGCCATTATTAAAGGAACACCATATATAACTGTTGTTGCCGCCCAAACTGCCGCTTTAAAATACCAAGTTGCAGCAGCTCCTTTTCCAAATAAAGCTGTGGCAAATGCAGTAGCTAATTGTGCAATAAAATTGCCCATTTTATCCCCTAATCCTTAAACTTCTTACATTAAAAAAATATTTTCCTTTTTCGACAGGGAAAGCAATTAAACCTTTTTCTGAAACACCTAATAATTTACCTTTATAAAAAACCAATGAGCTATATTTTGAAAAACTTGTTTCATCTGGATTTTCAGCTAAAACTAAATCACCATCTTTTAATTTTTTACTGTTATTATGTTGGCGAAAGCGAACATCAAAAGCTTCAACAATATCTTTATGTTTTAAAAATTTTATTAAAACTCTTTTCCCAGTATAAGCATTATTCCATTTTCTTATGTGTCTTAAATGGTCAATTCCAGTTGCAGCTTTAACAGCTCCCATGGCAAATGTAATACAATCATTTTTTCCCCATTCAAATTCTTTGTGCAAATGGGTTGCAATATAATCATCTAAATTATTCATTTTAAAATGGTAAATCTATTTCACCAGCTAATGCTTTTCTTTGTGCTTCTTCAAGCATAGCTTCTCTATCTGCATTTGAAATAACTGGAGCCACTTGACTAAATGGAACACCCCATAATATTTCTTTATTTTGCAATCCAGCAACATATCTTAGACTGGTATCAGTTGAATAAAGTGACCTTTGTGCTTCGTCTGTATATCTAATTAATCTATTTCTTTCAAAATCAATTAAACTACTTTCAACAGTTGCATTTATTGTTACAACTTCACCGCCTTGTATAATATTCATTTGGTCAGTTTTTCCATAAAATAATTCATATGGTGTTGTTGTTAGAGAACCATCACTATCTAAACAACCAAAATAAATTGTTACATCCCTTCCTTGATATTCTTCTTCTAATGCTGCTGTAAGTAAGTTTGTTGGTATTCCAGATAAGCTTAAAGTTATTCCATCTGCCGTTAAATTTCCACCTTGCTGCATATTGGAAATATTTATTAAATCTCCAAGCCCTTTATATGTATTACTGCTTATTGTAATATCACCATATCCTGTCCAGGCCCTTACTTCAGGATCAACAATATTCATTTGCATACCCATTCCAGAGTGATTTGCACATTTTATCCAAAGTGTATCTGGAGCTGTTGCGGCAACAACTAATTGAGCAACACCATTTGTTCCCGCTGAACCAGTATAAGAATAACCAGTTGTATAATCAGTTCCATCTTCTGTTGTTGAAAACTCTATTGGATGGCCGGAATTTGAACCATCACTTTGATCAAACTTAATTGTATTTCCCCTGGCAACTGTAATCACATCCTGTTGGACTTCATTTATAGCATACCTATTAACAGTTCCAGTTGATCCACCAACTTGCATAACTGTTGAATAAAATGTTCTTGTTATTGAACCTGAAAAATCTATTTCAACAGCAAAAAATGGCTGCACTTCTGTGTCTGCTATTTCACTAGCAAAATTTATAGTTCTAGCCATTTAGTTTTTCTCTTTTTAATTGTTTAGCTTTTTTTCTTTGGCTTCTTTTGCCAAAAATAATTTCTTGTTTAACTTTTTCAATCCACGGGTATTTAGTCGCTTTATGACTGCGCTTCCCTTTCCAATTCTTGTCTTTCATGTTTTGATTTTCTTAAATATTTTTTCTTATTTTTAACAATTCGTGTATATGTGCCCTGTTGCTGCCTAATTGGTCTTTTTTTCTTGCATTTACAAGTCACACATTTGCAATTTTTGTTCATTAAAGAGCTTCAATAGCTGTAAATGATATTCCATAAACTGAAGCATGATTAACATTCCAATTCATCTCATTTGAAGCTAATCTAAAAACACCAGTTGCATTGCTAACAGTTATCGTTTCACTTCCTGATAAATCAGTTCTTAATGCCGGGAATATATCAACAACACAATTACCAGAAACATCTGTATTTGTGTTTTGTAAAACTTTTAATAATTGCCTAGATGTTCCAGTTCCAATTGATATGTAATCACCAGATTTGAAATAATTTGTTTGGGAAGGGCCGGCATTTGTAATTGATAGCGTATTAGCTCTTGCAGAATGAGCTCCATTAACAATAGGAGTGCCTGGAGTTACGCTACAAGTTCCCCTGGCAGTTAATCCATTTGGGTCTGGATTTAGATAAAATGTGCCATAAATGCCTTTTAATTGGGTTAGAAAGCTAATCCAATCTTCACAAGTGTTTCTTTTCATGGGAACTAATTGAACATCAGCTTCCCAAAATTCACCTGAAAATTTATAAACTTGTTGTTGATAAGAAAATGGACTTTGTGTTAATCCAACTGTTGTTTTAGCCATAATTCTAACGCTAGCAAAACTTGTTGTATCAGGTAAAGATAATGGATAAGTAATCGTCATGCCCTACCTCGTTTTCTATTATCAATGTATGATCCTTGTGAAACCTCTGCAATTGCTGGTAATAAATTCATTATTTCACTTCTAACAGTTGCAGCAACACCAGTTTCTATATAAACATTTTGAACAAAACCACCGCCCAATTGACTGTTTGGAATAACTTGACCTGACGCGCCAGGTATTATGAGTTCAGGGCCGGCTTCACCAACCATGTAAGGTTTCCCCTTTTGAACTGTGCCACCAAATTGTTTTGCTGGGGCTGGTAATCCAATACTTCCTAAAAAGTCACCAAAAGCTCCTGTAAATGGCGCTATAATGGCTCTAAATATAATCATTCGCATTGCTTCTTTTAAAAGCATTTTTCCTAAATCTTTTAAGCTTTCACCAACTGATTTTGTTCCGTCAATAATACTATCAAAAGCGCCAACCAATCCTGTTTCAAACTTTTTAGCAAAATCCATTCCAACTTGTTCTAATGTTGGTAATTGACTTTCAATGTTTTTTAATCCAGTTTGGAAACCTTTGAAAAAGCCGGGAACTGGGGCGTCATCTTCAGTTGCTCCAACTTTCAACATTAACTCATCAATTCCAGCAATGATTTTTTCTAATGTTTCAATATCACCAAGTAATTCTTTACGATTTAATAAATCAGCAACTTTTGTTGATGTTGCAATTTCATTAAAAGCAGCTTTGGCTTCATGCAATTGCATTGTATAATCTGCCCAGGCAGGTAAAAGTTCTTCCCTAGTTTTACCAGCTAAATCATCCAATGCTTTTTGACTGTCTGACATAAAAAACTGTCTAACAGCTTTTGTTGCACTTGCAATTTTGGTTGTGATACTGACTAATATTTCACCAAATTCAAGAAATATTCCTTTTAGTTGAGTGTTTATTATTTGACCTTGCAATGCTAATGCTGAATTTAGTTCTTTACTTCTTAAAGTTGCTCCTTGAGATAAAATAGCCCCACTTTCTAATGCTTTGTTATAATTTTCTCTTAAAGCTTCTCCACCTTCTTTTAATAATCCAACTAAAACGGCGCCTTCACTATCAAACGCTTTAAATGCCATCATTAAAGCCCTTTGATCACTTTCTGCATTTTTTACAGCGTCAGCATATTCAAATAATACATCTTTTGTTGTTTTAATGTTCCCAGCACTATCACGTGTTGATATTCCAAGTTCTTTTAGTGTTCCTAATAGCTCGCCTGTTCCTCTATCGGCTTCGCCAAGCCGTCTGCTAAACCTTTGCAAAGCCATATCCAATGTTGTGGATTGAACCCCAGCAACTTGTTCAGCCATTAATCTAAATGCTTGTAAAGCTTCTGTTGTAACGCCAATTTTATCAGCTGTAATTTGTATTTGAGCTCCAAATTGTATTGCTTGTTTTGTTGCGTCTGCCAATCGCATGGCACCAACACTGGTTGCAATACCAGATAAAGCCCCTTTAAAGCTAAATAAAGATTTACTAGCGTTTTTTAAACTACCTCTAAATGAACGAAAAGCTGTTTTTGATTTATCGCGAGCTGAAATTTCAGTTACGAATTTATTTGCCATCTTTTAATCCTTTTTCTTGAAGTTTATAAAACGCAATCCAATGAACATATTCAGATATTGACATATCTAATATCGCGTCAAGCGGCTGGTTTTTCCTATCCGCCAAACTATAAATAGCCAGCCAATGTGGATAGGTTATAAGTTTTTTTCAGCTTGCTCTAATGTTGGTTCATCAAATAAATCATTCAACATTTGAGTAGCAATATTCATAATGAACGCCACATCCATTCCGCGAAGTTCAAGTTTATCTGTATCATCAAATATTTTTGTGCCATCTTCATTTTCTGCTTTCATACAAATTAAATCGACCAAAGCATTCATGGATGGTATTGAACCAGATAAAACATCATCATAAAATTTAGGATGTAATCTCCTTAATTTTTCATCTTCACGAACTTTTAATTTAGAATAATAGACTTTCAAAGGTTGTCCATTTTCACCTAAACCTTCAACACTAAAGGAACTTTTCTCTTTAGATTGTTGAATTGCAATTAAGCGTTCACCAATTTTAGACATATTAAGAAGCAGTTCCTTCAGTTAATGCGCCTGTGCCTTGTAAACTTATTGAAGCTGTTGCAACACCATTAGCTTCTTGACTAACAGAAAAACCAGTTACATATGCTGATCCATATAAATACTTATCAACACCTGAAGCTGTGCCTTCATAGTAGAAGTTTGCTGTTACTGAACCCTGAGCACCAGCTGGAATACCAGCAGCAGTTTTAATAGCGCCTTGAGCAGTATCTGCTTCATCATAAAATAAATCAACTGTGGCAGTCCAGCCAGACATAGTTGTTTCAAATGTCTTAACTGTGCTACCTATATTTGACACTTCAACTGTGTCTTGTGTTACGTCTAAAGACCAGTTCGTTACCTGTGAAAGTGTATCTGAACCAATCTTAATGACGGCTTCAACTCCTTTAGCGTATGCCATATTAATCTCCTTTAAAGTGGGGTTGATGAATTAGTAAGCGAAGTTTTATAGCTTACATTAAAAACCATTCTGGCAGTTCCTATTGGTTTTTCGCCCAGACTGGAATATTCGATTTCTGTTGTTGTAAGTTCACATAAAATACTTGTGCCATTTAATGTTGGATCAGCGCCAATTGCTTCTTCAACTTCTTCACAAATATTATCCATTGTATCTTCAATGTTATTATTTTGCTCAACAAAACATTCACAAATGATTTCTAAATTTCTAATTAAAGCGCCTGGGCTAACTTCATCCAATTCAGATGTTTCATTTTCAGCAACAACAACTAATGCTGGTAAATTGTCTTGTGTTAAATTATATAATCTGGTGTCAAAAACATTTGATCCAGTTGTGCTTAATCCTGTTACCAAAGTAACAAATCTTTCCCTAATTGTTTGTCTTGCGTGTGCCATGATTTATTGCTTTTGTAATTGTAATAAACTGACGCCTGTTCCATCCCTTTCAATAACTTTGACTTTATAATTAACATCAACGTCATTGACTGGTATCAACAATGTGTCATCAACTTTGGCACCAGTTGGAATATCAGATGTTTTCATAGTGAACGTTGGACTATTGGATGAAACAGCTATTCCAAAATCATCTGGTGCTGAAAAATATGTTTTATCAAAAACACCAGTTACAACATATTTGTCTGAAGTTGCTGCAACTGTCCAAGTAACTTGAATAGCCCAATCATTCACATTGAAAAACGCATTTGAAGCACTATCAATCGTCATTGTGATCTTCTAAAGGTTGATCTGGGGAATAATTTTCCACAAAACTATCTTTTGGAATATCAACAACTTCGTCTGATCCAACATATTTAGCTTTTTCATTCTGAACTAACTTATCAGCTGTTACAGTCGCTAAGTCTAAAATGTCACCAGCTTCGTATTCAACTCCAGTTATTTCAACAGCAGTTATGAGTTTAACTTTACTCATCTCTGTTATCCGCTTCGTTAACTCTTGTTGTTTTTTTTGCTCCACTAGCTTTGGCTTCAGTCGCAACGCCACAATTTATTAAATATCTGCCGTCACTTTCGCTCTGAATTTCAACTGTTTTACCAGCTTTAACTTTTTTACCTTCAATTAGTGAATCTCTAAGTAGTGTTATTTTCATGTTTTTATTTGGCGGGGATTGCTCCCCGCCATCTCCTAAAAAATTTTTAGTAAGGGTCAATTTCTAGTTATGAAGAAACGCAGAAACTGACAGGGTGTTTAACGCCAAAGTCCATTGAAGTTAGAACTCTTAAACGTAGTCCACCAGATAGGAAAAGAGCTTCCCTTGAAGCTTCAACTTCAAGTCCGCCGCCCCATGTAGCAACTATAAATTCACTAAAGTCACCGAGGATAGCATTGTTCGCTGGAACCTGACTTGAAATTAAAATTGGGAAACCATTTAAGAAGCCATCTCTAGCAGCAGGCGGTGAACCAGCACCAGTTGTTTGTAGAGATTTAGCACCACCATTTAACGCAGGTGTAAGAAGATAAGCAACTGAATTGCCGTCTAAATTCTTATTGTCTGCATATATAGCGCTTTCCATTGCTATATATTCGTCAAAAGTTGGCGAACCTGAAGATGAAAATGTAGTGGTATTAACGCCAGATACATTAACAAGTCCAGTTGGCTCTCCAGAAGAACCTGATCCATTAAGAGCAGCATTATCTAAAGCAACGCCAGTAGCTCTTAAAAGGTTATTCCGAACCATGTTTTCTGTGCTGAAGCCGTCACTATTATTTAATAGCAAACGAGTAAGATCAGTATATACCCCAAGAACTTTTTCATCCAATGAAATTGTATCTAAACTTGGGTCAGAAGCGGAAACATCTCCACCTTCTGCTGAAACCCATCCAGCAGTTGATAATGATGAAACTCTTGGAATTGATACATTACCAGTATTTCCAGTTAGTCTGGTTACTGGTAATTGTAAAATAGTAGAAAACGGTGTTAATGCGTCAACTAAATTTCCATAAGATTGATCTGTAAATACTACTGCTGAAGAATTTGTAGTATTCATAGTTCTAGCCATGTCACCACATACTTCTTCAGGAACAAAGAAACCTTGTGTTTCTCTGCCAACCTTTTTACCATAAGCTCTTGAAGCTTCTAATTCAAAAGCAGCTTCACTTTCTGGAATATAACCAGCTTTAGCTTTTGCAGCTTTTAATATAGAAAATTCTCTGCTTTCTTGGTCAGTTAAACCAATGTCATTTTTTTCCAATGGTTTGTTTTCGAGTTCTTGTAAAAGTGTTCCTCTAAATTCGTCTATTGAAACACCTTCGGCAACTGCTTTATCAGCAAGTTCCCTTTTGTTATGAGCAGTCGCTAGTGAATAAATATCACTAATTTCTTTTTCACGCTGCTTAACAGCTTTGTCTGAAGCAACTCTAATTTCTTCTTCATTGTCAATGCTGTTTTCTTTATTTTCAACTTGATCAGTCATAATATCATCCTTTTTCTGTTGAATTTTGTTAAAAGAAATTGAACGCCCAATACCAACGCTTTGATCAGCTGCACTAGAAACTAAACTCACTTCATAAGGAGTGAATTTTGCTCTAAATACATCTGTTTCATAGTCAGTATCTTCGACTTTGTTCAATTCATTAATTTGATAACCAATACTCACTTGTGTGCGTATGTTATCTTTTACATCTTGAAAAACTTCTTTCGCTTTTGTAGAATTTCCAAATCTTACAGTTGCATTAAGTCTGCCACGACTTTGATCCAAATAAGTGTTTTCAATAACCCCAATCATTTCATTCATGTCGTGATTTAAAAGCAATGGAGCTTTGTTATTTAGTCTGTCCAAGTTTATATCAGTTTCTCTATGACTTAGGATTTCCAATCCAAAATCACGCATTACTGGTTCTTCACTTGATACTGACATTGTGATAGTTCTGCTGTCATTATCATCACGAGTAAATTCAATTGGGAAAACTGCACGGGTTTCCTGTGCAACTTCTTCAGTTTCTTCAACCAACTCTAAATCAATTGGTTCAGAACGCTGTTCTTCTGTTTCAGATACTTCATCTTCAACAAATAAATTTTCATCTGGAGTAAAAACAATTTCCAATTCTTCATCTTCATTTCCAAATTCTAAATCTTCATCAATATTCATGGATTTTTCCTTTTTTATTATGGTAATTAATCTTCGTTTTGATTGTTTTCGCCATCATCATCAAAAGGTTCCCCAGTTTGTTGATTTATTTTAGTTCCGTAGGGCTCATAGGCGAGTTCTATGTTGAATTTTTCAGCTAATGCTGCTTGGCTATCCAATTCACTAAAATGTTGGCTCAATTGCTTACCATTTTGATTTAAACAATCTTGTATTGTTAATAGTCCATTTGATAAGCCCAGCTGATTAGCTTGTGCTTCTTTTAATGGATCAACGCTATGATAACCTCTAGCGTTAAATTCGACTGGATTTGCAAATTTATCATATTTTTGTATTGGTAAATTGATATTTCCAGTTGTTAATTCTCCTAATAACCATTTTCTATAAATTGGCTTACAAAAATGGTCTATAATAAATGTTTGCATTGTTTTAAATGCGTCACGTTCATCCAATAATCCTACTCTTGCAGAACTATATGATGTATTTGATAAATCATTTGATAATGATGAATATGAAACACCCAGGCCAGAAGCAATTGTTCTCATCATTGCTCTATCAAAATCACCAACACCAGTATTAGGGTGGTTCCAATTGGCAAATTCAATATCTGTGCCATGTGGTAAAACATCAATTGTGCCAGGTTCAAAGTTTAATGTTGGCATATAGCCATCATCATCCAAATAACCTTCAGCAATATCATTTTCACCAGTTGGGGTTCGTATAAATGCCATTTTACTTGCAGCAGATTTTGACGCCACAAGTTCACTTAATCTAAAATCTTGTAACCATTTTAATGGTGTCATTACAGAAGCTAACTTACTTGGATAACCTCTAGTCTGACCAAATCTTGTTGGCTCAAATAAATGTAACATTTCTTCAGCTGGAACATATGTTGATCTATTTAATTGAGTATCAGGCCCCATTGAAGTGTTCGCATATGGCTGGTCAGTTAGCCAATATCCTAATGGTTTTTGTGTTCTTTTATCAACTTCAACACCCATTTTAATTTGTCTGCCATTTTTTAAATCTTTATCAAGTAAAGCGTCTAAATAATCAGGTTCTAAAAATGATAATCTTAAACCTTCTGGGGTATAAAGACATTGAACAAGAATTTCACCATCCCTAATTAACCCTTCAACAATCATATTGTATAAATCAGGCATTGTGTATCTGCCTGACACTTCAGGATTTTCACAAAATTGATACCAACGCCGTTCAATTATATCATTTGCAAAATCATCCAATGATCCATCACTATCACGGGAATGAATTTGTATTTTAAAACCTTGTTGGTTACCAATAACACCTTGCTTCAACACTTGAAAATATCTTTGAACTGTTGGATTATTACGTGCCAAATCTCTTGTGCGATTTCGCATTACAGTCAAATTTTTTAAAGTGTCATCTGGTGATGTATCATTTGCCAACCAATCTGCAAATAAGCGACTGTTACTTGTTCCAGTAAAACTTCTTTTAGCAGCAGTTGTTTTTTTTCTTTTGAAAATATCCCAAAAAGCCATTTTTAAAATCCTGATTTAAAATAATTACGTATAGTTTGCCCTGTATGTAATCCTTGCCTGGCGCGGTTTTTTCTTAATTCTGTAACAACTCTTTTTTGATAATAGTCTTTTGCTTCAATCAATTCTGCTGGGCTCAATTTAGTTAAAGATCGACCAGCAATTGAATAACTAGCGTCATCTGATACAAAACGCCCTTCTAACAACGCTTTAATTTGTTCTAAAACTTTTTCAGAATGACTTCTTAAGTCTTGACCAGTTTTTTGCAAATTAAAATCTGGTAAAACTTCTAATGTGCCATCATAAATAATAAATCTTTCAGAACCTTTTGAAACAAAACCTTGTCCAGCATAAATACCTGGCGCAATGTCATCTGTATCAGTTTTTGCATATGTTACAACATGGGTTTTGTCGTCAGCTGTTGCTGTTATATCAAAACTATATTGCCCTTTATTTTCTCGAAAATAATAAACTAATGTCCATTGATCAGCTGGATAATCGCTATTATCAATTTTCCATTTCCATGTTGTTCCAGCATAACAAACAGTTGGTTCATATTTGATATAATCAGTTCCTAAATCTCCAATCGTCATTTTGGTTTAACTCCTAAAACAAAAACCCTAACAAATGTCCGACTTTGGTCAGTTTGAATAGTGTTTTTCAATTCATAAAAATATCCATTCTTGCCGCCACTTATGAACGCGCTTGTTGTTGTTCCAGATGTTGTATTACTTGCAATTGTTAAATCACTTGAACTAACTTCCCATGATGATGAACTTATTGTTTCGCCTGAAGATACAACACTTGACCAATTAAAAGCATAATCAAGTGTTGCTCCAGAAGATTTATAAGCGTCAACTTGCGATTGTAAGGAAACATTATTTGGTGCTCTCACCATGTTCCTACTCCTTAACCGCTAAGCTGCCAAACACCGTTTGCTGATAAAGTTAGCTGAAACGTGCTGTTTGTTGAAGAAACTGAGCCACCGCCAGTATCTAAATCAACATAACACATTAAAGCGTCTGAAGCGTGAGTGTCGTCATATATTGCTGCATATTTAGCAGTAATACTTACTGACGATCCAAAGCTAATGTCGTCTGCGTCAAATTTTACTGTTCCACCAGTCTCGGTGACAGCTATATTTGCTAATGTTTGTGCTGAATAATCACTATCTGCACATATATTTGTTAAATCACTCAATGTTGAGTGTGTTGCTGAAGGTGTATAACCTGAAGTCATTAACACACATTTAAAAGTGTCTGCATTACAATCAACATCCGCTTTTGCTAAATGCTCTTTGAAATCATTATAAAAAGTCCAATTTCCTGCTGCCATAATATTCTCCTATTTAAGCTGCTACTGTTATAATGCGGTCTTTTTTGACTATAACAACTCTGTCATCTTTGACTAAAATTGTTCCGCCAGAACCGCCTGAGGTTGTTTGAATAGTTACTGTTTGACCATCCAAGGTTAATGTTCCCGCGCCAACAGATACATTAATTGATATTTCTAAACTTACTGATTGACCATTAATGCTTAATGACCCGTTTCCAATTGTTAAAATATCACCTTCTGAAACTGTTACTGATTGTCCAGTAAGTGTTAAAGAAGCGCTGCCAGGTTGTGCTAGTTCATTTTCATTAAATTGAACTTGTTGCCCAGCAATTGATAACGACGCATTACCAGTAATGATTATATCACCTTCTTCAACTGATACATCTTCACCAGATAAAGATAATGAGCCATTATTAATATCTAAATTTTCACCTAAAACTAAATCAAGTGTTTGACCATTTATTGTTAATGTTGCCGTTCCCGGCGTTTCATCAACATCAATTTTAAATTCAACACTTTGTCCAGTTAAAGATAAACTTGCATTGTTTGGATTTACATTTAATCCAATAACATTTGTTGCATTTTGCCCAGCAATAGATAGCGAAGCATTGCTTGGGTTCGTTTGTGCTGCTGTTATAATTGTTACAGCTTGACCAGCTATGCTTAATGAGGCATTTACTGGTGATACATTTTGACCAACATTTTCAGTTAATAGTTGGCCGGAAATTGATAATGAGCCATTTTCAACAGGAATTTGGTCACCATCTTCAACTCCAATTGTCTGACCAGCAATTGATAATGTGCCATTATTTGTATTTAAAGAATGACCTTTAACAACATTTAATGTTTGCCCACTTATTGATAAACTAGCGTTGCCTGGGCTTGCATTAACAGCAGTTAATATTGTTGCTGCTTGACCAGATAAACTTAATGTTGCGTTGCCAGGAGATAAATTAATTCCTGAATTTTCAGTAATACTTTGACCAGCAATTGATAAAGAACCATTACCAGAAGTAATATTTAAACCAATAGCATTTGTTATGGCCTGACCAGATATTGATAGCGAACCATTTCCAATTGTTAATTCAACTGGTATCGCAACTGAACCTTCTGAAGAAAAAGTATCTTCTGAGTATGTTGTAAACCCAAAAGACATTGTATTATTCTTCTGTTATTTCATCATCAATCACTCTTGGATCAACCCAATCGTCATTTAAAACCCATCCATTTTCAGATGTATAGTAATATTTATAACCATGCCATTCTACATCTGGGTAATCGTTGACATCTTCATATAATAAGGAGTTAGTATTATTAACATCACTTATTATAATTTTTTGACCATTATCAGTAACAGTAGTTTGTGTTTCATTCATTTCAATTACAGCGTCATCAGTCAGAAAATAAATAGCTAAATTTGCTATTACTTTTCTTATTTCTGGAATTACTTCTTCTGTATTTGGATTAACACCTTCTGGCGTTACATCATCTGGTGTTTCATTGTTCCATGTTATAACTTTCATTTTTTTATCCTTTTATTATAAATTTAGTCGTTCCTGTTGATACTCCAATTTCTTTATCAGTTGAAGCAACTGATTGCCCTGTTGAAATAGCTCCAGTTGATTTATTTAAAGCCACTAATTGACCAGTTGTTAAACCTGATTGATTGCTGTCCACATTGCCATAAGTTTTTAAAACAACTGAATTTGTTGCTGTGACATCAGATTGAGCTATACCAAGAAAATTATCAGCATAATTTTCTCTTAAAATGCCAAAATCTTTAAGATTGTTTTTGCCATTTCCATAAGCGGTGTCATTGAAATTATTATATATTGCTCTGGTATTGTTATACATATCACCACCAGCAAATCTAAAAGTTATTCTGTAAGAGCCCTCTCTACCCCAACCAGAGTATGTATCTGTATAGTTACTTGGGTTAGTGTAATAAGGGCTTGAATTTGTAGGTTCAAAAATACCATAATGAATATCGTAATCATTATTTATTCCGTTACCATAAGCAAGAATTGCTTTATCAGCTTCGCTATCATAAAAACAATCTACTACTTGCAAGCCGCCAGAATTTAAACTTGTTTGTATTTCAGTAGTATTACCAACTGTTTGTGGAGTGCTGTTATCAGTTGTAGATGTAACAGGATCATAAAATAATTGGAAATCTACTATTGTTCCATATCTTGCAAATACATATTGATAACAATAAATTGTTCCGCTGGTATCTATGTTGCGTGTAAAAATACTTAAACCAGTTTGGTTACTATCACTTGCTTGATTAGCAACATGACTAGTTGAGTTCCAACTAGCAGAAGTATCACTACTCCAATACAATTTATATATACCCCAAGTGCCAGTCCTAAATTCTCTTGGAGTGCCAATATAAACATAAGGAAGTGTTGGATGTTCTGCTACACAAACTTGATCTTTCATAGTCCAATAATATTGAATACCAGCTGAACCTAGTGAGTTCCATGAAGCACTAAGAGAATAATCTGATCCACCAAAGTAGCAGTTGCCAACATAAGCATAACTGTTGTCATACCATTGTATTCCAGCATAAGACACTAAAAACATAAATGAACCTAATGTTGTTGTGCCTGATAAAGTTCTTGCAGTGCAATCAACCCACTTAACAATGCACATATCGTTACTGCCGTCATTACGGCTATAAGAACTACTTGCTGTAAGTGTATCTTGTAAAGTTAAAGTATTATCACTAGCTAAAGTATATATAAATAGTTGGGCAGGAGAAGATGTTGCCCTTGTTATGCCAATGCCAATAGCTTGAGTGCCATCATTCTTTTTACCTACATCAACATCAGCTCCACAATTAGTGTTACTGTATAAAACTAATTCAGTATGCAAAGTAAAACTATCGCCTGATTTTTCAACTACCCTACAAGCTTGATAGTTTGAATTATTATGATAAGTAACAACCCATTTATTATTTCCAATATATGCTGCGCCCTGATTGCCTTGTGCTTCTTCTGCGCTTAATTGTGCGCCTGGTATAACTTCATTTGTTGAGCCAACATTTAAACTTGATGATAAAACATTTTTAGCTAAAAATCCTGTTCCAGCTGATCCTACCCCAACTGGTTGACCTTTTAATAAATCTTCACCAGCAACTATGCTCAATTCATTTGGATTAGGGGCATGCAATCTAACACTCGTTGCTGACATAGCTGTTCCAATATTTCTATCACCAGAAGAACCTATTGTTCCATCATTAGCAATGTATATTGGGCTTCCTTGGCTCAGTCCAGTTTGTGAATTGTTAATACTTCCATCTAAAGAAACTCTGACAGGGTTTCCAGAAGTATTACCATCAATAGCCACTCCAAGATAATCACCAATATTTGAAGTCGTTAGTGTTTTACCGCTATAACATTCAATGTCATAAGAGCTTGTTTGAAGCCAACCAACAAAATCATAATTACCATTTAATTGTAGATAAGCATAATTATATGCTGCGTTCGTCATATCACTTTCTTTACTCGTAATTTCGTGAATACTAGAAGAAAAACCTGAAGATGTGCTGCAAGTTATGGCGTTTACTTTCCATTTATTTGAGTCTGTTGTATCTTTAAAAGATTGATAAACTTTTCCATCTGCATTGAGATACGCTAACCAATTTCTATTCCAAGTTCCATAAGACCATGTTGATATGGCAGGAAATAATGTAGTATTATCATTTGTTTTTGTTACCCAGCTTGAACCAGAACTAGAACATTCCAACATTGATGTTTGTATTTCATAGGGTGAACTTTCATGCTGAGTAATTATAATTGATCTGCTGATACTATCATTGTAAACAACACTAATAACATTTGATGTTCCAGAATAAGAAGTTATATCTTCCGCATATTGCCAACCATAAGTGCCATAACCACCATTTCCGTCAGCTCTTTCAACTTTAACTTCATTATCACTACTAGAAGTAAATGCTTGAAGAACTCTATTAGCATTGTCGTCATACCACATCCAAATTTGCTTACCGCTTTTAAAGCCGCCGCCTTGCTGCTCATAACCCCATCCACCGCCATTCCATCTTTGTAAAGAATTGCTAGTTGGTTGAAGCCAACCAAGATTATAATAAGCTTGACCACTGCTGAAATATGTTTGGTATTGAGCAAGTAAAATTTGCTGATTTTTATCATAACAAGATATGACTGTTCGTGATGATACCTGATTGCCGAAAGATGACATCTGATATTCACTGCCACCCATCATTGTTAAAGTAGTGCCGCTTGCAGTAAACCATCCGCTCCATATACGAGTATAATAACTATCCCTGTTATAAGTATAAAAGTATTTAAAAGTTCCAGAGTGATTTCCTGTTGTTAAACATTGATACCCATCATTCGTATAACAAGTGTTTGAACTGCAAATAATCTTACTTCCCCAAGTTATTACTCCAGTTGAAGTATTAACTGATCCAGCTATTGCGCTTGGGTATGTGTTGGCGTCTCTAAAAAATATAACCACTACATTATTGTCTTGGTCATAATGCTGTCCTAAAATTCTTGTGCTGCTATTTCCTGCACTATCAAGAGTTGATGTTGAAGTATTGTAAGATGTTGTTTCTTTGATTTTACTAACTGTTCCATCACTATTTAAACCAACGCCATTACCAGCAACTATTGTATCGCCAGAAACATTGTATGGTAATTCAATACCAGCGTCACTAAAGCTTGATTTTTCAGCAGAGTAAGTAGTGAAAACATTATGCGTTCCTGTGCCTAAAGTAATTGCATTGCCAGAATTACTTGAACTTAATATTGTTGTTCTTGCTAATGTAGTTCCTGAAGCTGTATATGTGCCAATGCCAACTTCCCACGCGTTGTTTCCTGATCCATCTGTAATACAATAGTATGTGGTGTTTCCATCACCTACTGCACTAAAAGATTGAAAACCATCAGCTGCACCAGCCAGGGTTATTGTTCCTGTTCCTGTTGTAGTTGTGGTTTCTTTTACTCTATCTTTAACTGTTAAAGCCATTTAAATTTCCATCCATGATCCACCACGTCTTTGTGGTCGTATAGGTTTATCTTTTTTTTCTTCTGGTTTTGCTCGGTGTATTTTCTCGTGCAATATGCGTAAATTCACATTTAATAAAGCAAATGCAGCATAGCCATAACAAAGACAATCCCATGCTTCATTTCTTTTTCTTTTTTGAACCCACTCCGTTTTTCGTATTCCACGTGTAAATCTTTCAACACGTTCTTCACTGGTAAGCTGAGCAAAATATTCAACATCCAAATGTTTTGGAAAATGTATTTGCCCAGGCCCTTCTTCAATCTTTAATCTTCCATATACATGGTTTTTGATTGTATCACTGCCAACAGGGTAAAGATGAACTCGACCAACATTGTTTTTTGATGGTCGCCCAACCATTGCCCTGTCTTTGCCGCCAACACCTTTGATTGCGAAAACGCGGCGGCTCATCCTTGTTTTACAAAATGAATATACACTATTGGTGTGATGTCCGCCGCTATCTACGCAAGTAGATTTTACAGTTAACTCAACTCCAGTTGGATGTTTGTATTTTTTTAATAATACATCATCCAAATCTTCCCAAATTTGAGCACCAGACGGATCACCATATATAATATGATGGTCAATCACATAAACTTCTTCTGAACGTGTAAAGCCAAGAATAGTTGCTTCCACTCTATCATCTTGTGTATCAACACCAGCAACCAATAAACAAACATCATCTGGTAATTTCTTACCCCAACTTTCTGCCCGTTCCCTTAGTTCGTTTTCTTGGATTTTTTCCCCTGTTTCTTCCCAGCTTTCTGCGAGAACTGTATTGGTAAAAACTTTAAGAGTTTCTGGTAAGCTTTTTGAATTAATAAATAACTCTGCGAGCTCACCCAGCGTATTCCAAGGGCTGTATAACGCGTTAATCCAGAAACCAGCAGTTCCATTGAACTCGCCATCTGCTTTCCAATAACCATTTTTAATTGCTGCCAACCTATTAGCTTCAGACCAAAACGACCCACAACTTTCACAAGTGTAACCAGCATTTTTATAATCTTTTTCATTCCAATAAACATTTTTCCATTCCAATAATTGATGATGACCACATTCCTGACAGGGAACATAATATTTCCTTTGGTCAGATTGTTCATAAGCCAACTCTATTCGACTTGAACCTTTAATTGTTGGTGTTGAAGTTAAAATAATTTTTCTATTATAGAAGTTTGAAGTTCTTCTTTTACCTAGTTGAATTATATCACCTTCAGATGTTCCCATGACACTATAACGATCAACTTCGTCACATAACAAAACACGCACGGGCCGGGAACTTACACTGCTCGCTGAATTAGAGCCAACCAAATCTAATGATCCACCTTTGTAAGATTTAGCATAAATTGTGTTGTTACTATCTCTTGACCTGGCTGGTTGAACTTTATCTGTTAAAATCGCACTATCCCTAATCATAGGGCTAATCCTATTTTTAGAAAATGTTCCAGCCATTTGCAATGTTGGCTGTATCATTAAAATTGATGTTGGATCAAATGCAATATGATAAGCAATCATATTCAACAACAATTCAGTTTTTCCAATTTGACTTGAACTCATTATTACAATTTGTTCAACATCTGGATTGTTAATTGTGTCCATCATTTCACGCTGAAATTCAGCGCGTGAAGTGTTCCATTTACCAGCTTCAGCAGAAGCTTCAGAACTTAAATATCTATATTGGTCAGCAAATTGACTAACTGTTAGCTTTGGCGGTGGTCGCAGATTGTTCATTGCTTGTTGAACTATCTCCGCTGCTGCTTCCGTTGGCACTTGTATCTGGTTCATTTATAATTATATTAGTGTCAGCTAATTCAACCAAAACATCATGTATTCCAGTTTCAAGTATTGACCTAATTCCTTTAATATCATTAGCAGCGAAAACATCTGCTGCAACTCTTGTTGGTAATCCTAATAACTTTGCTTTTATTAAAGCTGTTACAGAGTTCCATATTCTTGATATGTGATCTTTGTGAATTAATTCACTTGCTTGTTGTGCTGCTTGCAATTCTAATAATTCTGCCCTGGCTCTTTCACTTCTTAATTTTGCGTCTTTCAAATCTGTTGGTGCGTCAGCTTCAAAAGATAATTCGCGTAAGTATTTAATGTAACCATGAATTGCTGGAATTAACTCATATCTTCCACGGGCAACTCTTGGTATGTGACCAGATTTAACTAACTGTTGAACACGTCTTAAACTTAAATCTAATATCTGGGCTATTTCTTCGCCAGACTTTGTCAAATTTGTTTTTGTCATTTGTAATTTTTTTTCCTAAGCGAAGCGAACTAAAATTTTCTGCGACTGCTCACAGTCGTCAATCGCGAAAAACCCTCGGCTGTCACGCGTCAAAAGGAACCGTGATAAGCCCCCTTAAAACCCTTAGATATTCTTCATATGTGGGTTATATTTACGATTATAATATCGTCTAATTAGTTTAGGGAACTCTTTCCCAATCACTTTAGGTATGTTTCGCCTAATAATAACATAGTATGGAAATTTTCTGACATATGTTGCGGTGTCATCTAACTTCGCAACCATCTTCAATCCTTTTTTCTTTTTCTCATATATACCCAAGAACTTAGCGGGGTTTTTATTACCTGGCGTTCCAATAAAAAATCTATTCTTATTTGCTTTAGCGCGCCCATATAATGTCCGTGACAGGTTGCCATACTGGTTAAGTTTACTATGTTTAGCTGGTTTAATTAATTTGCTGTTGTTTGGCTTTCTTACTCCACCAAATATTTGTAATTCAAATAACTTATTCCGTCTTAATGTTGCTGCTGAACTGCTGATTGTTTTACCAATCTTAATAAACTTTCTATTACCAACAATACCAACAAAGGATCGTTTCTGGTTTAATTTCTTTTGGTTTTGATTTGTATTCCAGTAACCAAATGAATTTGTAATAAATGGTGTTGGTGTTTCAAAATATCTATGTGTTGCTTTAGATAATAAAAAAGCTGTTGATTTTGCAGCTTTATCAATAGACTTTCCAAATGCTTTTGGTAAATCTTTTTTATAAACTCTATCTGTTTCTTTTAATACTTGTTTGATGTTTGATTTTAAATTTACATTGACGCCAGGTTTACCACCTTTACTTCCAACTAATTTTGCTGCGCCTCTACCAGCTGTAACACCAACTCTAGCTGCACCAGCTATTACTGGAACTAATGGTATTGCCATTCTAATCTCCTAAAAAGCCCAGCGCTATACTGCATAATACGGGAGATATTATGCGTGTGAGCTACACTTATTTAGTTAGCTGGAGTGAGTGTTGACCTAAGTCCATTATATAACGCTGGGTATCTCAATTGAGGTTTTAGGCGGTGATCCGCCATCATATAAAATTTCTACGCTGATTTTGTCAAATGTGTCAAACTACATTTTTTTAATTGATATAATTTCATCCATATAATAACAATTCTTATTCATAAAAATATCCAATTCTTTAAATAAATTCTTTAAATTAATAGCATTAATTACAATACCATCATCATTATCTATTAAAGTTATTTTATAACTATTTAATTTCATTTCCCCAGCTATCCCATCCTTCTCTTTTGTTTCTAGCGAATAATTCTATTCTTGGTGTATATGACATTTTATCAAAAATTTCAAAACTTGCTTCTGGTTTTTTACTGTGTTTACCTCTTTTAGCAAATACAATACTTGGAATATTTCTATGTTTAGGTTTTAAATTACCTTTAACCCCAAACAAACAAATCTCATGTTGTCCACGAAAATAATAACCAATGCCAAACCTATCTTTTGCCCAACAAAAATTTGTTACATATCTAAAGCCCCATTTTTCCATGACTTTTAATCCATCTTTTAAAAAATTATTGGTAACCCATAAATATAACCAACAATCATCATCTGCTAAACTTTGAACATCTAATTCTATTATTTCTTTAGTTTTCATTAATGGATAATGTCTATCTGCTCCCCTTTTTATTTTTCCACCACCAGTTTCATTCCATGCTGGATCAGCTAATATTGTTTTATATTTTTTGTTTGGAAAATTAATCATACAGCTTTTTGAATTAAATATGCTTTAATTAAAGCTCCTCTATGTCTGTTATAAATTGTTTGTCTGGTTACATTGTATCTTTTAGCGGTTCTTTTCCATGTTCCATGTGCTTGATCAGCTAATGATATTGCAATAACCCATATTATTTCCCTGTCTGCTTTAGGTAATTTTAAACCTAAATCAAGCGCTTTATCATAATTGTCTAAATCTTCTCCAGATGGTCTGATTTTTATTTTTGCTGATTTATCCCATCCATAATCATGCCAAGTCTTTTTCATATCAAGCCATGCTGTTGTAATATTTCTTGGACTATCTTTTGGAAGTTTTTTATCTGTTATTGCAGCCCTTAAAAACATATCATTCAATTCTTTTAAATCTTCTTTATCAGGCCATATAACTAATTTATTTCTTTTGCTAGTGTCCGTTGCGACCATCTTCATCCCTTAACAAAGCTTTATGAACTTTTACAAATTCTTCAATTAAATGGAGTAATTGCATTTGGTTAATATGTTTGACAAAATATAATCCATCTTCACCAGACCCAACGTATATATGGACACCTAATTCAGCCGGAAATTTATTTCCTTTTTTGTCCACATATTCTTCATTGTATCTTGGCAATATGTGAATAAAATTTGAAATATCTTCATCTGATGTCGTTATTGGCATTTAGTTATTCCCTTTATTAACATTAATTCACAATTTCTTTTGGTTAACAGGGTTGACACTAAATGTAGAAGTGCCCTTATAATATTTTTATTAAATAGCTTATATAATATGTTTGTTTTATATTTTGGATTAAACAAAATATAACCTATCGTCTTATATAAGCTTATTGTATTAATCATTTTCAAATTTAATCTTCATATCTTCAATTTGTGCTATATTTTTTGCAATCTGGTAAAACACTTGTGGAACAATTGCATTACCTAATCCATGCACACGCAATTCCATTAACTTGTAGTTATGTTCTTTGGTTCTTCTTCTAGTTCTTTTGGGCTCAGGTAAGTCCAGCCAGGAGGATAACCCATTAACCATTCCATCCATTCCAAATTTAGTGTTGTTTCCTGTTTTGCTGTATTTACTTCGTCTTGGTTTTCCGGCCAATCCCAATCTTCTAATCTGTTTGGTCTTAGACTGCACGCGCACATTGCTACTGCTTCTGCTTCTGACATTTTCCCAAGTTCCACTTGGTGTCTGAAATAAGTTATAGTCCCTACTGAGTGCATTCCAATCGCAACTGGTGTCGGCACATATTCTTCTAGCAACAATCCAGACTCGGTGCCTTCTATGATGTGCTCCGACGGCTGCAGCTGGAATATTAAACGTCCTTGCTTCGTAACCTGAATTTTCCAAATCAGATAAGACCTCGTCGAGTGCCAAGTCAATGATCCCAGGCACATTTTCTCCAACAACCCAATCAGCGTTACACTCTTTGACAACTCTAAGCATTTCTCCCCAGAGATAGCGCTCATCTTCCTTACCCTTACGTCCGTGTTCCAATCCAGCGGCTGCAAGTGAGAATGGCTGGCAAGGAAATCCTCCTGTAACAATTTTTGCTTTAACTTTTGGTGAAAAGTTGCAGATGTCGGCGTGTATGGGAGTTTCTGGGAAGTTTTTTCTAAGGATTTTTTGTGGGTCTTTTGACCACTCGACAAATTGGACTGTTCTAAATCTTTTATCGGCAGCTCTGGCTGCAAGGGCAAATCCACCAATTCCGCTGAACAAGTCGATATGTTTCCATTCTTGGTCATTCATCAAATAGTTCCAAATCTTGTCTGTATTGTTTTCGTTGTTGTATAGTTAATCCAACTGGGTTTTCTAAAGCTGATTTTGCAGTTTCATATTTTCTTCTTTTTCTTGCTGCAGCCAATTCCATTCGTTCTTTTGTATTTTTTTCAATTTCAATGATACCTTCTGGACTTGCTGCATATTCCAAAAAATCTGAATTATATTTACTAAATAGAAAACGCCCTTTTTCGTTGTAACCCCATTTAGTTTTATCAACCATTTTTTAAAACCTCTGGGGAAATACCATCCATGCGTTCAATAAGAAAATGTGCGACTGATTGTTTAACTGGTATTTTTCCTTTTAACATATTGTCTAGTTCCAATTTAAAAACACCACAATGTTGAATTAAATCACTTCGACTTGTTCCAGTTTTAACCATATACAAAGCTAATGATTTGCTATCCATGTTGTTCTTCAGTCCATAATTTTGAAAAAATTAAAAAAATTGTTTCGTAATCAAGTGGCATAAGTGGATAGGTGTCTGAACAAAAACCATGATCAATTTTTAATGAATTTAATATTCCAATATTTGTATAACCTTGCTTATCAAAGTCGTTAAAAACATCTTGTGCCTGGAGTGCTAAATCTTTTGTGGTTAATCTATTTGTTTTCATTTTTGTTTTGGTGCGCAGCTTGAAACGTCCTGATAGCATTCCAAGCCACGACTTATGCTTGTTTTCACATTCATATATTACCAGTTTTTAAAATTGATGTAAAAAGTCAATATTGATGTTTTGGTAAAGTTATTAACATTTTAAACCTGAAAATAGGTTACATAAATTCACATATGCGCTTATAATTAGTGTTCAATAAAATCACACGGGAGATGTTATGATTAAGGAAGTCACAAAACGCAGAAGTAAACTGGGCAAGATTATTGATGAAACGGATTATTCCCAAATACAAATTGCGAAATATTTAAGTGTTGAACAAGAAACAGTTTCCAAGTGGTGCACTCTTAATTCTAAGGGTCAGCCAAAACAAACTATATCAACTACTAATTTGCAAAATATAATTGGTTTTTTAAAAGAAAAATGCGGTTTAGTTGTTGATCCAACAGATTTATTAGAGGAGCCAGATTATTATATAAATAATTTAACTATTATTGGTGAATTAAAAGCTAATGCTGTTGATTTAATTCCTTATTCAAAACAAAAACAAGAAACATTTCAAACTAAATACCCACCAGATTGCTATGCAATCGTTTTTAAGCGCAATATTAACAAACATTATTACTTTGTGTTTGAAGATATAGAACGCAACCCAGAAAGCTCTATAATTCACGGAGCAGATGCATTGTTAAAATTAAAGAACGGAAAAATAATACTTGGTATGGATATGGAAATTTATGGTAATCAGTTCCGTTATCAAACTTTAATTAATACAGACAACAAGAAGACCCAAAAAACAGTCAAAAAAGCTCAAGTTGAATACTTTTCTTTGATGACAGACGTAAATACAGTTTATCAAATCTAATAAATAACAATAACAATTAGAGGTGTAG
>MDSW01022505.1_pt1 | contig 28242 bp, 22 predicted proteins | sample 811171 | NCBI WGS metagenome assembly MDSW01 (sample SAMN05326641, study PRJNA326480) | marine metagenome | isolation source: seawater | place: Atlantic Ocean: North West | collected 2012 | reverse complement strand
TTCCCCTGGATGCACTGTATGTTGTTGTCGATTAGCAGCGGAAAGGATCTGTCAGGATGTGGCCCGAAGGCACCGATGTCACCAAGGCAATACATCGTATCTACTCCTATATCAGAAGCCTGTGATATAGCCGCTTCCAGTGCCAGGTAGTTGTTGTAGATACCCCCAAACAAGGCAATCCTTGTAGTCATATTCCTGAACCTTTAGGGGTACGACTGGTAGACACGTTTGAGCAGATGGAGCCGTATTGATAGCAGGTATAGCAGGCTCCATGTGAAAGACTAAAGACCGCATTGGAGGCCGTCTTCAAATTGTTCCCTAAAATAGAGTCTGGAGATTCGATTAAAATAGGACACACATGTACTCCTCGATCGGTCACGATCCGTGAGTGCTCACAAACCAGCTGACTAGTGTCAAAATCGTCAAGCATTTCGGAGGTCACACGTTGATGAACCGAGTACCCGCCGGTTCGGTTTTCTTCTGCGCCAATTTTAAGGGTGGGTAATAATTTAATTCGTGGGTTGTCATAACCATGCTTCTTAAGGACATCCGAGAACGTATTGAGCATGGTTTGATCTTGATTGTCCGGCCAAGTACGAGTTGCGGTGATAATGGGAAGGAAGTCATGTGAAACGAGCCTGGCAACCCCCCTCATTGCCCGGTTAAATGTTCCTTCGCCACGTATCGGGTCATTGGTTTGCGAATTGAAACCATCAATCGAAACTCGAAATTCGAGGCTGTACCGGCTTTGATCTTGAGCCTGTCTAAGACGCGTGAGCCACTCGTCTTTGAATACGGTGGCATTGGTAAGGACGGTCGCTGGACCAAATTCGAGTGTGTCGATTAAGATGTCGGTCATCTCCGGATGTAGAAATGGTTCACCACCTGTGAAGTAGTAACCTTTAACTCCTAACTCAATACTTTCATGAAGGTGAGTTTGGATTTTTTCTCGTGATAAAAATCCAAAACGGTTGTTGTGCGGGCTGCATGAGATAAAGCAGTGATGACATGTTAAATTGCACCGGGTTCCGGCAACCTGAAACCAGAGTTCGTCGAGATGAGAAAGAGCGAGGTTCACATCGGTTTTGCTCATAGTCTTCGCTTTCCAGTCAAACGGTGAAACGCTGTGGGTAGGGACAGGGGCTAGCCAGAAAACGTTTGGTAAATATCAAGAGAATCTCTGTCGCCAATGATTTGGAACAGTTGAACGATTTGGTTTAGGCCCGTGTGGAATAGGAAACCTGACTGCCGCCCGTAGCTTTTGATTCCTAATTGATAGTAATTTGGTTCAGTTGTTATTAAAAGCTCACGTGATTCGATCGAGAGATCCAGACAGTTGCCACGGCTCTGGCTTAGTAAGCTTGCTGCCAACTGAATTGGCCCTTCAGTCGCATAACACTGGTGAACTTGCAGTTCCTGATGAATCGAGCTGTCTGTTCGATAGCCCGTTAGGCCAAAGATCTGATCAAAAGAATGCCAAGTAAGTTTCAGTTCGTTGTCCCCTTCTTCCTGCGGGGCATGTTTACGGGTTTCGTAGATTCCGAGTTTATATTTCTGACAACTTTCTGATTCAGACAGCTTCACCGTATCGATGGCGCAGTTTGGTAAGACCGAGATTTCAGAATTCGCAACTAATGACTGTAGTTTCTTCAGGATATGAACGCGTTCCGCGAGCGGGTCATCTTCGATTTGTTGAAGTGCTGGTAAGTGATCGCCACGGGTAATCCAGGTGAGATTTGCTCCAGCATTGGACAAGGTGATTAATGTGCTGGCTGCAGAGTGCCCTGCTCCGATAACGGCAACCTGTTGCCCCGATAATTGATGGGCTTGCTCGATTGTGGGGATGGATCGCTTAATGTCTGAGACAAGTTCTTTCTCCCCAATGGCCGGGATCCCTCCAGCGCCGATTGGATTCGGATTGGCGTAGACTCCGGAGGTATCAATAACGATATCCGCAGTCAGGACTCGTTGTTGCTTCTCTTGTTCAACAATGACTCGGAAAGGATCTCCAGCACGGTCATGGGTTAGGTCTGTTTTGTTTGACCAGGTGCGTGAAACGCTGACAACACGACTGTTGGTGTGAATGCTGGGACGTAGTAGATCCGTTTCTGACAACGGCAATAAATAGCTCGCGAGCCACTGCGCACCTGTTATATATTCGTCTGTTGCTGGAAACAAATGGTTTGGTTCGTGACTTTCGATGGCTGCTTTGCCGAGGGGTGAGTGATTCATGGAAAAGGGAGAGAACATCTTCACGTGGCTCCAATGGTGAACATGTTCACATACCTGACCGGCTTCGCAGATTTCCACATGGTAACCCAGATACCGAGCATACAAAGCAGCTTCCAACGCGACCGGGCCGGCACCGATGAAGAAGATGGTTGCAGGGGTTTCGATTGCCATAAGCGATTCATCTCCACTATCTTATAATTCCAAAGTGTTCCACACTGATCTCTGAGTCTTTACCTTCAAGCAGATCAGCCATTAGTACCGCGGTGCCTGTAGACAAATGAATACCACTTCGGAAGTGTCCCGAAGCCATGAACAGATTATCGATGTTGGGGATCTTGCCAATGTATGGCATACCGTCAAAACTTCCGGGCCGTAGACCTGACCAACTCATGGTGATTTCGTGTTCTTTTAACGCCGGCACCAAAGAATAAGCAAAGTCCGCCAGTTGGTTCAATATTTCAGGCGTGGTGCCCTTTTGGAAACCAACTTCCTCTTCACACGATCCGGCCAGTACTTTGCCATCCGCCCGAGGGACTAAATATCTCGAACCCTCACTCAGGATATGGTGGATCAGGCTTTTAGAAGCTTCAAACAAAATCATCTGCCCGCGGATCGGTACAATACCTGTTGGAATGGCCGTTACCTGTTTAAGCAGTTCGGAAGACCAAGCCCCTGAGGTAATACAGTATTGCCCTCCGGTGACTGGTCCTGCTGTTGTCCGCAGGCCTGTAATAATGCCATCGCTGCTTTCAAAGTCAAGAACTTCGCACTGTGTATCAATACGGACACCCCGAAGTTCACACGCTTTGGCCAGGGCCTTCACGTGTCGCGGATTACGCAATGTCATTTCATCTGGTAGTAAGTAGGCCGCCTGAAATTGATCCGGGTCGAGTGTGGGTTCTATAGCGAGAAGTTTATCTTTCGACAGAAAAGAAGCTTCAATTCCTTCCTCGTTTAACATACTAATGTATCCCGCAAGGGAGGCAGCTTCGCCAGGTTTTTTGGCGAGGTAGATGCCTCCGCATTGACGAAAGCCTGTGTCAATCCCAGACTCTTGCTGAAGCCGTTTCGCCCATTGTGGGTGAAGGCGGTGACTGATTCCTCTCAATTTCTCACAGGGGTTCAGCGCGGAGTCCGGATTGGCTGGTGGCAGGATGCCAGCCCCGGCCCAGGATGCTTCGCGTGCGATCTGGTTGCCACGTTCAAGAATCCGAACCTGCTGTCCCCTGCAGGTAAGTTCATAAGCGATGGAGAGTCCAATAACTCCACCGCCGATTAAAATAACTTCATTGGAATTTGGTTGGTTCATGCCAGGTGCTTTGCTTCAAGTTCATCAAGCCGTTGGTATAACCACCGGGACGAATCGTCTCTGGATTCTCGTAGTTCTCTGAGGTCATCGATCGTATCGATATCAAACCATGGGGGTAGTAAATCATAGGAGTAGCCTGCTCCGCGTAAAGCTTCGATTGTTTGTTCAAGTACTTTGTCAGATGACCAGTGGATGCCTGCAAAAATGGGGGGGACTTGCTGTTGGCAACCGATGAGATAATAGCCTCCATCGACTGCCGGGCCAATGACACAGTCCACATCTTCCAAGGCTTCAAATGCTTTTTGGATCATGTCGACAGGCAACGTTGGACTGTCTGTTCCGATGAGTACGGTCTTTTTAAACTGACGTTCAACGGCCTGCTGGAAAAAGGAGTTCATGCGCTCGCCAAGATCTCCATCAGACTGAGCAGTAATGGTCCAGTTTGGCGGTGTAACTAGAGCGAAATCGGCCAGTCGTTCCACTGGAGTTACACATAGTATCTGAGCTTCCGCAAGACCGGAAACGCGTTTGAGTGTCGAGAGCAGGAAGGCCTGATATATTTCAGCCGCGAATTGGTTGTTGGTGTCGCAAGCTAAACGTGTCTTTACCTTGCCGGCTTCCCAGAATTTAGCAAAGACACCGAGCATTGTTTTTGAGGTCATGAATTAGCTTTCATTCGTTCCTAGCAGACGCACGAGGAGGACTTCATTAATGGTTCCACGGAATCGAACTTTGCCATCAATTTCTACAACAGGAACACAAGTGTCGTATTTTTCAAACAATTTTGGCTGTTCGTCGATATCGACTTCATCGATGGAAAAACCATACATTTCCAGTGTTTCCTTCGCTTCCTCGCAAAGTTGACAGGACTTTCGCGTATATAAAATGGCATGACGTGAGGACATATGACGGTTTCGAGCGTTGTAGTAGTATAGGGCTCTAAAGACAGACTGCTTTTAGCCGACGAAACCGGCTAAAAGTGTTGTTACCGCCTCAATTATGTCGACTCCATTGAATGAATCAACCGTTCCCGTGATAAACTAAGGATTCGATCATTCCTTTTCGATACGTTCATTTCTAATTCGGGCAAAGATGAGTATTACCGCTCGACAATTTCTGGAACTCCTGCGACGCAGCGATCTTCTGTCGGATGCTGAGTTGAAGAAAGGTTTGCAGGCCTGTAAGGATGATAATAATGGCTCGATCCCGAATAGCCCCGAGAAAATCGCTGATTTCCTGGTGGCCGAGAATCTGATTACGACCTGGCATCGTGAAAAGTTGCTAAAGCATAAGTATAAGGGTTTCTTTCTCGGGAAATACAAACTATTGGGGCACATCGGGGCCGGTGGGATGAGCAGTGTCTACTTGGCTGAACACATGCTCATGCGTCGTTTGCGAGCCATCAAAGTGTTGCCTCGTAACCGAGTCGATGACTCTTCCTATCTTGAGCGTTTCCATCGAGAGGCTCAAGCGACAGCCGCACTCGATCATCCGAATATTGTTCGCGCCTACGATGTCGACAATCAGGGGCAGACTCACTATCTCGTAATGGAGTACGTTCCTGGACGAGATTTGATGACAATCGTAAAAGAAGACGGCCCTTTAGACTATTTGCAGGCGGCTAAATATATCTACGAGTCAGCTCAGGGATTGCAACATGCCCACGACTCTTCGATGGTGCATCGGGATGTAAAACCAGCCAACCTGCTTGTAGGCGAACAGGACTCGATCAAGATTCTTGATATGGGACTTGCTCTCATGCATGAAGATCATTCAGATCTGGCAGGGCTTACGGATAAACATAATGAGAAAGTGCTTGGAACCGCTGATTACCTTGCTCCAGAACAGGCTTTAAATAGTCATGAGATTGATGGTCGGGCAGATATCTATGGTCTCGGCTGTACATTGTATTATCTTCTTACCGGACACCCTCCTTTCCCCGAAGGTACTTTGGCACAACGTATTGCGCAGCATCAAACGACAACGCCACCCGACATTCGAATTGATCGTCCGGATTGTCCGGAAGGACTTGGAAGTATCTGTTTCAAGATGCTGCAGAAGAATCCTGACCATAGATTTCAGTCTGCCAGAGAAGTGGCGGAGGAATTAGAAGCCTGGCTCAAATCACAGGGGGTTGATATAACCCCGGCCAAACAGGATGTTGTGCATTTGCCGCAACGGGCTGATGTAGGTCAATCTACAGAAAGTGTGGTGCAGGCGATGCATGCAGCGGTTGCTGTGGCTAATCAGGGAGCGATTGCTAATGTGCAGTCTTCTATCCAACTCATGGGGGAATATTCAGCTATTGCAGAAAGCAGTCAGGTGGTTTCAGATAGTTTGATAGGTATCGGCAGTAGCCGTATTACCTTAGGGGATGAGATAGGTGGACAAGCCTTTCAAAATACCTCAAAAAGCCTGCTTGATACCAAGGCCAGTCGAGTGCTGACTAGCAACGCCAGTATTTGGAAAATGCTTGCTCTCACTTTGGGAGGTTTGTTATTACTGGGGGGACTGTTTTTGGCAATTCAGCTTCTAACTTCGAAAGTGGAAAATGCGACGCCTGATCCCCAAAGTCTGCTTCTGGAAACAGAACACATAGTTTCGTCTGGATTCTCAGAGTCTGGACGTTAATAATCATAGAGGAACGTAACGGGTTATGCGGTGGATACTTTATTACAACGCTGGCCTTTCATATTAAGACGGATGAGATGTTGAGAAGATGTTAGCAATCGTCAAACAATCTAATTATTTCACGTTGTTGGGTTTACTACTGTATTTGACGGCCATTGATACAGCCACCGCTCAGGTGACGATCACTCCTGAAATGCGGAAGGCTGAAAATGCACTTCGCATTAAGATTACTCGTGCCGGGAACTGGTTTGCTCAAGGGAAGATTGATGAGTCAGCAGACCTGGTTGAAGAAGTCCAAAAAGAGTTTGAGGAGCAGATGAAGGGCGCTGATCAGCAACGTTTGGCTTTGTATTCGAAAGTTTACAACATGCTTAAAAAGGCACATGCCTTGCTGGAACTCGAAGGGATTGAGCTTGCTGCGTTAAAGCAGCCGATGGTGGCTAAGCCAATGCCCAAACCGCCGGCAAATCCTGGTAATCCCGGCAATGCGCCGATGACTTTGAATGCTGTCCCGGAAGGCAAGATCAGTTTTGTGAATCATGTAACTCCGATCCTGATGGCCAAATGTGGAAATTGTCATGTGAGACAGGCGCGTGGGATGTTTAGCATGGAGTCTTTTGAGACTTTGATGAAAGGTCCGGACGCCGGTGTGGTTATCTTTCCTAAAGATGCTGCCGGAAGTCGATTGATTGAAGTGATCGAAGAGGGAGATATGCCTCGTGGGGGGTTAAAGATTACCGATGTCGAATTGGCTGTGCTGAAAAAATGGATTGATGAAGGGGCTGAATATGATGCAGATGATCCTAAAGGATTACTTGTTGATTTAAATCCTGACGCCAGTGTCGGTGATTTGCCTGTCGTCAAGCCAATGAAGTCAACGGGTACGGAGACAGTGAGTTTCAAAAATGATGTGGCTCCGATTCTGATGCAGAACTGTGCTTCTTGTCACGGCTTTGGTGATCGTCCTTCGGGTCGGTTTGACCTTGCCTCGTTTAGTGCCATGATGCGGGGTGGGGAAAATGGCCCTCCCATTCTGCCGGGTAATCCGGACGAAAGCTTTTTGGTAAAGAAACTATTAGGAACGGGTGGCGGTCAGCGCATGCCTCGGGGACGTGAGCCGTTAGATGATGCTCAAATGGAGATTGTCACAACATGGATTAAAGAAGGTGCCACCTTTGATGGATTGGACTTTACCACGAATATCCGTCGGGTTGTGGCGATCGCGGTTGCTGAGAACAGTACGCATCAGGAACTTGCATCGCAGCGTACCGCATTGGCTGCTTCTAACTGGAATCTGGCAATGCCGGGCATTAATCATGCGACGGCTGATAGCGTAAATTTCCACTTGCTTGGGACGCTAACAGCAGCTCGTCTGATGGAATATGGTACTCAGGCAGAAACCATTGCCAGGAAAGTTGGCTTAGCACTTAAATTGCCAGCCGAAAAACCTCTACTTAAAGGTAAGATCACCCTCTACTTCTTTAATCAACGATACGACTACGGTGAGTTTGGTACGATGATCGAGAAAAGATCGCTGCCGCGTCAATGGAAAGGGCATTTCAATTACGATATCGTTGATGCCTACGGAACTGTTTTGATTCCTCGTTCGGAAGACTATACTTTTGACGGGCTGGTAGCTGAGCATGTGGCTGGTATCTATGCTCGCAGTATAGGAGATGTACCGACCTGGTTTTCGAACGGTATGTCGAGAGTGATTGCAGCCAAAGTTGTCAAAGGGGACGCACGTATTGATGCCTGGAAAGAATCGATCCCTACGGCTGCGAGCCGTGTCGCAAAATCATCCGATATTGTCACGGGGAAACTCGGTGGTGAAGATGGTGCTTTACTCTCTTACAGCTATGTTCAATTCCTGATGGGAAATCAGGCTCGTTGGAATACGCTTGTGAAAGCTATTAGCAATGGTGCTAACTTCAATGATGCCTTTACCGGAGCTTATGGCGACACGCCAGAGAAGATTTCTGAAATCTGGTGGAAGTCCGGCTCGTAAAGGCTGGTGGATCGCATAAGTGTTTATTCTCGAAGTTGAATCCGCTCCGGAGTATTTGGTTCAGCAGCAGGTGGTTGCAGATCCGTCTGAGGTTTCTGTTAGTCTGTTGACTGGTGGCGTCTCAAACCGGGTATTACTGGTTGAATTCGCAGATCGGAACCGAGCCAACTGGGTTGTTAAACAGGCCCGCGATCGTCTCGCTGTTGAACAGGAATGGTTGTGTAGTGTTGAAAGGGTGATTCGTGAAATGGACACGTTGCAGATTTGCAACGAATTGATTCAAGCAGCCTCCGCACCATCCATCGGGGTGCAAGCCGTGGTTCCGGCCATCCATTTTGAAGATAGAGAGAACTACGTCTATGCAATGACAGCCGCAGCAGAAGATTGTCGCGTTTGGAAGCGTGATTTGCTTGATGGTGTGGTTGATCAAGCAGTTGCTAAAGCGTGCGGGTGGATGCTCGGTGTTTTACATTCAGGCAGTTGGAAAGCTGAGGCAATTCAAAATTTGATTGGTTCGACCGAATTTTTTGATGATCTACGACTTGATCCTTACTATCGCCAGATAACACGAGTTCATCCGGAATTACAGGCTCCTGTTAGTCGATTACTTGAGTCGAATATCAATCATCGTAACTGCCTTGTGCATGGCGATTACAGCCCCAAGAATATTCTGGTGAATGATCAATGCGTGGTTCTGTTGGACTTTGAGGTCGGGCACTTCGGAGACCCGGCTTTTGATTTAGGTTTCTTTCTGACTCACTTGCATATTAAAGCCCTGATTGCAGGTAATCGATTTGATGAATATGCGTCATTAATAGATGTGTTTTGGAATGCTTATGTAGAGGAAATATCCAAAGTTCTGTCAGAACAGGAGTTCGTGGCGTTGGAACAACGATCCTGTTTGAATTTAGGAGGTTGTTTGGTTGCACGAATAGATGGAAAGAGTCCAGTGGAGTATCTGGCCGATGATTCAACCAAGGCCGTGGTTCGAAATGTGGGTTGGCAAGTCTTGGTAGACGAAGTGGAAGGTTTAGGGGCGGTTCGTGAAATTATGCGAATCCAGTTATCTAAAGAGCAATAAACTAAATGACAACGATCAAAAAGATACACGGGCGTGAAGTTCTGGATAGTCGCGGCCGTCCCACAGTTGAAGTTGAAATCCATACAGAGGATGGGGCAGTTGGCAACGCAATTGCTCCATCGGGTGCATCCACAGGTAGCTCGGAGGTGCTTGAGCTTCGAGACGGGGACCCTCGAAGGTACGATGGTCGTGGTGTGCTGAAAGCTGTGGAAAATGTTAACGCGGTCATTGCACCGGCACTCTTAGGAAAGGATAGTGCTGAGCAAGGCGTGTGTGACGCAGTGCTGAAAGAACTCGATTCGTCAGCTCAAAAGAGTGTTTTGGGGGGGAATGCAACGATTGCGGTTTCTCTTGCATTAGGCCATGCGGCGGCTGCCTCCAAGAGAGTCCCGCTGTACGAACACTTACATCAGATTATTCGGGAAGGAACAAGTGCATTGGGATTTGATCCCGAACTCTTCCCGGCTCCTGTGCTTCCGGTGCCAGAGACGAATATGATTTCAGGCGGTTTGCATGCTGGAGGAAACCTAGATTTTCAGGATGTGTTGATTGCTCCGATAGGAGCTCCTGATTACCCTACGTGTTTGGAATGGATTGTTCGAGTTTATAACCGCTTGGGTAAATTGTTGCGTGACAGAGGGTTTGAAGGATATCTGGTCGGAGATGAAGGTGGCTATGGTCCTCGGCTTACTTCTAATCGAGATGCGGTGGCATTAGTGACACAAGCGATTGAAGCTGCTGGCCTTAGTGCAGGTGATGATGTTGCTATTACACTGGATGTGGCTTCAACTCACTTTTACAACGATGGCAAGTATCATTTGCGAGCGGAACAGGGACGAGTGCTTTCGAGTAGTGAAATGATCGATACGCTGGAGTCCTGGGTCAATGAATTTCCGATCATTTCCATTGAAGATGGACTTGCCGAAGATGACTGGGAAGGTTGGCAGGAGTTGCAGAGACGACTCGGAGACAGAATCTTGCTCGTAGGTGACGATTTGTTTACCACCAATGCTGATCGTGTTCGTAGGGGAATCGAAATGCAGGCAGCAAACAGTGTGTTGGTAAAAGTCAATCAGATCGGTTCGCTGACGGAAACGATTGAAACAATGGCTGTAGGACGTCAGGCAGGATTTAGCTTGGTGGTCTCGGCTCGTAGTGGTGAGACAGAGGACTCAACTCTGGCAGATCTGGCCACCGCTGCTGCTGGAGAGCAAATTAAGGTTGGTTCGATTGTTCGAAGTGAACGACTTGCCAAGTACAATCGGTTATTACAGATTGCTGAGCGAGTAACGGATTTTCAGAATACGCTGGAGTGAGGCACGGCACTTTATGCTGTAAAGTCGGAATCACCCGATTCTGGCTCAGGTGACTCCCCCCTAGTCTTCCATCAAACCTTGCCTGGACACTTACTCCCAAATACCTTGTCTTAACTCGAATTTAACCGTAGAGAAACTCTGATGTCCTCTAAGTACTTTTTGTCTGCTGATGACTGCACACCAAAGAAGATCTTCCCGGGAGTGGATATTTACACGGCCGCAAGCGAGAAAATGATGCTTTCATTAGTGAAATTTGAGCCAGGAGCCGTTGTTGAATTACATCAGCATGAACACGAGCAATGTGGGATTTTGATCTCTGGTGAACTTACATTTACGGTTGGAGAAGAAACGAGAGTACTCCACCCGGGTGAGATGTGGCGTATCCCGGGGAATATTCCTCATACGTGCTTTGCAGGCGAGGAGGGTGTGACAGCACTTGATATCTTTACCCCTGTTCGTGAAGATTATCTGTAATTAATTCAAGTTTCATTGCTGATCTTTGACGATGATACTCATATAATGCACAAAACATGTGAACGCTCGCCTGATGAGTCAAACAGTTATTTAGAGATATGAATCAGCAACAGACATTTCATTGGTCGTTTTTCTTTACTGGCCCGTGGCAACGCGGGGTTGGAAGAGATATGTGCTGATGGTTTGCGAACCATTCATATTGAAAAAACTTTCCAGCCCGGCAGAAACTGTCGGGTTTTTTAATGGAATCGAAACCTCCAAAAACTTATTTAACAGGGAAATAAAGTCATGATCGTCGTTATGAAAAATGGTGCCAGCTCCCAGGAAATCGCTGAAACTGTTGAACGCATCAAGGCACTGGGGCTTAAAGCTCATATCATTGAGGGGACTGAGCGTACGGTAGTGGCGGCCATAGGTGAAAAACGCGAGGAGATGAAAGAAGCCCTGGAATCTGGGGACGGCGTTGAGGAAGTAATGCCTATTCTGGCTCCCTATAAGGTCGCTAGTTTGGAAGTGAAACCTGAACCGACGGTCGTTACCGTTGGCAGTCTGTCGGTTGGTGGACCTAAAATTGGTATTATTGGAGGTCCGTGTAGTGTCGAGTCAGAAGAACAACTAATGAATTCGGCCCGAGTCGTGAAAGCTGCCGGAGCGACAGCACTTCGAGGTGGAGCATTTAAGCCTCGTACAAGCCCGTACAGTTTCCAAGGGATGAAAGAAGAAGGCCTGAAGATTCTGGCTGCGGCGAGAGAAGAAACCGGTCTGGCAGTCGTGACCGAAGTTCTGGCGACAGATGATGTTGATCTGGTTGCGAATTACGCGGATGTGTTGCAGATTGGGGCTCGTAACATGCAGAATTACCGTCTGCTGGAAGCCGTTGGGAATACGGATAAAGCAGTCATGTTAAAGCGCGGCGCCTCGGCAACGATGGACGAGTTCCTTCTGGCTGCCGAGTATATCCTCAATGAAGGCAATCCAAACGTCATGCTTTGTGAACGAGGTATTCGAACTTTTGAATCACATACTCGTTTTACCCTTCCCTTGGCATCGGTTACTTATCTGCATCACAAGACTCACTTGCCAGTCGTAATCGATCCTAGTCATGGGACGGGGCATGCTTACATGGTGCCGGATATGGCTGTTGCTGCCGTTGCCGCCGGTGCGGATGGATTAATCATCGAAATGCATCCGAATCCACCGGAGGCGATGAGTGATGGTTACCAGTCCCTAACGCCTGAACAATTTGAAGAAACCATTGGTCGATGTAAAACAGTGGCCGGCGCAATAGGCAAGTCGATTTAGACATCGTCGATCAGAGCTCCATTCTCCACAACACGGATTGGGCGTCCGACGCTGCTCATGTTTTCATGAAACGCGTCGATACCTAATTTGTCATAGATTGTAGTGAGTAGATTTGGTACCGAGTTCTTACCCTCTAGGATCTCTTCGCCAGATTCACTTGTGCGGCCGATTACCTGACCACCGCGCACTCCACAGCCTGCTAACGCAACACTGTACGCCCGAGGAAAGTGATCACGGCCTCCTCGGGCGTTGATTCGAGGCGTGCGGCCGAATTCACCCATCCAAATGACCAGCGTCGTGTCGAGTAATCCTCGGTCTTTTAGGTCTTCCAGAAGACGTGCATAGGGGCGGTCGACTTGTCTGCACAGATCGGTTGTACGTTCATAGTTGTCAAAGTGTGTGTCCCAGTTGCCAGAAGTGACTTCGACAAACGTTACACCGGATTCGATCAATCGGCGAGCCATGAGGCAGCCGGCTGCGAAATTTCCTTCTCCGTAAGATTCTCGACTGGCCACGTTTTCCTGTTGCAGGTCAAAGGCTTCCATTAGTGGACTCGTGATCATGCGAGTTGCTTTTCCATAGACCTTGCGGTTGGCTTTTGTCCAGTGTTCGGCTCCCGTACGACTGCTGTCCTCCTCGAGTTGTTCAAGTAAGCTTAGCCGCCGGGTAAATCTTGGTTTGGTGGTCGGGATTTGGGTATTAGCCGGCTTCTGGTTCGGATTTGTGATCTTGAAGGGATCGTGATCCACTCCCAATAGCCCTGCCCCAGTTAGATTCCGCCCTCCTCCGATACGGACGAACGATGGTAAATCAGCATTTGGATTCCCGATATGATGCGAAACGTGAGAACCGATTGTAGGATGTTTAATACTTGCCGAGGGAAGGTAACCGGTTTGAGCCCAATACGAGGCACGTGGGTGACTTCCTTCCGGACCATGCATTCCGCGAAGTAGACAAATGTCTTTCATCGCTTTAGCGGTTTCCGGCAAACGGTCACTGATCTGAACGCCGGTCAATGCCGTTGGTGCGGCTTGTGCAGCACCAGCGTTCGCTGTACCAGGTTTAGGGTCCCAGGTGTCGAGTTGGCTTGGAGCCCCTCCCATCCAGAGCAGGATACAAGACGTTGCGTTGGCCTGCATCGTGGTTGCCTGTCCGATAATGTTAGCCTGCCATGCACTAATTGCCGTTGCTCCGAACGCGGCGCGTTGAAATAGTTCTCGGCGATTTAGTTTTGATGTCGACATGGGGTTGTTCTGCCTCCGTTGTAGTGCCCCGGTGAATATTTGGTTATTAGTTGCGAGTTTTGAATTCAGAAGTATTAATCAAAGCCCAGAAGATGTCCTCAAATGCTTCGCCTCGGTTCCCAACCTGTTGTATGTATTGAAGGTTCGTTGCCAGCTCCTTGCGATTCGGGCGACGCGAAAGAGTTTTGAGGTAAAGTTCCTGCACTGCCTGACGATTATTGCTGACTTCGGAAAGCAGGTTTCCTAGCATTGTGCCTGACCTTGCTGTTATCTGACGATGGATTGCTTCGGCATTCATTAGCATGAGCGCTTGTGGAATCGTGCCAGCTACTTCTTCACGAAGACTGTTAGGATCATATCCAAAAGTCTCTGTGAACTGACGACGAATTCCTAGCTCAGCTCGTTCGGGTAATTCAGGGAATTGAAGGGTATTGAGAATGGCATCCATTAGTTGGTCAGACCTTAAAGGTTGAACGGTGTTTGCTTGAAATGGTAATTGATCGTATAGACGTCGATCCTGACTTTCCAGTTGGTAATGTTGAGTAGAGACAATTGTGGCGACGAGCCATTTCATGTCGTAGCCGGACTCAATGAATTTGTCGGCTAAATAGTCAAAGGCTGCCGGCGCAATGGCTTCACGGTCGGGTCCCATGTCGTCTACAGGTTCGTGAAAACCTTCACCTACCAGTTCCGACCACATTCGATTGACTGCCGCCTTGGCAAACCATGGATTGTCCGGGGAGGTAACCCATTTCGCCAGCGTGATTCTTCGGTCCATATCGGTTGTACCGAGAGGTAGTTGCTGATCGTTGATAAAGAATTTGGGCGTGACTTCGGGACCGGGTGTGGCAGGATCTTCAAAGTTTGGCATGCGGTGTTCTAACGTGCCGACAAAGCGATTGTTGTTTGTGCGTGGTTGAAACCGAATTCGATCGACCGCGTATACGAGAAAAGTTCGCGGTTCCATTTGAGGTCTTACGGCGACGCGTGGAAAGAATGCGGCCAGTTCATGAAACTGTTCTTGTTTCCAGCGATCTGTGGGATGGTCGTGACATTGAGCGCATTGAATTTGAATTCCAAGAAAGATGCGGGATATCTCTGACACAGTTTCTTCGGGACGTCCCTGTTGCGCGGCGATTAAAGCCGTCCTTCCGTCTTGACGAATATCGCCCAGAGCAGTAATCAAGTCGGTTGCGAACTGATCCCATGGCGTGTTGGTGTTAAGTGTGTCTTGGAAGTAGTCTTCAGCAATGGAAGCTCCCAGCAGTATCTGGTCATTACTGCGACGATAATAAATCACATCGCGCCAGAATCTTCCCCAATTGGCTCCGTAATCCGGATCCTGAAGTAATACTTCGGCTACCTTGGTTCGTTTTTCGGGATGAGTTTCCAGATTGAAGACAAGAATGTCGTCTAATGTTGGAGTTTTTCCCGTGATATCCAAAAACAGACGACGTAGGTAAATCTCATCACTACAGATCTTATTTGAGGACGGCTGGGTCTGCTGATCAATCAATCGATCGACTTCCGCCGCGACTTCCAGTACGGACTGGCTGTACGAAGTATTAATCCCTGCGAAGAGTAATAGCAGGCTGACAACGGCGAGTTTCAGCATACGCGTGATCATGGGTTTTAGTTCTCTGTGGTGCCCCTGAATGGTTATTAAACTCAGGTTATCAACAAGTGTTTCGGTGATTCTGGCCGATATAATAAATCTTACCCGAAACCTTTCATATGCTCGGGCTGTTTAATAAAACATTGGAAGCAACGTTCAAGTATTAAGCCAAAAAGAATTATGAGAAACATATCTATCCTCACCGTATTCTTGTTTTTTGTAGTCTGTGTCGAGCTGTTAATAGCTCAACCTCCTGTGAATGTGCAACAACGACAGCAACGATATCGCCAGTTGTTACAACGCTTTGATGTGAATGCTAACGGGCAGTTGGATCCCAATGAACAGCAGGCATTACAGAGGTTTATCCAGCAGCGCAATGGAAATAATCCAATACAACGGATGCCAGTGCAGCGACCTCAACAAAACCAGCCTCCACAAATGCGATCTGAAAATCCACTTCAACAGCGACCTAATGCCGGGCAACGTCCCGGTAATCGGCCACGTCGCGAAGGCTTTTTCTTTCAGCCGCGTAAAAGGCAGGATAAGCTGGATAAAACACGTCTATTAAATCGCTTTGATGCTAATCGAGACGGACAGTTGAGTGCTGCTGAACGTGCTGCAGCCATCGAAGCGATGAGTCAGTAATTCCTCACTTCTCTTTCAACTGCTTGGCAACGAGCCGATGAATGGCGGCTGGTGCTGAGAGCCCAAGGCGGCCGTCGGGTAATGCTTCAATTAGCCGGATAGAAATGTCATTTTCTTCTTCTTTGGTTAGTTGATTGAGAGTATTTACTAGGGCATCTCTTTTGGTAACAGGCATTTTACTGATGTCGTAAAGCCCAATCTGGTTAGCGGCTAATGCATGTTCAGCTGTCGTGATTTCGAGCACCCCATTTGCTCGGGCAATATACGACAGACCGGTCTTTCCCAGAGTTTTCTCAAGACAATCCTGTAGAGAGGCGTCTGCAGTGGCAATCTTGACCTGACTCTTAGGTGTCCAGCCTGATTGCCAAATGTTTTTCCAGTTGGCCTGAAGCTGCAATTCAGAGTTGGAGTTGAGATAAATCAAAACTTGTAACAGCGGTGCTCCATTACTGAAATCCATCGTGAGTGTCTTTTGATATTGAGTCCACGAACGCGATTCGTAGGAACCAGTGCCTGTTACCGGATCAGCAATCCTCGCTAGCAGTTGCCGTACTTTATCCTGAGTGCGGTTATTCCCGGAAATCTCGAGATGGAAGATCTCCCCGGTTTCGTCATCGGCAATTGGCTTGGCTATTTGCGAATCGGCTGTTGTTAGCAAGGTGTTGATAATGTCACTCAGAGTAGCAGCGGTTTCCTCATCTTTTAGAGTGTCGACAAGATCTTGCTTGTAGACAATCGTGTTCATCGTTGGGTCCGTATGAGATTTTGCCGAAATCAAGACATGTCCGTCTTCAATTTGATGAGCCATTTGTAACGGATTGAGGACAGCCATTAATATTTTTTCAATGGTTTGGTTGGACGAGTTATGTTTCACTCCGGCGGTATGACTTAAATTAGCCAATTCCAGTGACTCAAAATCGAATGTGAATGGAATATTTCCCAGTGTTCCCAAAAAGTCTAGAAACTGATTGAGTGGTATTGGATTCGCAATATCCATCTCAGGTACTGTGAAACTAAGGCCTCCCTCGATGTTCACCGGAGTTGCTGGTGCGCGGGGTGTATCGTTGTTAGTCATGGGAAGTTTAGCCACTGGAGCTGCATCTGCGACATCAATCGGGGCGTTGTTTAGAAACGGTGCCAAGTCATCAATCACAGAATTCAAATCCTCAGGCATGTCATCGTTGCCCGGATTGTTTGGCGTTTCAGGGATGAGTCCTTCGGGTGCTACAGGCAGAGGATTTTCGGGTTCGTCAGATACCTGGATTGTATTCTCTTCCAGTTTGCTAGGCGTTTTGGGATTCGTTGGCGTTTCTGAATCCTGCTCCTCGGTTTCTGGATCCACCGTATCTTCGTTGCTGGTCTCATCCGAAGTAGTCTTAGCTTCGTTTGGCTCTTTTGCTTGAGTTGAGACGTCCTCTTCAGCGGGCCCTTTTTGTTCAGGCTGGTTGTTCTGAACTTGTGAATTGTCTTGGTTGTTGATCGCGGTTTCGGAAGCCTTCTCACCTGTGAGGCTGAAGGTGATAATGACGCCAATGAGGATTAAGGCGGAGATGCATGAAAAGATAGCAAGAAGTTTTTTATGTTTCTCAGTGGCCGAGGTGTCGGCCCAGTCGGATAAGGTTCCTTGGTTGAAAGAATCATTGGAGTCGACGACAGACGGAGATGCCTTGTCAGAACCGGGAGAGGTATGATTGCTTGCATCCTGGTGGTTGGGGCTATTTGTACTTCCCGCGGAAATTTGGTTAGCAGTGTAGCCGAAATCTTCTACCGTATCGGTGTGGTCGTCGTGTTGTTGAGCGATGAAAACTTCAGGACTATCTGAAGCCGGAGCAAGAATTTCAGTTTCTGAAGGATGGCTTTCCGGGATTTGTACCATGCTATTGCATTTAGGGCAGACGAGGATTTGCCCAAGCAATGCCGGCTTACTTACCGTCAGTTTTGATTTGCAGGTGACGCACTGAATTGAAAAGGGCTGCATGGAATCCCCGTCACGTTGATTCGTGGACTTTTGACAAGTTCAAGACTTGTCAGTACTGTTTGTTTCTTCTCATTATTCTACGAAAACAGAAGGAAGAGTGTATTGTTTAGTTTCGGCAGCCTTGCGCGTTGTCAATAGGATAATCTTGTTACCGGCTTTTAAAGGGTCGTCGGTAATCAGCCAAACAAGTTTCTGATCTTTTTCTGTGGGGGACTGAACTGTGGTCACAGGGTTTGCCTTCATCACGATTCCGGTGAGGATTTCCTGGAGTGGTTTGTCCTCCATGACAAAGTCGCGAATCGCCTGGTTTCGTGTAATGCCTTCATCCATTAGGTCATTCCCATCAATTTTTATATTGAATTCAAAAGGAAGCCCACGAATCGAACTTCGGACGTCCATCGCAATATCAGCAATGGCTAGATTTAGGTCTTGTTGCGGAATATCGACAGACATTGGTACGTTCAATAGCTCGTTGATATTTTGGGGGGTGGTGGTAGCCGTTGGAATGCCGGGAACTGAACCGGCCCCAGCTTCGGAAGCCAGACTAAGTTCGCTGGCAAGCAATAGGTTGGGGGCAGCTTCGATGGGTAAAGCAATGTTCAGCACCGGGGTTTGATCTTCGACTTGGATTCGAGTTTGTGAATGCAGGAATCGAATCATGGCGGGGAAACGGAAGGCCAACGCTCGCCAGTGCTTCGACGGATTAATGTCGACAATGTAACTTTCAATTCGTTCTGGGATTTCATTCATGCGATCACGCATTTGAGTGATGAGTTCACGTTTGTCGACTGTTAGGCCGGCTGACATTCTCGCTTCCACGTAAAAAACCTGTTCAAAATGAAAACTGACGAGCATTGCTTCGAGTCCTTCCCCGAGTAACCATTGCAATGGTTCACGGACTTTCTTGGGGTCGCCAAAGTAAAACGTATTACCGTCCCGAAAAAGTGAAGTGAACAGGAAGCTGGGGGCAAGTAAAACATTGATATGACGTTGGTTGTCCGAATGTTTAAGCAGTTGTGTCATAGTGCGACGAAGTAGAGGCGGCTTACCTCCCCATTCGAGCGTTGCCTTTAGGGAGGAGGCTGACCCAAATACGAGTACTCCGTCCTGTTCCGGAATCAAGGCACGATACTGTCCCACCTGAAAGATAAGGCCGTTTTCGGTTTCTTCGGAATCCGGGTCACCAAGTAAGCCACTGCGTGTTCCGCGATCGAGGGCTTCAGACAGGTGGACGACCATGTTAGGTGTAGTACTCTGCCCCTGTTCATCCTCAAGCCAGCTAAGAATAATCCGATCGACTTTGTCGAGTGCCACACCGGTTGCCGTTTCAAAGGTCGAAATTGTTGATGAGACTTGAGGGCCAAATGCCTGCAAGACGGCCAGTCCGTTTTCCGTGGTGAGGAGGTCGGCGATGTTGATAGTGACAAACAATTGAGCTCCGGGAGGCGTCCAGGCTAAATCGACTGGATCACCGTCGGTTGGAGATGCCCATAGTGTTTCGCCATCGTCCTCAATCAGCAATACACTACCTACGGTTTCGGTGGACGCGTCTTCATTGTTATCTGTCTCGTCGTCCGTATCTTTAGGAACAATTGGGGCTTCTGGATTCGTCTTTGTGACTTCTTTAGTAGTATCACCTTTGTTACGCTTGTCTTTCCCGTTGCTTTCGATGGTGGTGTTATTCAGGAAAGCGAAGACCATTATAATTCCCAGCAGTCCCGCCCCGATGCCGCCCCATAGAATTGGATTAGACCAGGGAGATTTCTGTTTGCGACGGCTGTGACGGCGCGACGTACGAGCCGGTTTTGTAGTTGGTTTGATTTCTGCGGCCGGTTTTCGTTTAGCGGCTTCAGAGGAGGAAGCATTACTGCCCGGATTTGGTCTGATGTCTACCGCAGGATTGGGGGCCTCTGAGGCTGGTAACGGCCCCAGATTAAGGATGGCGCTTTCAGTTGTCAGAGCCGCTTCGTAATCGATTAAAGTTTCCTCAACCTCCTTTTGCCTGACCTGCTGGCGGAGAGATTCTGGTACAAGTAGCCCCAGCTTGTTAACGATTTCTTCTGCAGATTGAAAGCGTGTATCGGGGTTTTTCGCCATTAAGTAGTTAAGGAACTGAATGACATTGTCATCTACGCCGAATGGGGAAAGGTCATCGATTGGATCCTTAGCATGTCGCTCAAGTTTCTCTTGGATCGAACCGCCGGGGAACGGAGTCATGCCGGTAAGCATTTGGAACAAGAGGCTTCCCAAACTATAGATGTCAGATTGTGCCGTAGGCATTGCTCCCGGAAATTGCCATTCGGGACTCATATAATCAGCTGCTTTGACAAATTGTTCGTTGGATTCGTCTGCTGGTAAGCTGAGCGGCCTTAATGTTTGCTCGGCTGGCAACAATAGCTTGACTCGGTTTTGTTGGTCTAGCCAGACCTGATCTGGTGTCAGTAGGCCAAACAGCGTTTTACATTGATGAAGATGGGCTAAGGCTCCTGCGACCTGCCAGGCAATAAAGCAGGCGGTTGTACTATCTAACCGAGCCGTAGAACGTAACTTGTCTGCCAATGAAGCGAATCCATCGGTGCCCACGCCCGGATCTTCCAACACGATATAGCGATAGGATGTTTGATCTATCAAATCGTATATTCGCCAAACATTGGTATCCTTGATCGTTGCTGTTACCTTGGCTCGCTCAGTGACCTGTGCCCAAACAACGGGGTTTTTGAATTCATTACCTTTGAGAAAACGCAAGACGACTGGATGTCCTGTATCCTTGTGCCTTGCTTGGAATCCGCCCTTTAGCGAACCTTTGGAGATGCGGTTTTGTACTCGGTAACGTCCAAAGTCAAAGGGGCCTTTGTGACCCTTGAGTAATACCGTCGCCTGATAGTTGGTAAGCTTACCGTTTTTAATCAACCAGGCTGCGATACTCTTAGCTTGATCCAATTCAGGATTCTTGACGACAAGTTTAGCAAACTGTTGACGCAACGCCACACACTCCTGGTTTTCCAGTAGTTTGCTTTCGCGAAAATTGAGCCAAAATTCAGAGGGAGTGGTCATGTCTTCATTATTAGTATTGTGCACCTGTTCCGGAAAGCTCCCGGCTACCGTCTAGTACCTCGTTTACCGTCTTGATAATGATTCCACAGGCTGTGGAAACTTGTTCGGTTGTGACATCTAGATGAGTTACCAACCGAATTCGCTGTGGCCCCAAGGCTAGACATCGAACACCTTGCGAGTCTAGTTCACCGGTAAGTGCCGCGGCCGTTCCAACTTTTTTATCAATATCCATCATGACGATGTTCGTGTCGACCGGGCCTGGTAACGAGAGTCCGTCTGTGGTCTTGATCACAGATGCAAGTTGCTGAGCGTTTTCATGGTCTTGCGTCATGCGTTCAACGTTGTTTTGCAAAGCGAATAGAGCACCGGCAGCGATGATGCCTGCCTGACGCATGCCACCTCCAAATGCTTTGCGGTGTCGACGAGCGTAATACATTTGTTCTTTGGTACCGCAAAGTGCTGAACCGACAGGCGCTCCCAGCCCTTTGCTAAAACAGATAGAAACGGTGTCGAAGTGACTGGCCCATTCCTTTGCCGAGATTCCTGTGGCTGCCACAGCGTTGAATAGTCTTGCTCCGTCGAGGTGAGTCTTTAACCCGTTTTCATGCGCCCATTGACAAATCTGTTCAACATTTTCGTAAGGTTGGACTCGGCCACCACCTCGGTTGTGTGTGTTTTCCAAACATAGAAGTTTGGTAATCGGGAAGTGTTCGTTATCGGCTTTGATTGTTCCGAGTAGTTGATCTGGTTCGAGGATACCGTTGTTGCCTGTAATGAGTGATGGTGAAAGCCCACTAAGCGAGGCGTAGGCGCCTTGCTCATAATTGTAGATATGACAACCTGACTCACAGATAAACTCATCGCCAGGACGGCAGTGAACTCGTAGGCCGATTTGGTTTGTCATTGTTCCTGATGGCATAAAGACGGCAGCTTCTTTACCGGTCAGCTCTGCAATTAATTCCTGTAATGCTCCCACGGTTGGGTCGACATCAATGACATCATCGTCGACTTCACAATTTGCGATGAAGTCTCTCATCGCTGCGGAGGGTTTGGTTACGGTGTCGCTACGGAGATCAATGGATAGGGTCATAGTGATAATCGAGCCAGAGCTCTCGAACGGGAATTGGATTTGGAAAAGTTGACAATAGGCCTGACACTTATCTGGTCTCCTTCCATTATGAAGCCCTGAAAAGCCGCTGGGAATTACCTCGAAGAGGATTAACCGTGATTATGTTGAAATCCGATTGAATTTCCGGCGATGTGGTATACATCGCTGGGGTTTATAGATGAGGGGATATCGGCTATTTCGGGACACCTAATCCGAGTCATGAATTGCGGGGTTACCAAATCACCAGTCTCTGACCACAATGGATAATGAAAGAAAGTGACCCGCAAAGCACCTGTTTTAGCCATGTTAGACTCGCCTCTTAATATTCAACGTATCGACACTCGACGCGACAATGTCCACGAGGCTTTGGCATTGTTGCGCGAGAAGCTGTCACCTCAGGGAAATATTGTGAGCGAAGCAGGTCGGCAGCGCACGATTGCCGTATTTGGTGAACCATTGACGCCTCAACAGGTTGTTGAACGGATTTGTTCTGAAGTCCAGCGAGATGGTTTGTCGGCTGTCCTGAAATATAATCAATTGCTCGATGGGGCTGAGCTAACGGTAGACACACTGCGTGTAAGCCGCCAGGAGTTGGAAGCAGCTCATGCGTCAGCAGCTCCGGAGTTTTTGGCAACGATCCGCCGAATCCGAGATAATATTATCGAGTTTCAAACGGCGATTCTCCACAAAGAGGTTGGTATTCAGCGAGATTCCGGTGTAAAGCTGACACAACGTTATACACCAATGAAACGCGCAGGCTTGTGTGTGCCTGGCGGGGCAGCAGCCTACCCTTCTACCGTTTTGATGGCCGCAGTTCCGGCTCTGGCGGCAGGGGTTGCTGATATTGCAGTCATGGCTCCGCCGACAGATTTTGGCTCTAATAATCCAGATCTACTAGCGACCTGTCATGAGATTGGAATTAAAGAAGTTTATCGCATGGGTGGGGCTCATGGAGTGGCCGCTTTGGCCTATGGCCTCGAAAACCTTGCTCCGGTTGATATTGTTGTTGGCCCGGGTAACCTGTTTGTAGCATTGGCTAAAAAGTTAGTTTTTGGTCACGTCGCGATTGATTCGATTGCCGGACCAAGCGAAGTCGTTGTCATTGCTGATCAGACAACTCGGGCGGATTACACAGCAGCCGATTTGTTGGCTCAAGCGGAACATGCTCCCGGAGCAAGTATTCTGGTGACATGGAGCGAAGATGTGTTGGAAAAGACGGCAAGAGAACTGGAACGTCAGGTTGCAACACTCAGTCGTGAAGATCTCACTCGTCAAAGCTTGGAAGATTTCGGGGCTCTGATTTTGGTGAAAGATCAGGATGAGGCAGTGGAGATTACTAATTTAATTTGTCCTGAGCACTTACACATTGCTGTGGAAGAGCCCTATGATTTGCAGCAGCGACTGACAACTGCCGGGGCGACATTTCTGGGGAACTACACACCTGTGGCATTAGGGGACTATGTCGCGGGGCCTTCACATACACTGCCGACGGCTGGTACGGCACGTTGGGCATCCGGTTTGTGTTCGAACGATTTTCTGCGTTCAAGCAGTGTCTTGGAATTCACCCGTGAGGCAATGCTTGAAGTGGTCGATGATGTCCGGCAAATGGCAGACAAAGAAGGGCTTACTGCTCACCGGGCTAGTGTCGACATTCGTGTGGACGGTTGAGTAAATATATTTGAGTATTGATTCGATGACATTTGTACGAGATAACATTTCGCGATTAGCAGGGTATGTGCCTGGTGAACAGCCACAGGGTGGTAAGTTCATTAAGCTCAATACCAACGAGAATCCGTACCCGCCCTCTGTCAAGGTAGTCGAAGCGATTCAGGTCGCTGCGGAAAAGCTGGTTCGCTATCCGGATCCGGTCTCTACTGCCTTTCGATTAGCGGCAGGCGAAGCGTTGGATGTTGATCCGGATTGGATTGTATCCGGCAACGGCAGTGACGATATTCTCACAATACTGACGCGATCTTTTGTGGGTCAGGGGGACTTGATTCGTTTGCCTAATCCCAGCTACATCTTGTACCGGACTTTGGCTGAGATTCAAGGCGCGGATTATCAAGAGGTGGATTTTCATGACGACTGGTCGTTACCGGAATCCTTTTCTGCTAACGATAATCGCTTGAAATTGGTCTTCCTCCCTAATCCGAACAGTCCTACGGGTACTGTTGTTAGCCAGACAGAGATTCTTGAACTGGCAGATCGGTTACCCTGCCCAATTCTGATTGATGAAGCCTATGTAGACTTTGCTGAATTCAACTGTATCGATTTGGTGAAGAAGAATGAAAAAATCATGGTGTCGCGTACGCTGAGTAAGTCTTACGGACTGGCGGGCCTGCGATTTGGTTTTTTAGTGGCTCAGCCAACCATTATCGAACAGTTGTTGAAGGTGAAGGACTCCTACAACTGCGACGCCTTGTCAATTGCCGGTGCTACGGCGGCCATTTCTGACCAACAATGGTTGCAGGGAAATGTTGCAAAGATCAAAGCGACACGTCAGACATTACAGGAAAAACTGACACAATTGGGATTTGATGTAATACCGTCACAAGCCAACTTTGTATGGTGTACGCACCCCACGTCTGAAGTAAAGCCTATTTACGAGTATCTCAAAGAGAACCGCATCCTGGTGCGGTATATGAGCTATCCTAACTGGAAGGAAGGTCTTCGTATTAGCGTGGGGACCGATGACCAGATAAATGCTTGTTTGAGTTTAATTCAAAGTAAGGTGTGACCGATGGCTCGTACGGCTGAAATTGATCGTAAGACTGCCGAAACAGACATCCAACTTTCTATCAACCTTGATGGTAGTGGCCAATCTGATATTCAGACGGGTGTTGGATTCTTTGACCATATGCTGGAGTTGTTTGCCAAGCATGCAGTGATTGACCTCACCGTTCGCGCCAACGGTGACTTGCACGTGGATCAACATCACACAGTTGAAGACACAGGGATATGTCTCGGCCAGGCTGTAAAGGAAGCTCTGGGTGACAAAGCAGGTATTCGCCGCTATGGCCACTTTTCCCTGCCAATGGAAGAGACATTGGTGAATGTAGTGATTGATTTGAGTGGTCGTTACTACATGGTGTTCAATGCTGATTTCCCGAGTTCCAAGATCGGTGATTTTGACAGTGAGTTGGTAGAGGATTTTTGGCAGGCTTTTGCCGCGAATGTACTGGGGAACTATCACGTGAACGTTCACTACGGCCGCAACAGTCATCACATTAGTGAAGGGATCTTCAAGTGTACTGCTCGGGCTTTTCGTATGGCAATCGAAGCCGATCCCCGAATGGAAGGTGTCATTCCTTCAACCAAGGGGACCCTTTAAGATCGTTGCGAAAATTAACAATAAAAAAGAGCTGGGACTATTATTCCCCAGCTCTTTTTTTGTGTAGCTGATAATTGATCTTTAATCGATATCCTGTTCTAAGTATCGTGCGAGCTTGTGAAAGTCACTGTCTGTTTTGATGTAACGGACAACAGTTACCAGATTCTCCGGATCAACAAGTTCTTCAAACGGCACATAACGCAGGTCGAACTGATTCTTGACACTGACCATCACACCATCCAGTCCTTCTTCCACTAAAGCTCGAAATGCCCCGACCCCTAACTGGCTTCCCAGCATAACGTCGAACGCAGTAGGCTGAGTACAGCGGGATTCATATCCCAACTGTAGGCCGTTGATTTTACGAGTTTTACCGGTTGCCGTTTCATAAGCAGCACTCAGTCGTTTGGTCAGGATTTGGCAAAGATTGATTTGGGAAATGGCAATGTGTCCATGGTCGTCACGTGGGATACCTTCCAGATAGCTGTACGGGAGATATTCGGCCAGACCTTCCGCCACCACAATGACACCGAACTCTTTGCCCTGCTCTTCGCGTTTTATCATCGTGCGAACAGAACGGTCCATCAGTTTGTCCATGTTCATGATTTTGCGAGTTTCTTCTTGGCCGGTCGCTGGATTGGTTATTGTTTCCTCAGCTGCATAGTCTCCTTCAACATCTTCAACGCTAATTGCAAGGCAGGCTTCACCTGAAATCGCCGCTCCATAGGCCAGCCAGCCTGCACTGCGTCCCATTGCTTCGCAGAGGAAATAAGCACGACCTGCCGCTGCATCGAACATGAGATTCCGGATTTCAGTTGCCAAGAAATCAACGGCCGAGAAAAATCCAAAAGTAAAGTCGATCCCCATGTAGTCGTTATCGATCGTCTTTGGCAGGTGGACAACCGGAATCTTCACGTTATCGTCCCCGAGTGTATCCTGAAACAGCTTGAACTTATTGGCTGTTTTCAGGGTGTCATCACCGCCGATCGAAATAAAGGCATCTACATTGAGAGAACGTAGGGCATTGTATGTGCGAAGCATTGGAGCGGTTCGTTCCGGATCGTTCAGGTGCTCAGGTTTGGAAATCACCTTCCCCGGGTTTGCTCGGGCAGTGCCAATGATAATGCCGGGAGTTGTACGAGCTCTTTCCAGAGATTCTTCCCCAAGAATGATGTAATCTTTACCCTCTTCAAGCGGCCTGTTTCCGTCGTATTCCTGCAGTGAGGAATAACCATGTCGGATACCAATGACTTCCGTCCCTCCGCGGGTGAAGGCAATCGCTGCGGCACCGATAACTGAGTTCGCGGCAGGAGCCGGACCACCTGAAAATAGGATTGCGACACGTTTAATAGGATTCTCAGTTGTCTTAGGTCTTGCCAGCGGATCGCTCATGACGGAATAAGCTCCAGAGTTGTTGAATGCATTAAAATTGTTAGCAAAACCTAAGTTTAAGCTTAGCTTGAAAGATCGAAAACCACGGCCTGTAAAAAACCGACAAGGCAATACGCAATGCCAGACAGGTCCGGGAAATAGTTCAGATCGCAATATTTACTTTTAGAAAGTACGTTCGACGAATTTCGTGTCGATCGTTCCTGCCGCGAACTCAGGATGAGTAAGGACTTTCTTATGGAATGGAGCAGTTGTCTCAATTCCTTCTACCTTAAGTTCATCCAGGCAGCGAAGCATGGTTGCGATGGCTTCTTCACGAGTCGGGCGATGAACTAACAGCTTGGCGATCATCGAGTCATAGTACGGTGGAACAGTGTAACCCGCGTGAACATGAGATTCCCAACGCACGCCAAGGCCACCCGGAATTATCAAATGCTCGATTTTACCCGGACAAGGTTGGAAGTTTTTGTCTGGATTCTCAGCATTGATGCGACATTCGATTGCATGGCCTTCACACTTCACATCTTCCTGCTTGAACGGCAGTTCTTCACCGGAAGCAACAATGATTTGAGATTTGATCAAATCGATTCCTGTTACCAGTTCAGAAACCGGGTGTTCTACCTGAATACGAGCGTTCACTTCGATAAAGTAGAAGTTGTTGTCTTTGTCGACAATGAACTCGACAGTACCCGCATTGAAGTAATTTGCTTCGCGAATCATGCGAACAGCAGCATCACAGATGGCATTGCGAGTTTCGATGGGCAGGTTGGTCGCCGGTGATTCTTCAATCAGCTTTTGATGCCGTCGTTGAGTCGAGCAGTCACGTTCCCACAAGTGAATCACGTTGCCATGCTGATCAGCGATAACCTGAACTTCCACATGACGAGGGCTGCCGACATATTTTTCGATATAGATACCTGGATTGCCAAACGCAGCAGCGGCTTCCTGTTGAGCCGCCTGAAGTGCATTTTCCAGATCATCTTCCGTCTCTGCCACACGCATCCCTTTACCACCACCACCAGCGGTAGCCTTGATGAGCACGGGGAAACCGATATCCGCCGCAACTTTCTTGGCTTGTTTAATATCTTCGATTAGACCATCAGAACCTGGTACAACGGGTACCTCTGCGGCCACCGCCATTTTACGAGCGGTGTTTTTATCCCCCAGTTTCTCCATCGATTCCGGAAGCGGACCGATGAAATCGATTTCGCAATTGCGACAAACGTCATTGAAGTGAGCATTTTCGGAAAGGAATCCGTAACCGGGATGGATCGCATCGGCGTTGCCGACTTCAGCGGCACTAATCACACGATCGATCTTAAGATAACTCTCATTGGAGCGAACACCCCCAACACAATAAGCTTCATCCGCAAGGTCAAGGTAGGCTGAACCCCTGTCACCTTCGCTGTAGATTGCGATCGTTTCAATACCCAGCTCTTTACAGGCTCGGATAACGCGAAGTGCGATTTCGCCTCGGTTTGCGACTAGGATACGTTTGTACATAGGTCGTGTCGTCTGTTATCTGAAG
>MDSW01005257.1_pt1 | contig 28245 bp, 36 predicted proteins | sample 811171 | NCBI WGS metagenome assembly MDSW01 (sample SAMN05326641, study PRJNA326480) | marine metagenome | isolation source: seawater | place: Atlantic Ocean: North West | collected 2012 | reverse complement strand
TATTCTCCTAATGTTAGGAGAGATATATCAGAAGCCGCAGCACAAGGACGAGCTAGACTTGGTGGAGCTGTAACGCAGAGTGCGTACTTAAGAGCAGCTTATGCAGCAATTAGAAACTCTAATGAAGGTTACTTTGATTACACTAGGAAGGTTGGTAAAGGCACTAGGACTATAAGGATTATACCTAAAACAGATAATTTAAATTTAGAAGCTTTTCGTGGAAGAACAAGAGCGTCTATAGGTTTATCATCTGACCCTATGAATGAAGCTGGATTAAATTGGACATCATCTAAACTATTAAAACTGCAAGCAGATAACTTATTTACCTATCAAGTATTGAAAAAAAATAAAGACGGTAAGATGGTTGTAGATAAAAAAGCAAAAATAACTGATGCAGATAAATTAAATTTAAATATACAAAGTCCTGTTAAAGTTGCTATGGAAGTAAATAATGCATTGTATGGTAAAAATTTTACTACTGGCAATCATCACACAATGTGGGAAATAATGGGCAAGTTAAATAGTGTTGATAGACCTAAGTCTGGTTTTTATTATTCTAATAATAGAAACACATTTTTACCTAGAATAGGATATGAACTAAGAAAGTTTGATTGGAACGATAGTGTTATAAGAAGAATATCCTATAAAAGAATACAAGAACTATATAAAGAACATAATGCTAATACCTCAGAGTTAAATATTATAACAGAAGCATTAGGCAGAGGCAGTGCTAAAGTACCAGAAAGCGATATTGTTAAGTTTGTCTATGGTAATGAGTTGCATAATTATTCTACAGCATTACAATTATCTAGAATAAAAAATAATAAAAAATTATTTACTAACTCTAGAATAGCTAAGAATTATCCTAATGCTGATAAAGACGATGTGTCTAGATCACTTGCAATTAAAGATGTAGTGTCTAAAGCAGAAGATTTCATTGTAAAAGATTTGTCTGACATAGCTAGTTATAAAGATATTAAAAAATATATTAAAGATATAAGCAAAAAAGATATAGAAAAAATATCTAAACTAGTAGATGAAAGAAAAAAGAACAGCTATCTTATGCAAAAACAAGATAGAACTCCAGAGATGACTAAGTCTAAAATGGAAGATTTTGGAGATGTGCAAACAAAAGCTAGGACACAGTTTGAAACAGACGTTTTAATTAAACAAGATAGAGATGGATTAAGCCCTCAAGGTAAAAAACTTTACGATTCTTTATTTCTTAGTAGTATATGGAGAGGGAAAATAGACGTAGCTAAAAGATTAAAAGATAAGACTGACCCGAATATTAAGGAAACTGCAGATACGATACTTGATGCTTCTTTTAAAACAGGGCTTTCTAAACTAGGTTTCGCATCTAAAGAGATACCTGACGTTGCTGTTAAATCAAATTTAAACGAGTATCAAAAACTTTTTGATTATTCTATTGAGCGTATTGACCCTAAACAAACTAGTAAAAACATTGAAGTATCTAATAAAATAGATGAAAAAATTGGTGGTGTTTCTGCTGTAGAGGACCCTTACAAAAATGAAGCCAATGGTAAATATGTAGATGAGTTAGCTCCTTTTGAAGGTTTATACAAAGGAAAAGTTTTTGGTAAAAAAGAAAAAGCTATTGTAGAACTAAAGAATCATCTTGATCATTATCCTAATTTACTTGGTAAAAAGTTTAATGGTTTTATTAGGTCTGTTACTAACAAAGATATAAATAGACTTACATTAGAAGATGTTGAGATGGTTAATAGGTATTTAAAAGAAGCTAGAGAAGGCACTTGGTGGTCAAATATATTAGGTAAACCCAATAAAGAGATAAGAAGCTGGTACAATTTTATGTTTCCTAGAACTATTGATACCGATGTTATGCGTAGAGAAATTAAACTAGTTCAACAAAGAATGCCTGTAGAAACCAAAGAAGGTATGCGTATACGTAATGTTCAAGCTCCAGAAGGCATGATGACTAAATTGCAATCTGTTATACATGAAGCACAGCAGCAAGGTACTCAAAGGTTTGAAGTTGAAAATAATAAATGGTTAGAAAAAATCAATCCTTATATAGATGGTATACCAGAAGGTAGAGATTTATTTAGGTATGCAGTAAGGAAAAGAGAACTAGGTGTAGTTCCTTATATTTCTGAACAAGTATCAAGGAAAGAGAAACCTTTTGTATATAATGAGTTTTCTAAAGAGTATATAAATAAATTCAATGAGCTGCAAAAAGAAATAAATTGGAAAAAATTAAAAGACCAGAAGTTTACAGTGTTACTTGGAAAAGATACCGTAAGGCTTACTGGTGAGCAAGTTGTTAATAGATTGAACAATATAATTACTGACCAGTACAGACTTGTTTCAAAATGGATAAGTGGTCGTATTGACCCTGACTTAGATTTACCTAATAATACTATATTTGAAAGAGATTATGGTCGTTTATCAGAAGGACAATCAATAAAGAAGTTTACTGAAAAATATTATAAATCTTTATTAGATGGCAAGCCTATAGACATGACTGTAGGATTAGATGGTTTACAATTATTATCTCATAATCAATTGTTAGGATTGTCTAGGAATCCTGAAATTAAAAAAGTATTAAGAGATCAAGCTCCTACACCAACAAGGTTTATACCTTTTGAAAGTTATTGGACTCACTTTGGAAGTCAAAACCCTAAAGAAGCTACTAAAAGATTAAATGATATTATTGAAAAGATTAGCAAAGATACTACTATTGACAAAGCTAGTAGAGAAAAAGAAATCGCTAAACAAATATATCACTTTAGACAGTTAACTAATGATTTACAAGTTACATCAGAACTTACTACCAAGTATGCCTTGTTTGAAGAAGCTATACAAAAAATAGCTGACAAAGGTAAATTAAATAAAAATGAATTAAACAAGTTATTAAAGGCTCCTAGGATTGGCTCGCAACAAAAAAGAGATGCACATATTCCTGGATGGAGTGTTGAACCTGAGATAATGTCACAATATATGAAGAATGTTATCGATGCTTCTTATAAACAAGCTGCTCATATTATAGCTAGGTCTGATATATACAAATTTAGACAAGAGTTTTTTAAGAAAACTAAAGACGCTGATTTAACTCAAAGATGGTCAGACTTTTACACAATGTTTGCACAGGATGCTGTAGGTTATCCACAACAAATACCAGAAAGAATATTAAATGACCCTAAAATGGGTATCAAAGGCACACCTTATTCATGGGTGAACGATACTGCAGTCTTAAACTTTGTTAACAAGGTTCGTAAAAAATTAGGTATAAACGAAAAATACAATGTTGATGAATCTTTAAAAGATTTTGATTTTAATACTTTAAGCAAATGGAGTAACCTAGAAGCTAAGTATCAGCTTGCTACGTTACTTGCTCACCCTAAGAGTGCTGTAGCAAACTTATATGGTGGTAGTACACAAACATTAATATCTACTGGATTTAAACATTTTAGAAATGCTAGAGACCCAAAATACCTGTCAACTTTTGTTAATGAAAAATTTAAAAACAAAGAAGCTGTTACTGAATGGGTAAAAAGCTTAGGCGTTGTAGAGGACTTTTTATTATATGAAGCTGGTTTTAATCCTAAGTTTAGAGAAAAAAATTATAAAGATTTTTTAAGTGAATCAGTATCACTTATTAAAAAAGATTTTAATACAAGTGACCAAACTTTAAGAAGCATTGCTGCAAAATATAAAATAAGTGAAAACGCTTTTAACAAGGCTGCTTGGTTTATGCGTGTTCCTGAAAGAACACTGCGTAGAGATGCTTTTATGGCTCACTATTTACAAGCTAGAGAAAAGTTTGCAGGTGCTATACAAAAATACGATGATCCTATTTTAATTAAAATGGCTAAAGAAGGTGTAAAGTCTACACAGTTCTTATACTCTGCACCATTTAGACCTGCATTTGCTAGGTCTGCTATGGGTAAAGCTCTTACTAGATTTCAACTATGGGCTTGGAACTCTGTTAGATTTAGAGGTGATATAATAAAAGAAGCTAGGATAAGAGGATTCAAAGAAGGTACTATGGAGTATGACAGATTTAAACGTCTTGCAGCTTTAGATTTATTAATGTTTGGACTAGCTAATACTTTTATGTATTCTATCTTTGAAAATACTTTACCACAACCTTGGTCATGGGCACAAGATTTAGCTGATTGGTCATTTGGTAGTGAGACAGAAAGAAGTCGTGCATTCTTTGGGCAGTGGCCTCAAGGTGTTGCTCCTCTGCAAGCTATAACTCCTCCTATTGCTAGACCTTTACCAGGTTTATTTAAAGCTATTGTTGAAGATGACTATAGTACACTAGGTGGTTATTATGCTTGGAGTATGTTGCCATTTGGTAGAGTAGGGTATGATATATTTGGTAATGTATTGCAAGGAAACAAAGGTGGATTAATTCAGAACCCTTATAGATTTGTTGAAAAATTAACTGGTATTCCATATCAACAAATACCAAGAGAGTTAGAAAAATATAACGATGACGAAATGTTAAGACCTAGTTTTATTAAATAAGAAGGGGCCAAGATTGGATGCGTGTTAACCTTGACCCCTGGAGGCAGTAACTTAGGGAAAGATAATAAAACCTAAGTCACTCTAACGAACTTTTCAAAGTACTCACAACCTGTCTCTACTGTACATGGTTTGTTAGCTTTTTTTGAATCTATTGTTTGAAATACTGGTGCCCAGTTATTTCTTTTTAAATAATCTTTATTTATTATTATTAAACATCCTGTACAATTACCTAGATACCAGTTAGAGCATTCTAATTGTGCTTGTTTAACCTTCTTCATTCTGTATTAACAAGGTAAGATATTTTTGTGCTTTTTTCAAGTCAGTAATACCACCTTTTTCTTTGTATCTAGTTATGTATTTTATGATGTTACCTTCGCAAAAACCAAGGTCGTGACTAATTATATATTTAGTAGTCTCTATACCTCTAGTATAATACGTAGGATTTATTTGATCAGTCATCGCAGACCTCACAGGTACTAGGTGCATGATTTGATAAATATGGCTCTGTTCCTTCTATTCCTGTTTCTGAGCCTACATCCACCTTATCTGATTTTACATCAACTAATGGTTGTATTTTATTTATTAACGAATCAATTTTACCTAGTTGTTTATTTTCTAAATATAATTCTGCCCTATAGTTTTGTAGTGCGGTTAGAATTATATTTCCATCTTCGTTTGTTAAGTTCATTATTTCCTCCCTTTAATTTTCCAAAATTTTAACAATGGTGGAGTGTATGTTTCAGTTTCACCATTTGTGTTTTTAGGAATTTTTTTAAAATAAACCCAAGGCATTAAGATTTTATCAAAAAACTTAGCAGCCTTATTCCAAGAGAAATCATTCACATCGTCCATACCTTGACTGTATCCATGACGATATCCTCTTCTATAAGCTTGTTCTTGCCATCTTTGTCTTGCTTTATCGTCTACTCTTCTTTCGGTTTTTATTTTAAAAAACTCTTTTGTACTCATTAATCCACCTTTTATTTCTTTAAATCCAGCAGGTGGCCAAGGATATTTTCTTCTTTCTTTCATTAGTATCTTCCTCCTTTTGCAAGTTTACGTAATACGTATTCTTGTGTTTCTTCTTTTAGTGTTTCTACCCACATTATTAATTCAATAAAATCTTTTTCATCTAGTGGGCCTTTTCTTGTGTTACAGCTTTTGCAAATCAATTGTAAATTATCTACAGTAGAGTCACCATTTTTTGCTAATGGTATTATATGGTCGCAAACCATATTTCTAATTGTAAGTTTTTTTCTACAATACTTGCAGCTTTTTCCGTATGATTTATAAAACATCTTACGCAAATCTTCCATATCTATTTTAAATAATACGTTAGATTCTTCTGATCGTTTCTTAAGGGAGGATTTGAGACTTTGCATTTTTCTCTGTAGCTTTGTGTAAGCAATCTTCCAGTAAGTACGATGATGAGGTTCAAGTACCTCCTTGAATTTATCTTTATCATACTTCATAATTATTAGGGCTCGGCGTTGGTGTTTTTACTCACTGTCCAATTTCTTGGAACAACCGAGCCCGTAATAATTTACCATCAAAATAATAATATACACAAGTGTTATGTGCGTTTTACTCTTTTGACTTTATTGATGTCAATACCAGGTGGCATCTCCTGTCCTGCGTTAAATGCAGCAATAGCAGCTTTTCTGGCTTTTGATTTATCTATCTTTTCAACTATCTCTACCTTTTTAAAGTCGCTATGTATTGTATGTGGATCAATGTCAACTGGACCAAACGTTTGATACAATTTGTAACGAGCTACATTAGTTTCATATACACCATCATTACCTACTTCTTCTATAACAGCAGGTAATAATTTTTTATGAAAGAAATCTTTAGTTCGTTCTAATCCTTTACGTTTGTTCTTCAATCTGTCAATTTCATCTTTTAGTGCTTCAACTTCTGCGTCAATGATATGTTCTTTTTTATTGAGCTCTAACATGAAATGATCAACATTTTCAATCTTTGTTCTTACTTGTATTTGTAAATTGTTTTTTTGTTTTGCAAGTTCTTCAGTTCTATCTATATCTTTTTCTAACAATAATTCTTGCTCTACCTCTATCAATTCACTAACTAGTTGAACAGTTGTTTTCTTTTGCATCAGTTATCCTCCATTATTCTAAAAGTTCTACCGAGTGCTTTACTTTGTTGATATCTGATTTGTTTCTTTTTAAGTCTAAACGATGGTGTCCATTCTAAATTAACACTAAATAAATCACCGTCACTATTTTTGAATATTTCCATACGTTTACTTTTTTCATTAGATGACCCTGTAATACCTATTACTTTCCTTGATGCATTTTCTATAGCACCGCTACCTTTAGCAGCATACAAGTCCATTATCTGACTACGTGAGTATTCTCTTGCTACTTGAGATACTTGTATAATAATAATATCTTCGTTAACAGCTAAGTTTGATAAGTTATGACTAATGTAATTTAGTTTTTCGTATTCGCCACGTTTATTATATGGCACTTCTACTAAATCTATATAATCTATAACTACACATTTAGGTTGCAGCTTTTGTATTTTCTCTTGGATTTGTTGTATTGTTGGGCTAATAGATTGCATAACGATATGTTGTAGCATGTTTTCATGGTACCTGTACATATCTTTATAATTATCTACTATCTCTGTTTTAGAACAATCAGATACAATTTGTAAGTTTCTTCTGTGCATAACAAAACCTGATAACTCTAATGATAGAAATAATGTAGGTATTTGTTTATCTGTCATTATTTCATCAGTTTCTGCATTGTATGCTAATACAATGTTTTGTGCTAGAGCTGTTTTGTTTGCACCTGTGCTACCAAAAATAGTTACAAGTTCGCCTGGATAAATAGTAGCGTCTTTATCTTGAACACCAAACATTTCAGCTAAATCTATTGTTCTACCTGTAAAGTCTGTTTCAAGTCTTTCTTCTAGTTCTGACTGTAAGTCTGTACTATTTTTAACATCAACTAAATAGTCTTTGCGTTTGTAATGAATACAATTTGGTTTGCAATACTTTTCCATTAGTACATCTTTACAACCAAATTTATATCCTACTTTGTATGTATCTTCTACTTTTTGATTTACAATCGCTGGTTCTAGTTGATCATTATTCCAGTGCATTAATGCAGCTTTAGTAGCCTGTGAAGGAATACCGTGTCTATTAAAATGAGATGCTATTCGCATCAACGTATTATTCCTTGAACCTTCTTGTGGTCCAAGATTATACATTTTCTGTACACATGGTACTATATTCTTAGGCTCTACTGATGATTCTTGTAATTTAATTTTTGGCACATCTTTTATTACTTTATCTTCTAATTCACCATCACCCCATACTGATTGTCTAGTATAAGTTTTAACATTATTAAGATTCACAGCTAGTTCTATTATTTCTTCTGCTTTCTTATTGTTTACTTGATCTAAGGTTAATGGTATTTTATAAAGACAAGATTTTTGATTAAAAGAATATGCACATCTGTATATAGCAGTTTTGTTAAGTACGGATAAGTCTACATCACTAAGTAAATTATTAATTGTTTCTTTTACAATAAAAGGTAAGTCTGTATGTCCTTTAGGAAAATTAAAGACTTCGTTAGTTATTGTAATATGATACCCAGTGCCGCTAAAGTAAACATTATATGAATGTGACTGTACACCTAGTTCGCTTAGTTCAAACAATACACTTCTTGTTTTATTAAGTGTATGTGCATCTGTATTTTGACCTTTATCTATGTCAATCAATATATTGTTAATATATCTTTTGCCATGAAAATTCTTAAAAGTCTTTTTTAATTGATGATATTGTTTACCTTCTTCATCATACAGATATAAGCTCTTGTATACTGCTTCATTTTTTCCGTACTTAGCTATTATGCTAGGTACATCTTCTTCAGGCACAAGGAGCCCTCTGTTACGAGGACTCCCTATAGCCATCTCATGGTAGAGACTTGCCACTAAAATACAGTATTAGCGTTTGCGGTAACGCCATTTGTTATTACTTTAGCTTGTTGAGGCTGATTTGCATCATGTTCCTTGATGTATCCATTTGCCTTCATATAGTCAATATAACTATGCAAGTCACGTTGATTATCTGGCGTGTTAACTACCATTTTAGGACAGACAGTTTGATAAGAGCGTTTAGCTTTGACGCTCCATTTGTCATAGACAAAACAATATATACTTTTTGTTTTATCTTTATCAAAGTCCTGAGCATAGTTTTTGGTGAGGTACGATTGTATATCATCAATCGGCTCATCATCTGCTGTAACCCAGTTACCTTGTACATCAACACCGCCATCCCATAATAATGCACTTGAAAGATAATTGATATGTTTCAGTAAGCTACTACCACCATCAATCTTACCGCTTGTATCTTTATCAAATGTACCTAACAAATTATATTTGTATGGATACTGTGATAGATCATTTTGTAAGTGCACTTCTAGAAATACATCTAAATTATCATATTTAGAATCTACTTTTCTATCTACAAAGCCAACACATGCAACTTCTTGAAAGCCTAACCAAGGTGGTGGACCCTCACTAAGTGATTGTTTGTTGTTTGTAGTTGCGTCTCCTTTATAAGGCATTATGACTCCTGTTCTTTGTATTTAAGGATTTCATTCATTACGCTATCATAATCGAACTCAAGAACTTTCTGGGCAAGTGGTTTTAATCTGCTGCCTACAGTTCTTTCATCGTATGCTTGAAAAGAAATATAGAATTTACTATCTTCTTTATTAGCTGTAGCGTACCCAATCACATCTGCTGATGCAGTCAAGGCATATGAGAGACCACGTGGTAACTCTGGACCTAATTGACTTTTACCATCAGTTATGACTGTGCTTTTCGCATGTGATATAAGCACTAGGTTTCTGCCTAGCGATTTACATAACAATTGAAACTTTTTAATGATATCAAGATTCTTCTTTCTTGCTTGTGCCCAATCTGCACCCCATGAAGAACCTTCACCCATTGCTGTTTGACCACGTTCATCACATACTGCAGCTTCTATCCATCTGTTAATGTGATCTATCGTGTCAATAACAATAGTATCATATGGTAATTTTTTAAGATTTTCTTTTAAATAGAAATATACTTCTACCATACTATATACTTCCATTGGTTTACCAACTTGATCACCTGTTCTATGATAGTATTCACGTTCATCGTTAGGCACAGTTTCTATTACTGGTGTACCTTTTTCTGTTACTTGTTTTCCGTCTATCATCTTTGGTCTAGTTGGTGTGTTTAGTGATGTCACAGTTACTGTGTTTGCATTATTAACAAAGTCAGAACCTAAGTCTGTGTCTATTAATAAAACACCATCTGCTCCCTTATCACTCCATCTACTAGCTTGTGTTGTCTTACCCGTTTTGGGCTGACCGATAAAGTACCACGTCAGCCCTTTAGGTAGAGACGACCAATCTGTAGACACTTTACGTATCTTCAAATCCATAAGTTATCCCTTCGGTATTATTTGGTTTTTTGTTCGTATTGTCAGTGGCTGTAAGCCAATCCAAATATACGAAAAATAAGGACGATTTGCAACTACATTAAACACTTGGTTAACACCTAGACCGCCTACAATACTAGCTGTAAAGATGGTGTGTTTCATAGTACATGGTGCTTCATCTACTTCATGAGTAGGAATCCATGTATCCATATAACCATTATGTGTTTTTGTAATTGTAACTATTTCCATAGCCATAGCACCCATGCGTAAATCTACAAACCATTCACGATTTTCTTGTTCTAGCCATGTAATATATGCTGCTAGTCTAGATTCCATGTCGTCTGTGCATACGATCATACAAGGCAAAGTACCGCATGTTTCATCGTATGGTTTGTTATGAAATACCATTTTGTCTGGATGCACTGCATACATCTGAGTCATTGCTTGTGCTATCTCTGCTTTTGGTTTACCTATTGCATTTTGTGGATACAAAGTTGTACTAAGATTATGTTCTTCTAGTGTATCATAGTCCCAACCGTGTATGCTATCAAAACCCATAATAGATAAAAGAGGCACTAGCTGTGAGCCAATGCCTCCTAATCCTACAATACCTACTGTCTTTAGTTTCTCGTTAGGTATCAAGTCTTTGTTTCTGAGAAATCGTTCCATTTATTTAACCTCCTGGTTTACGTTATAATAAGAATCTATATCCTCTGTTGAATAACCTGCATCTTCTAACATTTGTGCCCCTTGATGATAATCAGAATATCTAACAGATTCTAACAAAAGCATTTTATCTGCTTTGTTACGTTTCTTTTTCTTTCGTTTCTTTTTGACATTCCTTAGTCCAAACATATTTACTTGTTTAGAATTATTATCTACTTGCCAGCCATTCAGATTTGTATATCTGCTATAGCCAGAATATGTAGGTCTAACTGGTTTATTTGCTTTCTCGATTATATCAGCTTCTTTAACCCATTCTGGGTCAACGTTATGTGATATTGGTATGCTAATATCGTCTATTTCTACTACATGTATATTTTCATACTGATCTTGATAGCCAAAACCAAATGCTAGTTCTTTACCTGGCTTTGATGAAACAACTAAGCTGCAATAGAAACCTTCTTTTGGTGAGTTATCTTCTATGGTAGCTTTGTCAGTGCCTGATAAGAATGCACCCATGTTATGATGACTGTGTATCAAACCTATATAACATGATTTAAGTGATGGATTATCTTCATACGTTTTTCTCATTATCTTGGCAAAATCCTTTGCTTCCCATTCAGTAGAAGCGTGACCGCCTAAATCTAATGGATGGAAATGCATGAGTTTGATTGTAGTAGGATAACCCTGTTCGTTTAGCTTTATTTTGTACCAGCCTGGACCAGACCATTCTGTATCTGGAAACCTAGTCAGTAAATAGTTGTACTTGTCGTACACTTTCTTGGTCATGGACACTAGTGGTGTTTTGTTTTGCTGCATAACTGTAATACCTCCTTATGATTTTGTTTAGTTCATTGCACACAATCTCTGATTCTATTGCTATTTTATTATTATGTGCAGTTATTGCTGTTTTCATTAGTTCGTCAAATGATGTTGGAATAGTAAACTGTCGTTTGTATTCGTTTACACGTGCTCTGTATCTTAAATCTAAATGAGTCCAGAAGTTATCTCCTCTTATTACTAAATTAGAATCTTCAACATAAACAGGTATAAAATACTTTTTGATCATGTCGTTTATTATTTTAACATAGTCAATCTTTTGTATCTTTTCTTCAAACTGTGTAACAAAATAATTAATATATCTTGTCATTTCAGTTCGTTTGCTCAACCTACATCTTGATATTTCACCAAATAAATGAGAGTCAATAGTTTTTAACTTACTTACTAGATCACGTCTTTTATGTGTAAACAATACATTAAATTTGTCATTGTATTTTTCATTTACCATATTATCCAGTTGTCTAATTTCGTTATCTATAGAAACTATTTTTTTGATGTATCTTGTGATATATTTTTGATTAGGTTTGTCTACTATATTATTAATAACATTATTTTGTTTAAACATATCTCCTATCAAAGCAAAAAGAGGTTGAAATGCTTTACATTGTCTTTTGTATCTTTGATGTCTAGCATTATTTCTAAGTTCTCTTGCAATAATATTGTGATGTTCATTATAAATACTAGCTTTAAACTCTGATTTACCAGAACGTAGTGGTTCAATAAATCCAGGATAATAAAACTTCATATTTATTATGTTGTTCAATTCAGTTCTTCTATTTAACAAAGCTGATATATCTGCTGATGCAATTGCTATTTGTTTGACTTCTTTAGATTTCATAGCAATCATTTTTGCTCTTGATTTAATTTCTCTGATTGCTGCAAATGCATCTATTAATATATTAGCTCTGTGATTATTATTATCAGATTGAACTACAGATGCATATGTATCAAAGAATTTTTCAGCATCATCGTATTCTTGACCTTCATAACCTCTTGCTAGAATAGCATTTCTTACAGAATGTCTTGGTATTGTATCCCATAACATTTGTACTCTATTAAGAAGCCAATACGGTGATCTTACATTCCATGTATTTACATATTGTGTAAACACATTGAACAAACCTAATGCATCGCCTTGTGCTTTGAACCTTTGTATCCTAGTTGAATAAGCACCTAAACAAGGTTGACCAGAACGAACATGAGGATGGTCAGCAAATATTTTTGAACTATTATTATATCTTGGTATAGTCTCTGGGTCATCATCATCTATAAGAGAATTATAAAAATATAAGCTGCCATTGTTAACTGACAATTGAACATAAATCTTAGCTAATTTAAATAATTTTCTAGATTTAAGTTTTGGTATACCTAGATATAATGTGAAAGATTCGTCATCTCTACCCATTACATCATTAGCATAACCTCCAAGCTGTACTAGCTTGAACATGTGATTTTTTCTTTTACCTATTAGTGCATCATAGATCATAGGCCATTGATTTTCCATTAGTTCTTTTTTGTTATTAGAACCATCATCCCACCTAAAAAACCTTGTCATAAGTTTTTTAAAACGTTTTTCTGTTGTTGGAAGATTAAAATCAATTAGCCTGTTGTCCCAGTCTACACATTCAGGTACTAGTTGTGGTGTATACTTTACACGCATAGTAACTCCTGTTCTTTATTGTGAACAGAAACAAGCTGCCTAATATGCCTGCTGAAGTTATCTTAGGCCCATAGGTCAGCTTGCTCTGTTTTTTGGCAGATATGATTAAATGTTACCTGAGGTAACTTTAGTTGGCATGAAAGCTACATAATCGCCTTCACGTAACTGTTGAGTAGGGCTAGCTACTTCATCATTAACTGTCACTGATGAGTTTTGCAAACTTAAGTCTATTGAGTTTGCAATGTCTGCAGGTGTGTTACCTTGTATATTCATTACTCGACCACCATTATGGTACGAAGTAACTGATACACTAGGGCCTTGCTGCACTTGTCTTTCTTGCTCTTCTTGAGCTTGTGTTGTTCTTGGCATAATGCCTCCTTTGTTTAAATAAACAGATTTATTTCTGTCTATCAAATGCTTTAATTAAATTTTCAATTCTTTTTATTGCTTCTTTTTCCCATTCATGAAAAGGTTTATTTAATTTATTGAAATTATCTTTAATTCCTATCCACTCATAGTCTTTATCAGAAGATTCTTCTAGTATCCAAGCTTTGTATGCATCTAATAAAAACTGTATTGTTTTTATGTCATGAACAATATGACCTTTTGGACGATTTGATTCTTCATAATTTTTTATTTCTTTATCTTTATAATGATCAACAATTCTACATAAAGATTTGTAATCATTATATTGAAGCCTTATTGAAACAAATTCATATGGTGAGTAGCTAAAATGTATATTATCTACTGTGCCTTGGTAATGTTTTTCGTTAAAAATATTTTCTATTTTTGTTATTTCTATATTCATTGACATAATTATTATTCCTTATTGTTGTAGGGTGTAAACTGATTATTATTGTTGTTTGTGAAATTAACTTCAATTTAAATCAATACAATTTTAGTTGTGTTTACACCCTAGTTATTAAAATGCAGGTATCATAAACCATAAAATAAAAATTAATATATATGGTATTAGAATACTGCTTGTTGTATAAAATGAATTTTTATAATACATTGTTATCCTTATGGAGAGGGGCAGTCAGACGCTGTGATTTTCACTATACAGCATATAGAATGACTGCCCTGTGGATGAATCTTAGTAAGGTTAGAGCCATAACATAGGACTCTAGATTGATTACGACAACAACCTACTGGCAATGCCTAACCTTACTCCGTAAAGCCAATGGAGAGAGTTATTGACTTTACTAATTATTGAGGAGACTTGGTGCCAACCACACTATCATCAGACTTTTCCAAATTGTTAATATTAACATTTACTTCCACTTCCGTTTGTTCATTATTTATGGGTTCTTGTTTATTTAATTTGGGTATTGCCAAAATAGTTGTCTCCTCAGATTTAATCTTCATTTTTATCTCGTGTTCTGTATTTATGTCTGCTCTCTCTTCCCAGTAGTTACATTCTTCGCAGCAATCTATATCAGTCATTTTCGTCACCTGGGTCTCTATCTGAGATAAATGGTTTCATATCTGCTGCTTGTTCCATCGTTATATCTTTAGCAGATATGCTGATCATATTATCTTTTTGGTCTGCAATATAATCAGTGTGTTTTTTTAGTATCTTCACAATGTCATCTATCTTATTGTGCATCCATTCTATTTTTATGCGATACTTGGCATCAATATTGATACAGTCCTGCTTGCTTTGTATGATATCTTCTTGCATCTTTCTGATATCTATTAGCAGGTCTTTCGGCATACTAGAACGTATTGGTCTACTGTGAAGATTTCTTATTTTATCTATTACCCACAATGCAAATGCACCTTGGAATATCATAATAGCTAATGCTACTATAGTTATGTGTGTGTTTGGGTTCATCTCAACATCTCCTCTATATTACCTGTTGCTGCGTACATCCTCATCTTTTGAGCGAGGTCTTGACGTAGATCATATATCTTATTGTCACGCAGATACGGGTTATCTTGCTGTACCTTTCTTCTAGCTCTTGATACAGCTTTTGGGTTACTTAGACTGCCTTCTTCTAGCAGTGCTAAAAATGTATTTAATGTAATGACTTGTTGTTCTGCTTTACTTAATATTTCTGCAATATCATTTTCCCATATTATTCTAAGCAGCTTGTTATCATTACCTCTTAGTGATATGTTGTTTTCTAAAAGTTCCTTGACTCGTTCTACCATCGTCATAAAGCCTTGCTCCTTTCTTCTCCAAGAGAGATATATACCTCTCACGTGTTGCTCGACTTGCAACTTTGTTTTTCTTTATCAATGTTGAGTACACTGATAATACTATGTGATCTCGTTGTACTAACGGTTTCATTTTACGCATTATATTTCCTGTATTTTTGTTGTTAATTGATGTTGTTTATGAATCAATAAAAATTAAAATAACATAAAATAATATGCAACTATTATTCTTATGGCCCATACTGGCCCATGTATACTATTATAGCACACCCACTACTATTTCTGCACCCGATTAGACCTTTTAGCAAAACTGGGAGCGGAGCTCCCAGTAATGCGTGCCTGTTGGTTACACCATAATGTCAGACTGTCTCATAGGTCTGTATTCACCTATGGTGCAAATCTTAACATTCATGTTAAGTTTGCCTTTATCATCTTGTTGGTGTAGATGTCTCTTACGTACCAATGAGTACGTAGCATCTTTAACCACACAAATACCATGATCCACAGTCCATTGTTTCATGATGTCAGATGAGATAGTAGCTGGTAAAGGACGATTAACGTCTGTGTTCTTAACGTTCACAACGTTAGGGTTCCAGCCTTTCGCATCTTCCCAGACTTCACTAACTGTGCCAGTTTCACTATCTTTAACTCTCTCCTTCTTCCTATTCTTAGAGTTAAAAACTGACTGAATATTAGCACTTTGATTTGTAACAGGTGCTGGGCTGTTATTGGTTTTATCTTTATTAATGTTCATAATGTTTATCCTTATGTATTATGTTTATTAAGATTACAAGGCTCCCAGCAAAGGGACGCCAGTCGCAAGAGGGGGTAAAGTAGCGTAAGCCAACGTTGGAATTTCAACGGAGGCAACAAGCCGAGGGTGAAAACCAACGGGGGCACGCTAACTGTATATCACGTATTTCCAATCTAGAACAAAATTTCTGAAAACGCCTATGCTAGGATTTATAACGCAAACTAAAAAAATTTTTTTATAAAATTTTTAGTATTTTGATAAGTGTTGATATATACGAACTTGCTAAAGATGATTAAGTAAAAGCTTGAATATTGATACTTAATTATAAACTATATAAATTATAGTATTGATATTTACTTAATCACTCTTAACTAGTAAAACGAAAGAAAATTAATTGAGTAATACATATATTCGTAAGTATATTAAAGGAGATAATTCATTAGATTATCAAAAAATTTATAAAGAAATGGCAGATATTACAGGTTTTAATAGTGACAATCTTCGTGCATTGCACTATAACAACATTGTGAATTTGTATAACGAATACAAAGATAACAACCTTCTGTACGATACAGAAAATGAAGATGATCCAAAGTAGAATCTGTTTTAGAGGGGCCCCTCAATATTTTCCATTCCGAGGCTGGGTATCAAATACCACAAATAAGATAAAGGTAAAAGGCTATGATGGAAACATATGCAGAGTATGGTGCGGTTGGAGTGATAGTATCACTGTTCATACTTATGATAATAAATTTAATGAAGAGCCAGAAAGCTCAGAATGATGACCTTGATGATATTAGGGTGCATATTGGTAAACTTGAATCTACTGTAGAGAATGTAGAGGGTATAGTTATCAAACTTATAGAGCGTTGGAATAAATCAGATGAAACTGGATTGCGTCATAGAGAGGATGTAATACGAGAACTCAATGACGTTACTGATGCTTTAGCATATATCAAAGGCAGAATGAATGGAAAGGGAATGTGAATGACATTTGAAGAAATAGTAGAAGGGGTTCTACATAGAGAAGGTGGATACGTTAATCATCCTGATGATCCAGGTGGTGAAACTAAATATGGCATAGCAAAACGTAGTCATCCAGATGAAGATATAAAGAATATGACCATGGATAGAGCTGCTAGTATTTACGAAAAAGATTATTGGAAACCTTCTAAGGCAACATCCCTACCAAAATCTATGCAAGAGTGTTATTTTGATATGGTTGTTAATATGGGACAGCGTAGAGCTGTAAAGATTTTACAAGAAGCTTGTAATTCTAAAGGATGTGGACTAGTTGTAGATGGATTAATAGGCAAAAAGACTATAGCTGCATCAAAAAAAATAGATGTAACTAGATTACAGGTGTATAGAATTTTGTATTACACTAACCTAATCAGTCGCAAACCAAAACTTTCTAGTTTTATAGTAGGATGGATACGCAGAGCTATGGAAGTTCCTTGTTGTGATTGTGATAAATGCTAGAAGGAGTATAGTATGCCAAGAGGTAAAGGAACTTATGGTTCAAAAAAGGGTCGTCCACCTAAGAAAAAATCTGGATTAACTGCAGCACAAAGAACATTACCGCCAAAACTTAAAAAAGCGATAATGAGAAAGAAGAAAAAGTAAAATGAAGGGTAAAGGTAAAAAAGTAAGTTGGCTTTTTGGTGGTAAAAGGTACTATGGTACTCTTATTAGAGAGACAAAGACCCATATTTACGCCAGAACCCATAACGGAAAAGTAAAAACAATAAGAAAAAAGGGTAAATAATGGCAAAAGCAAAGAAAACAGACAAAAAAGCTGATAAAAAAGTCGAAGTTAAGGAGAAAGCTCCCGTTGTTACTCGTGGTGAGTACACAAAACGAGGTAAGTAACTTTATCTGTGAGATACGAACTAGTATCTGGTAAAAAATACCCAGTTTATTCACAACAAGAAGCGGATGAACTGGGTTTGTCATATAAACACCCTTTTGAAGTTTCTGAGGGAGAGTATGGCATATCTTCTGATAAGGAAGTAGCCATATGTTTAAAGAAATCAGAAATGAAATCAAACAAACGTTTAACTTATAAAGTTAAATATCCTTGGGGTCCATCATTTACTAGGTCTACTAATGATAAAATTAAATCTTTAGATAGGCCTAATAACTATGGAGCACCTCCTATCGAAAAAATTGCACAAAATATAAAAAAAAGAAATGATTGGCAAAAGATGGCACATCTTATGGCACAACCTGGCATGAAAACTAATGAAGCAATTAAACTAGTTCATGGTAACGTAACAGATGCTAAAAGATGGAATATTAGAAAAACAATGAGAACTGAGGTATTTAAAGAAATGACTAAAGAAGAATTAGATAAGCTAGTTGCAGAATTTCCTATAGGACAACATGATACTGCTAGGGCATTAGCACAAATACTAGATAAATCTATGGATTATCAAGATGATGAATCAGGCAATATTGATAGAACTAAACCAGGAGCCAAGTATGATGCAAAAGCAGCATTGGCTATTGCGGATAAACTAATGGATTTTAACAGTATGAAAAGTAAAAATAAAACTATTACAACTAAACAAATAGAAGCATCTACTGTTGAAAGTACATTAGCAGATATACAACAAAAGAAAAAACTATTTAAGGCAACTCAAACGGAGGTGACTGATGGGGTATCGAAGGGATCAGAAGAAGAAAAAGAAGAAAAATAAATATGGAAAACAATCTAAACGAAGAGATAAACGCCCAAAACGCTCATGACTATGAAGCAGCCTATGCATTACAGAAAGAAAAAGAAGGGTTTAAAAGAGACATGGGCTGGTTTGGTAAATATTGTTTTCCTAAAGCTTTGGCTAAAGATACACCAGATTTTCACAGAGACATCTACAAAGAATTAAAAAATGACAGTACTAAGAGAACTTTAATAGCAGCACCTCGTGGAACAGCAAAAAGCACTGTATGTTCTTTAATATTTCCTTTATATAAAATAGCACACAAAGGACCTGATGATGATTTGTTTATGGTTATAGTATCAGAGTCACAAGCACAATCAATAAACTTTTTATCTCGTATAAAATATCATTTAGACCATAGTGAAAACTTTAGGGCTATCTACGGTGACTTTAGTTCGGCTACTGCAAAAAGATGGACAGGTACAGATGTAGTATTGAAAAATGGGACTAGAATTGTCGCAGTTGGTACAGGGCAAAGAGTTCGTGGTTTTATTGAAGGAGATACTAGACCTAATGTTATTATAGTGGATGACTTTGAATCAGAGTTGAATGCGTTTACACCAGAAGGTAGAACTAAAAATAGAAAATGGATGACTGAAGCTGTAATACCATCGTTATCTGATGAGGGTAGGATAGTTATGATTGGTACTGTTATATCAGAAGATTGTTTTTTATATTGGGCTAAAGATAGTCCTGCATGGAAAACATTATGGTATAGTATCTGGGATGAAAAAGAAAAAAGCATTTGGCCTGAAAGATTTCCAAAAGATAGAATACTACAAATCAAAAGTGAGTTTGAAAGCGTAGGTAATATAAACGGATTTTATCAAGAGTACATGAATATAGCTCAGTCTCCTGATGATGCACCATTTAAACCAGATTATATTAAATTACATCATTATGATTACGAAAGAATTAATGGTCAACCTTGTTTGACAAGAGAGGTAGGAGATGAAAAGAAAATCGTACCAGTCGAGCTCTATAGTGGAGTTGATCCTGCATCTAGTCTTAGTTCCCGTGCTGACTTTTTTGTTATTGCTACCATTGGTATTGACGCTGACAATAACAAGTACATTGTTGATATCTTTAGGGAAAGGCTCGATCCTGCAAGACAACCTCAAAAAATTATTGACATTTATGAAAGATATCGTCCAAAAAGAATGAAGATAGAAACAGTTGCATACCAAGAAGCATTGCGTAGTGCAACTAGAGCATTGATGTTAGAAAAGAATTTATATATACCTGGGTTAGAAAAAGGTGTAAAACCTAGGAACAGAAAGAGCGAAAGATTGTTATCATTAGTACCAGCCTTTGCTAAAGGTGAGTTTTATTTTAGAAGTCAAGACTTAACTGCACAACAAGAGTTCTTATCTTATCCTAGAGGTAAGAACGATGATATAATGGATGCAGTATGGACAGCGTTAGAAGGTTCAAGAGCATGCAGAATAAAGCAATTAGACCCTAAAGGAAAGGTTGAAATAAAAAGGAATAAAGTCCTTGACTGGTTAACTATGTAATTGGTAATTTTTAAAGATGGCTTACTCTAACAAAAAACACTCTAATCCTAAAAAGATAGTTGAAGAAACGCAACAAGTTTTTAAAACTTATTCTTTAAAAAGACAAAACTGGGCAAGTCACGCTCAAGAAGATAGAGAGTTTAGATTAGGAAAACAATGGACTTCTGACCAAAAAAGAATATTAGAGGAGAGAGGTCAAGCTCCATTAGTAGTCAATCGTATACATCCTGCAGTAGAAGCTGCAAAAGCATTAATTACAGCAAACAAACCTCAGTTTAGAGTATCGCCAAGAGAAGATAGCGATAACAGAGTAGCTCAAGCCATGAATGGTTTATTAGAATACATATGGCAAATTTCGGAGGGCAACACTGTACTTAGAAGAATAGTTGATGATTATTATGTAACTGGCATGGGAGCAGCACTTGTTTATGTAGACCCCATGATGGATATGGGTAAAGGAGAAGTTTGTATACATGACGTAGACCCACTAGATATTTATATAGACCCTAATTCTAGACACCCTTTTGCTGATGATGCTGAAAATATTATTATATCTAGATTGTATACAAAAGACCAAGCAGCATCATTATACCCTATGTATGAAAAAGCAATAATGAATGCATCTACAGAAAATTTTGTTTCTGATAGACCTCAAACCTCAAGAGAAGATAACAATGAAACTACTTTTCCAGAAACACCTGATGTACAAACTTATGTTGGGTTTGGTGAAAGTGATGAATACATAAGAGGTTATGAAAGATATTATCCATTAATGGTAGACCATTATAGAGTGTTTGAAAAAACTACTGGCAATGAAGATTTGCTTGATGAGGATGAATATGCTCAATATGTTCAACAACCAGCTTTTTTAATAGAAGGTCAAATTATACTAGACAAAGATAAAGCTCAGTTTGCTATACAGCAACTTCAACTAGCTTATCAACAACAAGTAGAACAAGGAAGAGCTCAAGGAAGAGTTGACTTACCTCAAGAACCTAAAATAGAACAAATAACGTTTCAAGATGCTATTGACCAAGGTGTAATAGAAGTAGTTATAGTCCCAACAAAAAGAATTAAGCAATGTGTTATTATGGGCGATAAATTACTCTACTCTCGTGTCCTCCCAATTGATAAATATCCAATAGTGTTCTTTATGAATCAGCATACTCGCACTCCTTACCCAATGTCAGATGTTCGTATGGTCAAGGGTATGCAAGAATACATCAATAAAACGAGAAGTTTAATTATCGCCCATGCTACTACCAGTACCAATACAAAGATTTTAATACCATCAGGTTCGGTAGATATGAGGGAGTTTGAGCAGAAATGGGCTCAGCCTGGAGTAGCCATCGAGGTTGATTTTGATCAAGGGCAGCCAACCCCCGTGATGCCAACTCCCCTACCGAATGAACTTTATGCAAATGAAAATACAGCAAAGAACGATATAGACCATCAATTAGGTTTATACGAAATGACTATGGGTAATGCTGCAGTTGCACCACATACATATAAAGCTACAGTAAGCTTAGATGAGTTTGGTCAACGTAAAATGAAAAGCAAACTAGCTGATATAGAAGCTGGGTTAAACAGAATGGGGCAAGTTGCTATACCATTAGTTCAAGAATTGTATACTAGTCAAAAGATGATAAGACTTTTGCAACCAAATAATTCATTAACTGAATATATTATAAATAAAAAAATGGTTGATGACAAAACTGGTGAAATAAAAATTTTAAATAATATAACTATTGGCAAGTACGATGTAGTTGTAGTTACTGGTTCTACATTGCCAACTAATAGAATGGCACAACTTGAAATGTATATGGACGCATATAAAAATGGTATTATAGACAAACAAGAAGTATTGAAAAAGACAGAAGTGTTTGATATGCAAGGAGTTATGGAAAGAACAGATTTAATTGGACAGTTGCAACAATCATTGAATCAAGCAACTGAAACCATTAAACAAATGCAAGGTGACTTGCAAACAAGAGAGCGTGAGGTATATCATGCTAAGATGAAAGCTGAGATAGAAAAAACAAAGAGCGATTTAAAAGCCACATCTAACAAAGCAAAAATGTCTGGCACTCTTTTTGAAAAGCGTTTAGATGACGCTTTGGGACAAGTAAAAAAAGAAATGGCTGATGTCATTTCAAAAAACACAGGCTCACCTTCTCCAAGTCCCAATGAGAAGCAGTCTAAAAAATAGGAGATTACAATGGCAGAAGAACAATTATTAGATACCCCTGAAGTCGAAGGAGCACAACCTGCACCTGCCGATGAGGGCTCTAAAGTTATTGATGATGTCATACTAGGTGGTGGAATACGAGGAATGGACGATGCCTTTGGTATGAGTGAAGAACCACAACAAGAAGAGCAACAAGCTCAAGAAGTGGAACAAATTATTGAAGAACCATCGCAACAACCTCAGGACAATGATCAAGTAAGGTATCAATACTGGCAATCTGAAGCTGATAAGTTAAAGAATCAAAATGAAGTGTTAATGCAACAATTGCAGCAGCAACAACAAATGGTTCAACCTCAGCAACAAGAACAGATAGCAGAACCTGAACCTGAAATTGAAATGCCAGAACCACCTGAGAAGCCAGTACGACCATATAATTTTTCAATGGATGAAGCTTTATCTGACCCTCAATCAGAAAGTGCCAAGTTTGTTAGACAAGAACAAGCATGGCGAGATGAAATGGATGATTACAAAAATATGCAATTTGAATATCAAATGGCTATGTTAGAGGATGAAAGAGTAAAGATGGCTGACGAAAGACAAGCTAACATTCAAAGACAGCAAGCTGAACAACAACAGGCACAACAATTACAGACAGTTAGGCAACAAGTAATGGACAACTATAAAGTTGACGCTACAACTGCTGAAGATTTTGTAAGAGTTATGTCTGACCCTAACTCGTTGAGTTTAGACAACTTGTGGAAATTATATTCAACTGATAAAGGAATTGCAACACAAACACAAGCTCCTGCTCCATCTGCTGATTTTCAGCAGGTACAAAGAGCTCAACAGGTTCCTTCATCAATGGGAGTATTGCCATCTCAAAATAGACAAACAAAGGATTCGTTAGAAGATAGTATTATGAATAGTATGATTGATAACTATAATAAATCTAATCCTTTTAATTAATTAAAATGAAACTACTAGGAGTCTAAAATGGCTAATGTATTTAGTATCACCTCAGGTGGTGGAATGCAATCATCAAGCATTGATAATTCAAGACGAATGTTCAATTTTGGTGACAGAGTTGCTGAACTCGCTCCAAAGCAGTCTCCTTTCTTCACATATTTGTCTAAAGTGGCAAAAAAGCCAACAGATGATCCTGTTTTTAAATTTTTAGAACAGCGTCATCAGTGGCAAAGACGAAATTTTGAAGCAAGGGCTGCAAAAACAACATCAGCACATGGTGGAAGTGATGCAAACTTCAACCTAACTAACCTACAACTTGACTGTCTTTATGATAAGTACGGAAGAGTTGTAACAACTGCTACTCAACCAAACTTCTTGTTAGAGAATCAAATGATTGTTATTGATTGTGAATATGATGCTAACGGTTCAGATGCTGGTGTAGGTAGCGAAACTGCAGCTAAAGCTTATTATAAAATAAACGCTGCTCCAGACTTAACAGCTAACGCTGCTTATGCTGAAGTAGATGCAACTTTTATTAAGCTTGTATATTTACCAGACGGTTCAAACTCTGGACAGATTACACCTGGATCAAGCTCGAAGATTATTATTCGTGCTGATGGAAAAGGACAAGTAATTGGTTCAGCGTTTGCTGAAGGTTCAACTGATCCAGAAGGTTGGAAGGACGAGTTCTACGATAGAGAAGGATACACTCAAATTTTTAAGAATGCTATCTCTCTCTTTAGCGGAACTTCACTTGCAACTCGTTATAGAGGTGTTTCAAATGAGTACCAAAGAACTTGGCAGACAAAGCTCATGGAACACAAGATGGATATAGAACATGCTATGCTATTTGGAGTAGGGGCAGATGACTCTACTGCAACTGGTCCAGTAAGAAGAACATGGGGTATTATTCCTTACACTGAGTATTATGGTAAGATTAAGACCTTTACTTATGCTAATTCTAGTTACGATGACTTCATTGATGCAATGGAAGATGTATTCTCACCTGAATCAGGCAATAGCGGGCAGAAGCTTGTTATGTGTTCACGTAGAGTACTGTCGTTCTTTAATAAGTTAGGTTCAAGCTCTTTCTTAGGCAATACAATGGCACTTGGACATACTGCTACAAGTAGTGGTGGTTCAAATGGTTACACCATGGACATTCAAAACATTCAAGGTCAGTTCGGTCACTTGGTCACTAAAGTTAATACTTTATATGGTGACTTACACTTGGTCGAGCAACCCTTGTTAAGAGGAATGTGGGAAAACTATGCTATTATGGTTGATTTAAAGAACGTAGCATATCGTCCATTAGCAGCTAATGGGGTATCTCGTGATACTCAGATTATCACTAATGTACAGAATAACAATGTTGACGGAAGGAAAGATATCGTCATGACCGAAGCAGGTCTTGAGATACAACTACCTGAAACTCACACCTTGTTAAAGTTCTCATAATAAAGTAATTTAGGGGGGCGTAAGCCCCCCCCTTTACTTAGGAGAAAAAATGAAGATAATAACCAGCAATGATATTGGTGGACCTTGGAACTCAGGGAAAGAGCAGGTAAACAACAATAGCAGACGCAAACAAAACACCGACAAGAAAACTAAAAAAACAAAAAAATGAATATAGTCGTTGCAAGAGTAATAGTAAGTGCTATGAAAAAAGGCAAAGTAGGTAAAGAAGTCATAGCTCATTATGCTAAAAAATTAAAGTTAACTAAAACTGCTGCTAAAAGAGAAGCAAGCAAACTAGTTAAAAAGGCACCTAAGCCAAAAGAAATGAGTCGAAGAGAAATGATGATTAGGACTAGACGAGGGCAAATAACATAATGGCATTTGTAGACGAAGTAGGATATTATGCTGGCTCAACCACTAATAAGAACACAGAGATATCAAAGTTCTTAGCTAATGGTGTGCAATGGGTTATTGCTAGAATAGAAAAAACTAATCCAGATATGTTACCTTTGTTTGCATCTCTACAAACATTAAATGATTCTACACCAACACTAACGTTAAATACTAATTATAAAATTATAGATATAGTTAGAAGAAATGGCAATGCGGTTAATGGTGAAGAATTAAAATGTAGTCCAATAAATGCTGCGTTTAGAAGCAATGCTAAAAATACTGATAGTATTTATTTTGCTAGTAAAAACTCTCCAGTATATTATATTGACAATAGAGTGCTTAATGTACTCCCTGTACCAAACAATGATGAAATTGTAAAAATAAGTATAGTATTGCCTGATACATCAGTAGCACATAGTGATAGCACTATAGATAATTTTCCATCTGAAATGTATCATGCAGTAGTTTTATATGCTGCTGGTCAATTAATACATAATAAAATGGCAACTATGAACTCATCATTGCCTACTGATCTAGATGCAGATACAACCCTATTTGATGCTATAGGTGATTTAAATACATCGTTATCAATGGGTAGTGTTACTGTTCCTGCAGCTTTTAACGATAGTAATGTTGGCGATGTACCTACCTTAGCTATTAGCACATCTCATAATTCTGAATATTTAGATGCATTAGCTAAAGCTAAACATTTAATAGATAAATCTGGAAGCATAGGAGATGATTCTACGGTAACTAGTGTGCAAGGATGGTTAGCTGATGAAGATGATGAAATGGTTGCAGCTACATTAAGCACAGCAGGGCAAGAACTACAAAGAGCATCTAGTTATCTTTCTAAGTTTCAAGCAGATATTAATAAAGAAGTTCAAGACTTTACTTCTAGAATGCAGACCTATCAAGCTAAGGTAGCTGAAGAGTCTGCTAAATCTAATATTGATACAACAAGGTTTCAAACAGAATTAAGTTTTCAAACAGCTAGAGCTAACGAAACATTAGCTGAGTTTAACGCTAACTTGCAAAAAAAGCTTAGTCTTTATACAACTCTTATCAGTAAATTGACCACAGATTACCAATGGTTACAAGGTCAGTATGTTGCTGTAAAACAAGAACTAGCTGATTTTATGGCTCCTTATACTAGTCAAGGTATCCTAGATAGCACAGTAGAAGGAGTTAAGAAATGAAGCTTAAAGAAATGGTTGAACTTGTACAACAACATCATCCTGAGCTAGGTGTAACTGAAATAGTCAAGTTATTAAATACAGCACAAGAGGAATACAGCCAAAGAACAAGAATGCTCGAAAGAGCTACGCAGTTTGATTTAGATGGTAATAGCGGACAAAGATACTACGCATTAGATGAGTCAATTCTTGAAATAAAATCTGTTGATATGGAAGGTGCTGATGGTACTACTAACCATGTCAATATACCTAAATTAATTGGTAGACCTGTAAGAAGGGACTTGACTTAATGCCTTACGTAGATAACTATAATAAAAGATATGCAACTCATAAATGGACATGGTGGACTGAAAGAGATGCTATTGGTATAGCTAAGTATGATCCTACTGCAGAACAATTTTATTCACCTACTGCAGAAAATCATGGCAAGAAAATAACTTTATTTTATTATAAGAAAGCTACAAAGTTTACAGAACCTAACGATAATAACTTTTCTTGGACAGCAGAAAGTGAGTTTCCAGGACAGTTCCATGATTATTTAGTTGCAAAGGCTATTGCACTAGGATATGAAAAGAAACCTAATCAATTAGATGTAGCTACTTATTTTCATAGTAAGTTTGAAAAAGGCGTTAGAGAAGGTAGGAACTATGCCTATAGAGCTAGAGCTGGCACTGTTAAATATATTAAACCAGTGGACTTTTAATGAGTATTAATACTAGAGCGTTTGATTGGTCAGTTAATAACTTTGGATTAGCTGAGTGGGATGATATATCCTTTGCATTTAGTGAACTTACTGATGGTCAATATTTTAATTCATTTACTGCTGACAACTTTACACCACAAGATGCACCTGATGATTTTAATTTTACTGCATCAACTAGACCTAGTGCCCCTACGCTAACTGGTGTAAGCAATATATCCGCACCTACTTATTCAGCAATAACTGTAGGCTCTGAAAACTTTACAGATACAAGTATTGCGTCTGTAACATTTAACGAAGTAATTATATCAGGAGAATGATAATGGGAGGTACTTTATCAGCTCCAAATAAAATTAAAGATGTATATACTAAGCTTGTTTTTAAAAAAGATGATGGTAACTTATACATAGACAACGGAAGTGCAGACCAACTAATACAGAATCTGCCAATACAAGGAGTGACGACAGGTACGTCAGTTCCAACTTCTGGTGTCAGTGAAGGAGATCTTCACTATGATTCAGATGACGATGTGTTCTACGTAAGAGATGAAGATTCCTGGAACGAAGTTCTTGTTGCAGGACGTTCTACTCTTAATGGTGGAACTTTTACATAATAGGAGATAAGCATGGCTAATACCATTCAGATAAAACGCCATAGTAGCAATACTGATACAAGTGCACCTAGCTCTTTGCTGAGTGGTGAACTTGCATTAAGTCAAGCTGGTAAAAAACTGTATGTAGGCCGTCATAACAATAGCAGTGTTGAAGTATTTCATTTACCCACCTTACAAGATATTACTTATGGTAATGGTGTAACTGGAACAGTAGCTTCAGGTAGTGATGATAATTCAGTAACAGTAGCAGTAGATGTAACTGACTCTAATATATTTGGTAGTACAAGTGCTAAAGGTATAGCTCAGTTTAATTCAGATAATTTTGCTGTAACTTCTGGAGTAGTTACTATTAAAGATAATGGTGTAATACTTGGTACAGAAACAACTGGTAGCTATGTAGCTAGTTTAGTTGCTGGTACTGGTATAGCC
>MDSW01133207.1_pt1 | contig 28258 bp, 28 predicted proteins | sample 811171 | NCBI WGS metagenome assembly MDSW01 (sample SAMN05326641, study PRJNA326480) | marine metagenome | isolation source: seawater | place: Atlantic Ocean: North West | collected 2012 | reverse complement strand
TTTGTAATCTTTTGGTAGAAACCATGGGATAAACATATGTTTGGAGTCTATTAGTTTTTTGGAAAATCTTTTAGAACATATTTTGATTAATTCCATATTTTTTTTTTTATAAAATTTATTTAAGTTATCGTTTTTTTTTATTATAAAATTTTTTCTTAAATTTCGGGTTAAGTCTTCTGGCCATTGTAAAAAGCTGTCCTGACTATCTATTATAAATCTATTAATGAGTAATTTATGTATTTTATGTCTTATAACTAATTTTAAATGTAATTTTTTTGTTAAAAAATTTACAAAATCAGTGCATCTTGGAATTTCTATTGCATGAAAACCGTTATTTAATTTAAATTTTCCAATGGATATAGTATTAAAATTATTTAATAATTTTCCAGCTCTTTCAATTAGTAATATTTTATACTTATTTTGTTTTGATAATTGATATGCCAATAAACACGCATATAGCCCTCCACCTATAATTAAAATTTTTTTATGTTTTTTGTTTTTTACCATTTTCCTCAATTTTTATATTTTTATAATGGGATGAGTAAAACCAGATATTTTTTTTATTAGTGTATCACCCCACATCATTGAGTCTCTATTCTTAATTTTTACTTTTTGATAATTATATGAAAAATATTTTTTATGAAAGATTTGTTTATATTTTCCAGAATTTAAGAAAAAATTTTTATGTCCATTTTTGTATTTAAAATTATAAATTTTCTTACCTTGCCAATGATGATTTGGATGTGCAAAATTTTTTTTTGGAACAAAATCTCTAAAAAAAATAAGCCCATTTTTTTTTAATATCCAATCAATTACTCCAAAACTTGATAAAATAATATCTCTATCGAACCAGGACAAAACATCGTCAAATATAATAATATCAAATTTTTGAAAGTTTTTTTTCTCTAAATTAAAGATTTTTGAATTTAAAAAAGTTGTATTTTCAATTTTAAGGGAATAAATTTTTTTCGAAAGCTTGCATGCCTTTGAAGATGGTTCAATTCCATAAACGTTACACTTATGTTTAGATTTAATATAATAAAGAAGATCTCCAAAAAAGCATCCTACTTCTAAAATTTTTGTTTTTTTTGTAAAACTAAATTTTTTTTTTATTATATTATAAATAATTTTTTTATTTGGTCTTAAAGTACTTTTTTGTAAACTTTTAAATGATAATCGAGAATTTTTTTTACTTCGCTCAAAAAATGCGTTTGCTTCTACACATTTATAAAAGTTATCTTGTTTTATCATTCAGTTTATTATTCTAAATTCTTTTTAAAATATCTGGCTTATATGCGTTCATGATATCATTTATTATCTTTGTATTTAGAAATTAATTCTTCGAAATTTTTTAATTCTTCCACTTTTCCATTCTCAATAAAATAAAGTTTATCACACATTTTTAGAGTTTCAAATCTATGAGAAACAATTATTGTTGTTTTAATATTTTCATTATTGTCCAAATTCTTGAGAATATTTCTTTCTGTTATTGTATCTAATGCGCTTGTTGCTTCATCTAAAATTAATATCTCAGAATTTTTATAAATCGCTCTTGCAATACCAATTCTTTGCTTTTGACCACCCGATAGTCTTTTGCCATTTTCACCGACATTAAAATTTTCATTATCTTTAAATTCATTTAATTCAGCTAATAACAATGAGTTATGAATCTTCTCATTTTCAATTAAACTTTCATCTAGTCCAAAACCTATATTTGATTTAATCGTTCCTTCATAAATAAAAAAATTTTGTGGAACATAAGACAAATTTTTTTGCCAAAATTTTATATTTTTATTATTAATTATTGTCTCATCGACCTTTATCTCGCCCTGATCAGTAGTAATAAAACCAAGTATTAAATCTAATAAAGTTGATTTGCCAGAACCTGTTTTGCCAACTATTCCTATTTTTGATCCGTATGGGATTGTCATATTCACATTAAAAATTCCAGCTTTTTTATTACTTGGATAAGTAAAGGTAATATCATTAAGTTTAATTGTTTTTTGAAATTTAATTTTTTGGTGTGTTTCATTGATTTCAGTTTTTAAAGATATTTTTTTTGCATTTATTAGATCCATTTCTATATTGATAAATGCACTTATATTTGAATTTATAGAAGCAAATGAATTAAAAATTTTTTGAAGTGCTGGAATTACTTTGAGTGCACAAATACCATAAAATGCAATCATTGCGCCTATTTCAGCAAACTTGAAATTATAAAATTTCATTAATGTAAGTATAAAACCAATCAATAAAATAAAAAAAATAATTTCTATTAAACTTCTAGGTATTTGTATTAAATATAATTGGGTAATGTTGGCATTTTTTAGATTAGTTACGTTTTCAGAAAATAAATTTTTAAAAAAATTTTTTTTATCAAATAGAATTACATCTTTAATTGAACTAAAGCCTTCAAACATACTTTTAAAATAATAAGGATAAACTCTTGTCACTGTATCACCAGCTTTCCTTAATTTTTTTTTAAAAAAATAATAGAAAAATAAATAGAATAGAGAAAAAGTTGAAATAGAAATTAAAGCAACATTAAAATCAACTAAAAAAATTGCAAAAATAATAATTAAAGAAATTAAAAAATTTGAAATCAGATTTATAAATGGAAGAATTACTGTATTTCCAAGTCTTTCAGTGTCAGAATGTATTTTGCTAATTATTTCTTTTGAAGATATATCAGAGTGAAATAACCAATTTTTATTGATAAAAAATGAATATAAGTTTTTTTGAAAAAAAACATTAATATCTTGTATCCATTTCAAGTTTAAAAAAGTAAATACAAGTGTAAGCAAAATAGATAGTATATAGAAACTAACAAAAATTATAGAAACATATAAAAATAAACTATCGTTATTAAAAATACTTATAAGATTGAAAACTTTTTGAAAAAAAGGGTTATTTATGGTTAGGTCTTCGCCTGATATCAGTATAATGAATGGTGCTATTAAAATTGCAGAAAAAGCACTTAATAATCCTATTAATATAGTTACTAATTGGAGATAAAAAATTTTATAGATGCTACTTTTGTTTAAACATCTTAAAACTCTTAAAGCTAAATTAATCATTTTTATAATTTTTATTTTTCATTACTGAGATTGATAATAAGTCGTTTTTTTTGTATTTTTTTACTTTAAACATTTTAGAATAATTAAAAACATTATGGTGAATACATTTATATTTATTATTTATTCTAAAAATTTTACGAAAATCCTGTTTAATTGATGTAACTCTTTTATCATATTTATATATTAATCTTTTTATTTTTTTAGAAAAAAAATCAAAAATAATTATATATCCATCTTTTTTTAAAACTCTATTAGCGCTTAAATATATATTTTTATAATCTTGTGGATCACACAAATATAAACAAAAACCATAATATATTATATCCATACTATTTTTATTAAAAGGAAGATGATCTGCGGTTCCTACATAACATTTTACTTTTTTTCTTTTTAACTCTTGAATTGCTTTTTTTGAAGGGTCTATTCCAAATATTTTACAATTTTTAATTTTTTTTTTTAATTGAAGTAAAAATGAACCATTTGAACAACCTACTTCCAAAAAAGAGATTTTTTTTTTATTTTTATCTTTAATTAAATTTTGAATAGTATGAATTATAATTTTTTTTTTAATTGCACGATTTTTGAGATGTTTTTTATTTCTTAAAAACCAATTATCTCCCTCTCCATCAAGAAATATTTTCTTCTGTTTAACTAATATACTGTTCATGAAGTTTTAAAATGTCCTTTATTAATATTAATTAATGTTTCATTTATTAATTCTTTTATTATCTTAGATTTTTTAGTTTCATATTTAAAAACAAAAAATACTTGACTGTTCAATAATTGAACGTTATTGTTCAATTGTTGAACATTATGAAAAAAAATAACCTTAGTCCAGATAAAAATGAAGACATAAATGTAGATAAATTGAATATATTAAGAGAAATTGAAAAATCTCCAAATATTTCTCAAAGAAACTTAGCTTCAGAACTTGGTGTAAGTTTAGGAAAAGTAAATTACTGTTTAAAAGCACTTCAAAAAAAAGGTTTAATAAAATTCAACAATTTTAGAAAAAGTAAAAATAAAATTAAATATTTATATTTTATTACTCCTCAAGGTATGTCTTTAAAAACTAAACTTACAATTAATTTTATGAAAAGAAAAATGCAAGAATATGATCAGTTAAAAAAGGAGCTAAAAAATATTAAATGAAAAAAAAAGTTTTAGTAACTGGAGGTGGCGGGTTTATAGGGTCAAATTTAGTAGAAAAACTTGTAAAAAAAAATTTTAGCGTAACTGCTCTTGTTCAGTATAGTGTAGACAATAATTATGGTTGGCTAGATAAAATTAATTTTAAAAAAAATAAGCCTAAAGTCATAACTGGAGACATTTGTGATAGTATTTTTGTTGATAAGATATGCAAAAATATTGATTATGTAATTCATCTTGCTGCTTTGATATCTATTCCATATTCTTATAGATCACCTTTAAGCTATATTCACACAAATATTTTGGGAACTACAAATCTTTTAGAAAGTTGTAGAAAAAATAAAATTAAGCATTTTATTCACACTTCGACTAGTGAAGTGTATGGCTCTGCTAAATATGTCCCTATCGATGAAAATCATCCATTGAATGCGCAATCTCCTTATGCGGCCTCAAAAATTGCAGCTGATCAAATTTGTTTGTCATTCCATAAATCATTTAATTTGCCAGTAACTATAATTCGTCCTTTTAATACATTTGGACCAAGACAATCACTAAGGGCTGTAATACCAACGATACTTTATCAAGCAAATAAAAAAAATGAAGTTCAATTGGGTAATGTAAACTCGAAAAGGGACTTTACATTTGTAGATGATACGGTGGATGCGTTCATTTTAACTTTAAACAAAAAAAAAACTATCGGTGAGGTAATAAATCTGGGAACAGGTTATGAATTTTCAATTAAGGATGTTTTAAATGCTACTTCAAACATTTTAAATAAAAAAATAAGAATAGTAAGCACAAAAGAAAGATTTAGACCTAAAAAAAGTGAAGTAAATAGATTACTTTCAGATAATAGAAAAGCTAAAAAGATACTTAAATGGAAACCAAAATTTGTTGGGAAAAAAGGTTTTAAGGAAGCAATTAAATTAACTTTAAAATGGGTAAATAAACAAAAAAGAGGTAAAGAAAATTTATATAATGATTAAATAAATTTATTTGTCATGAAAACATTTAAAGTATCTAGTCGTAAAATAGGTGAAGGTTGTGAGCCTTTGATTGTAGCCGAAATTGGAATTAATCATAACGGAAAATTAGATGAAGCTTTTAAACTAGTTGATGCTGCGCAAAAAGCGGGCGTAGAAGTGATAAAACATCAAACACACATTGTAGAAGATGAAATGTCGCCAGAGGCAAAAAAAGTTTTTCCGGGAAATTCTCCAAATAAATCAATTTATGAAATTATGGAAGAATGTTCCTTGAATGAAGATGATGAAATAAAACTCAAAGAATATGTTGAAAGTAAAGGTATAATTTTTTTTAGTACGCCGTTTAGTAGAAAAGCTGTGGATAGACTGGAAAAAATGAATGTCGAATTTTACAAAATTGGCTCAGGTGAATGTAACAATTATCCTTTAGTTGAATATATAGCTGAAAAAAAAAAACCGATAATACTAAGTACAGGTATGAATGATATTTCTTCGGTTAAACCTGCTGTAAAAATAATTGAAGATCATAAAATACCCTATGTTTTAATGCATACTACAAATCTTTATCCAACACCTTATCACTTAGTAAGATTGGGGGCATTAAAGGATCTTTCTAAAAATTTTCCAAATGCATTGATTGGATTATCTGACCATACAGATAATAATTATGCTTGTCTTGCAGCAGTGGCTCTAGGCGCATGCGTAATTGAAAAACATTTTACTGATAATCACAAAAGAAATGGTCCAGATATTTCTTGTTCAATGGATATAAATGACACTAAAAATTTGATAAATGGTTCAAAAATTATTTTTCAAGAAGGTGGAGGTAAAAAAAATATTATTAGCGAGGAAAAAGTTACGTCAGACTTTGCTTATGCAACTGTAGTTACTATTAAATCAATTAATAAAGGTGAAAAGTTTACCAAAGATAATTTATGGGTTAAAAGACCTGGCACTGGAGAAATTAGAGCAAATAGATTTAATGAAATATTAGGAAAAAAAAGCAATAAAAATTTAAAAATTAATTCTCATTTGAAAAATTCAGATATAGAAAATAATTAAATATTTAATCATTATTGTGATATAAAAGATCAATTTAAAAATTAATTTTATGGGAAATTCTGGCGATAATATTCTTACAAAAGATAGTTCTTGGAGTTTTGGAAAAAATGTTCCAAAAAAATTTACAAAACATATATCAAAGTCTGTTCCCTTTTATTTAGAGGGGCATGAAATAATTGTATTCTTAACAGATTTTTTTCTCAAAAAAAAATCAATTTGTTATGATTTGGGTTGTTCTACTGGAACATTGCTTCAAAAAATATCAAAAAAACATAACGATAAAAAAATAAAATTATATGGAATAGATTCTATAAAAGAAATGATCACTCAAGCCAAAAAAGGAAATAAATTCATTAAAAATGGTAATAAAATTATTTTTCAAAATAAAAACATAAACAAATTATCTATTTTAAGAAGTGATCTAATAATTTCATATTATACAATACAGTTTATTCCACCAAGGTATAGGCAATCAATTATAAATAATATTTATAAGTCATTGAATTGGGGTGGTGCATTTATCATGTTTGAGAAGATAAGAGCTAATGATGCAAGATTTCAAGATATATTTTCAATAATCTATAATGATTTTAAACTTAAAAATGGTTTTAGTCCTGAAGAAATAATAAACAAAACAAAGAGCTTAAAGGGGATCTTAGAACCTTTTTCAGATCAAGGAAATTTAGGTTTATTAAAACGATCTGGTTTTAAAGATATAATTCCAATTTTTCAATGGATGAACTTTAAAGGTTATCTGAGTATCAAATAAATCTATAATTATGAACAAAAAAGAAATCAAAAAATATCTTAAATTTTTGAAAATAAAAAAGTATTATTCAATGAAGCTTAAAAATTGTGAGATCTGTGGTTCAAAAAAAACAAAACTTGTCCAAAAAAAAATATCATGGAATAATAATAAATTTGGTATTTTGCCCGTTCATTGTTGTACTTCGTGCGGTTTTCTATTTCAAAATCCAAGATTTAGTAAGAAATTTTATATGGAATATTATAAAAAAGCCTACAGAAATATAACATTAAAAACTCTCACTCCTCCAAAAAAATATCTACAGGATCAAGAATTCAGGGGTAAGAAATTATTTAATTTTTTAAAACCATTCCTTCCAAAAAAAGGTACTATGCTTGATGTTGGTTCTTCTGTTGGATTGTTCATGAAACCGTTTATCAAAAAAGGTTGGAAATGTGAAGGGAACGATCCAATTAAAAGCTTTACTGATTATGGTAAAAATAAATTAAAACTACCGGTAGAATGGCTTCAATCAGAAGATATGATATTGAAAAAAAATTCATTAGATTTAATAATTATAATGGGATCATTAGAACATGTTGTTGATGTAAATTTAGTAATGAGAAAGTGCGAAGAAGCAATAAAAAAAAACGGCATATTAGTTTTAGAAGCAAGGGGAGATCCTTTAGGTTTTAGTAAAAATTTTTTCAATCAGAGTCATCATAGATATTTTTTTAAAAATACTATGGAACTAATAATGATTAAATATGGATGGGAGCCTTTTTTAACTACAAGATATCCTATTACAGGACCAAGCAGACCAAATACGCAGTTTTGTTTAGGAAAATATAACGGAAAATCAACAAAGAAAAAATTTAAAAATCTGGTAAATTCTGGAAAAAGAGAAACATATTTAGATATACTTTATAAACTCAAATACCATGATTTTATTGCAGAAAAAAAATAATTTAAATATAATATTTAAGATTTTGTTCCCAAATTAAGCAGTTAAGAACTCTGAATGGTAAACTATTAACATTCTCTAATTTGTTAGACTCTAATTTTTTAATAAATTTATTTGTATATATAAAGTCATTGATTATATTTTTAGAATTTAACAAATCTAAAAATTTATTTTTATACATTTTTAATATAAGATTTTTTGAATGACCAGGCCTTCCAACTTTCAATTTATTTAATTGTTTTCTGTTGATTTTCTCATTCATAATATCCTTTAAAATGAACTTAGATATACCGTTTCTCATGAAAGTTTCTGATTTTAATGAAAAAATATATTCTATAATTTTATGATCAACAAATGGTGCTCTATTTTCTATACTTTGACTCATCGAAGTTCGATCTTCCTGTCTAAGTATATGTGGCAAGTCTCTATTAAACAAATGTGAAAGGAGGTATTTTTTAAACAAATTATTTTTTTTTATATCTACTTTATGCTTAAATCTAAGCACTTGTTTCAAATCATTTTTTTTTGAAAATTTAAAATAACTTTTGTCCTCCATATCATTGGCGATATTTTGATTACTTGTAAATTTAGTTATATTTTTATAAAATTTTTTAAAATTATATCCGCTAACTTTTTCAAAATTTATTTTAAATTCAGTAGGAATTTCCTTTTTTTTAGAAATATAGTTTTCAATCAAATATGGAATAAACATTCTCATATATCCACCAAAAATTTCATCTCCTCCCTCTCCATTGATTAAAACCTTATATCCGTCTGATTTAATTTGTTTTCTAATCATATATTGATATAAAAATGATACATGGTTGACTGGTTCATCTTGATATTTTAAAAAATCTTCCAAAATATTTTCGTGATTATCAAAATCTACCTGAACATATTTATGTTTAATTTTATTTAAAGAAACAAAACTGTTAATTGTTTTTTTTTCATCAGATATATTATTAAAATCAGAAGAAATACTATATGTTTTGTATTTGTTCAAATTGAAATCTAGAGATGATTTTACAATTGAGGAACTATCAACCCCTCCAGACAGTGTAAACGCAACTGGAACATCTGATCTTAAATGTAATTTTATATTATTTTTGAATATTTCTTCAAATTCTTCTTTATTATATTCTTTTGAGGAATTACAATTTAATTTCCAATATCTTTTAATTTTAAAAACATTTTTAGAAAAAACAGCAAGATGTCCTGATTTTAAGCTTTTTATGTCTTTAAAAAAAGTATTTTTGCTATCATCGCACCAACCTCTTGTCAAATATTTTTCAATGGTACTGTAGTCGTAAGTAATATTTCTTTTTAAATAAATTATATCTTTAATTTCAGAGCTCAAAATTAGCCCTCCTTTGTAAAAACTATAAAAAAGAGGTTTTTGACCTAGCCTGTCTCTAAAAAATAATACTTTTTTATTTTTATCATCAAAAATAACTATCGAAAACATTCCTCTTAACTTATCAATGAAACTAATACCCCATTTGATATAAGATTTTAAAATAACTTCGGTATCCGATTTAGTTTTAAATTTTATATTAAGTTTTGTTAATTCTGATTTTATTTCTAAATAATTATATATTTCTCCATTGAAAATAAGTTTTAAACCATGGTTTTTATCTAAAAATGGCTGATTTGCCCTATTAGATAAATCAATAATTTTCAGTCTTCTAAATATTATTGAGTAATCTTTCTTATTCAAAAGATTAATTTTATCAGGTCCTCTATGGTAGTTTATTTTTTTTAATTGTTCTAATATAGATTTATCAGCACCATATTTAAAATTAATTGAAGCAATAAAACCACACATTACTTTTTCTCACTAACGAATTTTTTATTTATTATTTTATTATTTAATTTTATCTCAGAAATAATCTTAACTATTTTTTGTGAAGTATTTTTCTTAAAATAAGGATTTTTTGATCTATCACATGCTAATCTAAATTTTTTATTAAATAATGCTTTATATATATTTTTTTTTATATTTTTAAATTTAACATCTGTATCTAATACATTATTAGGTTTAAGTCTTCCTTCTTGTCTTTCGCCTATATTTACAACTGGCGTTTTAAATGCAACAGCTTCTTTTATACCCATAGATGAATTTCCAACTACAATAATTTTCTTTTTTTTAGAGTGAGCAAATAATGAATGTAAAATATCTATCGATAAATTTTTAATTAAACGAAAATTAGGATTTTTGTTATCTTTTAGCGCCTTTATAATTAAATCTGAACCATAATCATTATTTGGGTAAGTTCCTATAATTGTACAATTATATTTTTTAGAAATAAAATTAATTGCTCTCAAACTTTCTTTCAAAGAATGTAAGATTTTTTTTTTATCTAAAGTTACCGGATGTAAAGTGAATATAATTATAGGCTTATCAAAACTGATTGGGATTATTTTTTTTATTTTATCTAAGCTTAATTTTTTTGAATTATATATAATATCGTTTATCGATAAGCCATAATTAAAAATTCTCCATTTTTCCTCTCCTAGCTTAATTAAATTATTAAAAGATTTTTTGTTAGTTGTGAAATGAATATGACTTAATTTACTTATTGCATGTCTAACAGAGTCATCGAATACACCACCATTTGTTACATCTCCTCCTTCAATATGAAAAGTTGGTATATTCATTTGAGATGAAGCAATACAAGCAGCAAAAGTTTCGTGTCGGTCTGCATTTATTAAAACTATATCAGGTTTGATTTTTTTAAAGTAGCTTGATATTTTGATTATAGCATCACCAATAAGTTTTGGCGTATAGTCTCGTAAAGTATTTGTAACTTTCTTTAAATTTATTACTTTATTAATTTTAATTCTATCCTTTTTAATCTGATTTAAAAACATTCCATATTTTTTTTGTGTATGGGCTCCAGAAACCAATACATAACAAATTATTTTTTTATTTTTTTTTAATTCTCTTATAATCGGTAATTGCAATCCATACTCAGCCCTGTTTCCTGTGAATACGACAACTTTTTTTTTCATTTGAAATTATATATATATTCGCTTATTTAATAGTTTATTAAAAATATTTATAATTTGATGCTTAGCTATAAACAACTTAAATTTTTCATATTATCACCATCTAAAAAAATAAATGATGCATTAAAAAACCTTAATAAAAGTCAGATGGGTATAGTCTTTATTTGTAAAAACAAGAAACTACTTGGCATAATAACAGAGGGAGATATCAGAAGGGTTTTAATTAAGACAAGTAATTTAGATATCACGCTAGGTCAACTTTGCAAAAAAAAATATATTTATTCATATAAAGATTTTGATTTAAGGAAATTAAAACGAATTTTTTTCAAACTAAATTTAAAGGCGATTCCAATTATTGAAAAAAATAAAAGTCTTATTGGAGCTATAACAATAGATGACTTGAAAACAAAAGATCAAATAGATAATCCAATTTTTATTTTAGCAGGAGGAAAAGGTTTAAGAATGAGACCTTTAACAAATAATCTTCCAAAACCAATGATTAAAATTGGTAACTCAACAATTTTAGAAAGACAACTCAAAATATTTAAAAATAAAGGTTTCAAAAATATTATTATATCAATCAACTATTTAGCAAAAAAAATTACTAACAAATTTAAAAATGGCAAATCTTTAGGACTTAAAATTTCTTATGTAAAAGAGAAAAAAGAATTAGAAACAGCAGGACCTTTGTCTCTTATTAAAAAAAATTCTATAAAAGATGATATTTTAATAATCAATGGTGATGTCATAGCAGATATTGATTTTAAAGAACTTTTGCGTTTCCATAGAAACAATAGAAATGATTTTACGGTATGTGTAAAAAACTACTTCTATAAGATACCCTATGGATTAATTGAAAATAAAAATAATTTAAAAATTAAAGAAAAACCAACAATGAAAAATCTTATTAACTCTGGGATTTACGTTTGCTCTCCTAATGTTTTAAGGTATTTAAAATATAACAACAAAATTAATATGGCTGATTTTATAAATTATATTTCAGAAAAAAAACTAAAAGTAAGATCTTTTTTAATATATGAAAATATTTACGATTTTACAGATTTGAATACATATTACAAGATTCTGCAAAAAAATAATGAATTTTAAAAATAAATTTATATGCATTATACCAGCTAGAGGTGGCAGCAAAGGTTTAAAGAACAAAAATTTATTAAAAATAAATAAAAAACCTTTAATTTTTTGGCCTATAGACGCAGCGAAAAAAGTAAAAAATATAAAAAAAATAATTTTAACATCGGACTCTAAAAATATTTTAAATAAAGCAAAAAACAAAAAAATTGAATTAAGTTTAAGACCAAAACATTTGGCTACAGATACATCATCAACATATAACGTAATAAAAGAAATATTAATAAAAAATAACTTAAGAAATTATAAAAATATTATTTGCCTTGAGCCAACATCTCCATTTACAAACTCTAAAGAAATTAAAAAAGCAATAAATCTATTTTTGGAGAGTGATGCAAACTCTCTCGTTTCTATCGCAGAAGCAAATCAATCAAATCCAAATTTCTTATTTTATAAAAAAAAATCAAACCTTATAAATCCTTATTTGAAAAATAAAAAATACAAGCATCTTAGAAGGCAAGATATTAAAACTACCTACTATCCTGAAGGATCAATTTACATATCTAAAATAAACGATTTTTTTAAAAATAAGGGTTTTTTTGGCAAAAAGACAATGGGGTATGTTATCCCTAAATTTTACAATTTAGAAATAGATGATAAAACTGATTTAAATTTTGCAAGGTCAATAGCTAAATACAACAACCTGAAATGAAAAAAAAAAATAAGAAATATCTTTTAAAAGCTCAAAAAATAATTCCAGGTGTGTCACAATTATTAGGTAAAAGGCCCGAAATGTATTTAAGAGATGGTAATTGGCCAACATATTATAAAAAAGCAAAAGGAATAAATATTTGGGATCTAGATAATAAAAAATATTATGATTTTAGTATGGTTAGCGCAGGAACAAGCGTATTGGGATATTCTGACAAAGATGTAAATAAGGCTTCCATAAAAGCAATTAAATCTGGATCTATTTCAACTTTAAATCCTCCAGAAGATGTTGAGTTAGCAGAATTATTGCTTAAAGATCATAAATGGGCTGGCGGTGTAAGATATGTTAGAGGCGGGGGAGAGAGTATGAGAATAGCAGTAAGATTGGCTAGAGCTTTCACAAGAAAAGAAAATATACTTTTTTGTGGTTACCACGGGTGGCATGATTGGTATTTAGCAGCAAATCATAAATCAAAAAAAAATTTAGATTTTCAATTGATGCCAGGTTTAAAACCTTTGGGAGTACCTAAAGGTCTATCTGGTACTGTTATACCCTTTAGATATAACAATAAAGAAGATTTCAAAAACATTATAAAAAAAAATATAAAAAAAACTGCAGCAATTGTAATAGAACCATGTAGAGAGGGAAATCCAAATAAAAAATTTTTGAGTAAACTAAAGTCTATTGCTAAAAAAAATAATACTTTATTAATATTTGACGAAATTACGTCTGGTTTTAGATTGAATTCAAGTGGTGCTCACAAGTTAATTAATGTTAATCCAGATATTGTTGTCTATGGTAAAACAATTGCAAACGGAATACCTATGGGCGCAATTATCGGTAGAAAAGATATTATGGATTACACAATTAAAACATTTATAAGTAGTGTCTTTTGGACTGAAAAAGTTGGACCCGCATCTGCTTTAGCATTTATAAAAAAACACAAAAAATTAAAGTTAGAGAAAAAATTAATTGAAACTGGAAAAAAAATTAAAAAGATTTGGTATGAGGCGGCAAAAAAAAATGACTTAGATATTGAAATATCTGGTATAGATCCTTTGGCATCATTTAAAATTAATTGCTACAATTGGCCAGCTGTGATTACCTTTTTTATTCAAGAAATGTTAAAATTCAATATTTTATCTACCAATAAATGTTATACAAATTATAAACATGACAAAAAAGCAATAAATTTATATAGAAAAGCGTGTTTTAATGTTTTTAATAAAATTTCAAAATTATTAGCAAGTGGGGATTTAAAAAAGCATCTTAAAGGTCCCGAAAAACAAATGGGTTTCAATAGATTAACAAAATCTAACTAAAATGAAAAAAAAAAATATATTAATTTTTGGAGCTGGAGGCTTAATTGGAAAAGAAATAATTAAATCTACAAATTTAAACAATCAATTTAATATGATTGGACTTGATATCAAAACAAAATCAAGTTCAAAAATTATTAAAGTAAATACTTTAAACTACAACACTTTAAAAAAAAAAAATAATCAAAATAAATAAAAAATGTGGGAAAATTTATGGATGTGTAAACTTAACTTTTCCACCAGTTTTACAAAGAAAAAATCCACCCCATATAAACTCAAAGATTTTTTCTAAAGAAATTTCCAATCATATTTGTTCATATTTTAATACAACACAAATATTATGCGATTATTTTGTAAAAAATAAAATTAAAGGAAAAATAATTAATTTTTCATCAATTTACGGAACTACAATCCCACGTTTTGAAATATATAAAAATACTGGAATGAATTTACCGCTACAATACTCAATCTCTAAACATTCAATAATAACTCTTTCAAAATATTTTTCTAAATTTTATCTAAAGAATAAAATTAATATCAATACTGTAAGTCCAGGGGGCGTAATTAACAAACAAAATAAATTATTTTTAAAAAATTACAAAAAATTTTGCTCAACTGGCATGCTTAAAAAGAGTGATCTTAATGGTGCTATCGAGTTTTTACTGTCTGATTCTTCGAAAAATATATTTGGTCATAATTTAATTGTTGATGATGGCTTTACACTCTAAAAAAATAAAACCTAAATTTATTAAACTTAAAATATTAAAAAGTAAAAATATATCTAAAAAATACCTTTTATGGTTAAACGACAAAGAGGTCACAAAACATACAGACCTAATATTTGAAAAACATACTTACAACTCTATAAAAAAGTACGTAAGTCAAATGTATAAAGATAAAAATAATTATCTTTACGGAATTTTTTATCAAAATAAACATATTGGTAATATGAAAGTTGGCCCCATTTTAAAGCCACATAAAACGGCATATATCAGTTATTTAATTGGAGATAAAAATATGTGGAATAAAGGCATCGGTACAATAATAATTAAATTAATAAAAAAAATATGTAAAAAAAAAACATAAATTAATTAAAATAAATGCTGGAGTTTCAGAACTTCATAAACCTTCGCAGTTAGTTCTTTTAAAAAATGGATTTAAATTTGAGGGAGATTTCAAAAAACAAATTGTTTTCAAAAATAAAAGATATTCACTTTTAAAATACGGCTGCATTCTTTAATTACTTAATTTTTTTTTGTTCAATACCTTTTTGGCCTAAATATGTTGCTACTCTAATTGGATTGTTATCTGCAAAATGAAAAATACTACCACATGCAGCTCCGGAAGCATTTGTCTTAAGAAATAAATCTAGTATATGTTTAAAATTACCAGCACCTCCAGATGCTATTATTGGTAATTTTGTAATTTTAGATACCTTATCAATCAATTTTAAATCATATCCATTCATTTTTCCATCGTTATCGATTGAGTTTATAAAAAATTCTCCAGCTCCTTTATCTTCACAAATTTTTATGTAATCTATAAAATCAATTTTCTGTTTAATGGTTCCTAAATCTGAATAAATGAAATAACTTTTTCCCTGTTTTTTTACATCTATTCCAACAACAATACATTGAGAACCAAAAATTTTTGATGATTTTGTAATTAGATCTTTATTTTTATAATTAATAGTATTTATAATTACCTTATCAGCTCCAGAATTTAATAATTTTTCAATTTTTTTTAAAGAATCAATCCCCCCGCCCACAGTTAAAGGAATAAAACAATTTTTTGAAGCAACAGTGAGAATATTGAATAGTTCTTTTGACTTAAACCTATTTTTATTAATGTTTATAAAAACCAATTCATCTGGATATTGTGAATTATATATCTTTATACAAGAAACAGGATCTCCAGTATCCCTATAATTATTAAAATTTATTCCCTTAACCATTCTACCATTTTGAAGCAATAAAATTGGTATTATTCTTTTTTTTAACATTACAATTTACAAAAATTTTTTAGTATCTTAATTCCATTTTTATGACTTTTTTCAGGGTGAAATTGAACCCCAAATATAGATCCACTTTCAACTGAAGACGCGATAGTTTTTTTATTATAACTTATAGTCGACGTAATAACTTTACTACTAGTTGGTTTAAAAGCAAAAGAATGTACGAAATAAAAGTCACTATTTTGCATAATGTCTGAAAATAAATTTTTTTTTTTACTTATGTTTAAATTATTCCATCCAACATGTGAAATTTTTGATTTTTTTTCTATTTTGTCCACAATTCCACTTATAAGTTTAAGTCCCACTGTAAATTCTTCCTCATATCCTGCGTCAGATAAAATTTGCATACCTACACAAATACCAAGAATAGGTTTACTATTTGCAAAATTCTTTATTTCATCGAAAAAATATTTTTTTTTTAATTTCTTAATTGCATTTGAGTAAGAACCTACTCCTGGAATTATAATTTTATTAAACTTTTTTAATAATTTATAATTATCAATTACTGTATGGTTTTGACCTATAGCATTAAGAGCGTTGGATAATGATTTGATATTCCCACATCCATAATCAATTATACCTAGCATGATTTTTAATTTTCTTTATACCATGAATTGAAGTCTGATGTCTTTTTTGATGACTTTGTTTTTTTATGATTATGTTTATATGGGTAAACTTCCATCGGTTTTAAAATCTTATTAAATTCATTTTCTGTTAAACCTACATATTTTAGAAATAATTTGAGTGATTGGGGTTTTTTACCTTCATGTTTATTTATAATTTTTTTTGCCTTTGAAGCCTTAATTCTACCCTCTCTAATTTCTGTCGCTAAATTTTGTGTAATTCTACCGTAACCTCTTTTAACAAATTTTATGTAATCTCTTGTTCCTTGCATAAAACATTCAATTTTTGATTCAAAGGGATTTGCTATTTTTGGCACTCCTTCTAATTCGTCACCTTGCCAATTTAGTTCTTTTTTAATTAATTTAACTTGTTTTGTATAATCCCACCTTACATATGTTCCTAATAAAATAGATTTTAATCCAATTTTTTTACATTCATTTTGGGTTGGATAAGTGTAAGGCAGTAAATCTCTTTTTTCTAATTTAACACCAGATCCTTTAAGCATATTATACATATCATCAGCTGTGATACCAAGATTTCTCACCATATTGAATTTTTCCTCATCCTCTTCTTCTTTCTCTTTATAAGAATAATAAGCACTCATTTCAGCCAAAGGTTCTCCATAAATAACTAGAGGAACATTAAATTTTATTGCCACTCTTATTGGATATGAATATATACCAGTATGACAATGCCAACAAAAGTCACCTTTCCTTTGAAAACTCTCTAACATTAATTTTTTAACAATATGCCAGTTTGGTGTAAATTCTATAAAGTCAGCACCTAGTTGTTTAAGAACGTTTTCAGTATTTTTTTGAGTCTGATTTCTATAAAACCCATGATTAAATCTGACTACTAATGGTTTTAATTTGAATTCCTTAATTAAATAGTAGAGTTGAAATGTACTGTCTTTTCCACCTGAAAAAGGAACTATACAGTCATAATCATACTTTCCTATATAATTAGATAGAAGATTTTTTAGTTCGTTTTTTCTTTTAACCCAATTTATTTTATTTTTTTGAACTAATGTTGCGGAACATATATTACATTGACCTTTTGCGTTAAAATTTATGGTTTCATAGGTCTCTGGAAATAAACATTTACTGCATTTTTGCATAAATTCTTATAGTACAAAAAATTTACATTTAATATAATTAATTTAAAATCTAAACTTAAAATATGGAAAAAATAAGGATAATTCCAAAACTAGAAATTAAAAATGATAACTTGATTAAAGGTATACAGTATGAGGGTTTAAGAATTATTGGAGACCCAAAAGAGTATGCTAAAGAGTACTATGATGACGGAGCTGATCAAATTATAGTAACGGATATAGTTGCATCACTTTATAGTAGAGATAATTTATTTTCTACCATAGACAAACTAACAAATAATATATTTATACCCATAACAGCAGGTGGTGGAGTCAAATCAATTGAGGATATTAGGCAGCTTTTAAATGTGGGAGCTGACAGAGTATTATTAAATAGTTTTTTATTTGAAAATAACAGTATCCTAGATTTGATATCAAACACATTTGGAGCACAATTTTTGACGATAATGATAGAAGCAAAAAAAATTGATAATCAATATTATTGTATGACAAATCACGGTAGGGATAATTCTGGAATATTGGTTGATAAATGGCTTAATTACTTATCAAAAAAAAATTTTGGAGAACTAGCTATATACTCAGTTGATAACGATGGGTTAAACAAAGGCTTCGATGAGAATTTGCTCGAAATTGTGAAATCTCATAAATTAAATGTACCCATCATTTATGGAGGTGGGCTAAATGATTATGCAAATATTTCCAAAGCAATAGAAAACTATAATTTGTCAGGGGTCTCATTATCTTCGTCTTTGCATTTTAAAAAAATGACGATTAAATCTATTAAAAAATATTTAATAAATAAAAAATTTAGAATTAATGAATTTTAAAATTGGTATCTTAGACTTAGGATTAAATAATCTAAAAAGTTTAGTTTCATTTTTTAAACAATTTGGAGAAACCTTTTTAATTAATTCTGATAAAGAAGATATTTCAAAATTTAATACTTTAATTTTACCAGGAAATGGAAAATTTAAAACTGGAATGGATATAATCAAAACAAAAAATTTTGAAAAAATAATTTTAAATTGTACTTCAAGTAAAAAAACCTTAATTGGTATTTGCTTAGGTATGCAATTGTTCTTCGAAAAAAGCGAAGAAGATAAAAATTGCAAAGGCCTAAGTTTAATTAAAGGTGAGGTAAAAAAAATTAATTCATCAATTTATAAATTACCTTTATTAGGTTGGTATGATATTAATTTTAAAAATGATAACAAATTAGTAAAAAATTCATTTTATTTTAATAATAATTACAGTGTTTTTTCAGATGATAAAAAGATTGAATATGGACACATTGAAAACAATGAAAATCAAAATATTTGTGCAATTATAAAAAAAAATAGTATATATGGATTACAATTTCATCCAGAAAAAAGCTCTTATAACGGAAGAATTTTAATGGATAAAATTTTAAAAAATGAGTTCTAATTTTCAAATAAAAGGTCAACCATTAGATGTTTTCTTTTGTAAGAAATGTGTTTATTCAAATCAAAAAGTAGTTCCATCTACTATTTTAACTGATGATAAAAATCACTCTAATAGAAAGTTTTTAAGATTTAATGAGGATGGAGTTTGCTCTGCTTGCCAAACAGTAGAGAAAAAAAAATCTGAGAAAAAAGATGATATTGATTGGAAAGAAAGAGAATTTCAACTAAAGAAAATTCTAGAAAAATATCGATCCAGAAACGGATCTTACGATTGTATAGTTCCCGGTTCAGGAGGAAAAGATTCTGTATTTCAAGCTTACACTTTAAAAAATAAATATAATATGAATCCTCTTACAGTAACTTTTGCTCCAATTATGTATACTCAAATCGGGTTGAAGAATTTTCATAATTGGCCAAGCATAGGAAATGTTAACAATTTTCTTTATTCACCCTCTGGAAAAGTTTATGGGAAATTAACTAGACTTGCATTTGAAAGAATGTTGCATCCATTTCAACCATTTATTTTCGGACAACGTCATATTGCCTCTCATTTAGCATCACAACTTAATATACCCTTAATTTTTAATGGAGAACCATTTTCTGAGTATGGATCAGAGGACAAGTCTGAGGACATCAATTATTCAATGCCCTACAAATATTATACAAAAAAAAAAGATCAAAATATTTTAATTTCAGGAGCTAGTCAGGAAGAATTAAACAAGAATTTTAAAATTTCAAATTCAGATTTAAAATATTTTTTACCTTTGGAAGAAGAAGAAGTTATGAATAAAGATATTCAAGTTATATTCCTTGGATATTTTGAGAAAATGAATCCACAAGAAAATTTTTACAAAGCGGCAGAAATTTCAGGTTTCGAAACATCTTCTGAAAGAACTGAGGGAACTTACTCAAAATATAATTCTTTAGATGACAAAGTCGATGGCTTCCACTATTGGACATCTTACATCAAATACGGAATAGGAAGAACTACAGAAGAAGCTTCAAATGAGTGTAGACATGGGTATATTACTAGAGAAGAGGCAGTAAATTTAGTGAAAAAATATGATGGAGAATTCCCAAAAAAATATTTTAATGATTTTTTAAAACTTACTGAACTGAAGGAAGATAAATTTTATGATATTGTTGATAGTTTTCGACCATCACATTTATGGAAGAAAGTTGGTAATGATTTTAAATATGCTGCTAATTGGAAATTAAAAAATACAGTTTATAAAAAATAATTTTAATGAAAAAAAAATATTTATTTTCTGACAATCTGTAATTATCCTTTTAATTTAATATATTTTATTTAATTAATTTAAAAACAAATATGATTCGGACTGTATAGACTCTTTCTAAGGAGTGAAGGATAGCGCTTATTAGTTTTATTACATTAAAAAAGTTTTGAAAATTTGGAATTTATAAGAGATTTAATTTCTTTAAATATTTTTTTCAAATTATTTTCATTCAAATTAAAATAAATGGGAAGGCTAATTGAATTATTATAATACTTTTCTGCATTTTTAAATTTTTTCGGGAATGATTTTGCAACCTTGAACTTATATAATGGGATATAATGATACTGAACAATTATTCCCTTACTTCTTAAATATTTTATAAAAAAATCTTTCTTTTTTTTTAGTTTCTTAAAATTTATTTGAACAACTACAAGATGGAAACTTGAATTTGATAAGTTTTTATATTTTGGAAACGATATTATATTAGAGAATGGCTTAAATTCCTTTTTATAATAATTATAAATTGATTTTCTTTTTTTAATAAATTTATTTATTTTTTTTAACTGACTTAATCCCAAAATACAATTTATGTCACTTAATCTATAGTTATACCCAGATTCAATAACATCATATTTCCAGTGAAATCCTTTTAAATTTCTCAAAATTCCATGATTTCTTAATTGTTGAACTTTATTAATAATATTTTTTGAATTTGTTGTAATGAGTCCACCTTCTCCTGTTGTAATTGTTTTTAATGGATGAAATGAAAATGTTGAAATATCTGAGTGTTTACAGCATCCCACTTTATATATCTTATTTTTATACGCATAACTTGAACCAAATGCATGACAAGAATCTTCTATTATTTTAAATCTATATTTTTTTTTTAAATCAAAAAAATTAGGAATATTTTCTGCATATCCTCCAAGAAACATAGTAATAATAAGATTCACTTTTTTAATTTTATTTTTTTTCATACACTCAAGGAGAGTTTGTGGCGTCATTTGCCCCGTAGATGAATCAACATCTGCAAAATAAATTTTGTATCCTAAATTTCTACAGATATTAAAAGAAGATATAAAATTTATACAAGGCATTATAACAATCGATTTTTTTTTTAAACCAAGTGATAATATCGAAAGATGTAAAGCAGCAGTGCCACTGCTACACGAGAGTGAATACTTGCAATTTAAGTACTTTTGAGTTGCACTTTCAAATTTTTTAACAGCAGGACCAGTAGTTAAATAATCTGAGAACAAAATTTTATTAACTGATTTTACATCGTCTTTATCTATAAACTGACCTCCATAATTAATTTTTCTCATTTTCTAATTTTATAATATGATTTATACCATTCAATAAATCTTCTTATACCTTCCTCAACTTTAATTTTTGGTTTATATGAAATATATTTTTTTGTATCCTTTAGATCAGACAGAGTGTCCTTGATATCTCCCTTTTGTATATTTTTATAGATTATGATTGCTTTCTTATTTAAATTTTTCTCAATTAACTTTATGTATTTCATAAGTTTAATTCGTCTTCCATTACCTAAATTTAATATCTTAAAAGGTGCTCTGCTGGTAGACTGATCGAGTATTTTTGAATTCCAATTTTTATTTGCTTTTGGTATTTTTTTTATAACTTTATTAATTCCTTCAACAATATCTTGAACGTATGTAAAATCTCTAGAATGTTTTCCCTTATTGAAAACGTATATTGGTTTATTATTTAAAATATTTTTTACAAATAAAAATAATGACATGTCAGGTCTACCCCAGGGTCCATAAACGGTAAAGAAACGAATAAAAGTGGTAGGTAATTTATATAAGTGGCTATACGCATGTCCCATTAGTTCATTACTTCTTTTTGTTGCAGCATATAGTTGAATGGGGTGACCAGTTGCAATCTTGTTAGAAAATTTTGAAAAATCATTAATTCCATAAACGCTACTAGAGCTAGCAGAAATTAAATGCCTCACCTTAAAATTTTTTGATGCCTCTAATATATTGTAGAAACCTTTTAGATTGCTTTTGAAATAGGCGTCAGGATTTTTTAATGAGTATCTTACTCCTGCTTGTGCAGCTAAATTTATTACTGTATGAAATTTTGAGGTTTTAAAAATTTTAAATATATTTTTTTTATCTGATATATTAATCTTTTTAAAAATAAATTTTTTTTTAAATTTTTTTTTTAAATTTTTAATTCGTGCTAATTTAAGTTTTCTACTGTAATAACTGTTTACTGAATCTATACCAACTATTTGTATATTTTTTTTTTTTGACAAAACTTTTAATACTGTATGATACCCTATAAAACCTGCAGCGCCAGTTATAAGTATTTTCATTTTTTTTAAAATCTGTTTTTGATTATTTTTTGTATTAATACTAAAATTATACTTTTTATCATTTAAAATTTTTTTCTATAAATTTATTTAGATTATTTATAACTTGAGTACAATTTACATTTTTATCAAAGTTATCAGCCATAAATTCATAATAGTCAGAAATAAGTCCTTTATCGCAACTTGATAGTAATTTTTTTAGGTCATTAAGAAACTTTGTTTTGTCAAACTGATCATAAAAAAATTCGTTTATTTGTTTTTCACTGGTTGAGTTTTCTATTTTAAGAACACCATGTAAATTTTTAAACCAAGCGTGGCCAAATACTAAACATTTCTTTGATTTTACCAAACTTTCTAAGCCTATTGTTCCACATATTGTTGCTATCATATCGGATTTGTCTAAAAATTCTTCTGTACTTTCAGTTCTTTTTAAAAAGAAAACATTTTTTAGGCCTTTTAATCTTTCAAAGAAAAATGGGTTTCTTTGATAATGAGTTTGTGATTGATTTTCTTTAGCAATAATTATCCATTTATTTTTTGATAAACTATTTAATTTTTCCAGAACCAAAATTTGATCTTCATAAGTTCCTCCTAATAATGATGTTGTTAACTCAGGTTGCATATGTAGAGGGAAAAAAATAATTTTTCGGTTTTGAACTAAATTCATAATCTCTTCCTTCGACTTTTCAATTTTTTTTAAATTTTCCAAATAGTTTTTATTAAGTTGTTTTTCATTTTCTCTATAAATTAATTTAAATTTAATTAGATAATCTATGATCCTATCTTTTAAAAATCTTATAGAAAAATTTTTTTTTATATTTAATTTTTTTTCTAATCTTTCATTTATTATTTTTCTTTGTAGTTTTACACTTTCACTATATCTATTTTTTATATTTTCAATGTTAATGTTTTGTAAATCAGCTTTTATATCAATTTCATTTTGAAAATATCCTAGCTCCTCAAAGTTTTTGACAGTAAAATACCTATTAGGAAAAATAGATTGGTGCATACAGATAGTTTTGATGTTCAAAATTTTTGCTATTTTATAAACTAAAAAATCGGGTCCTTCGTGTGGTAAACTAAAAAAAATAACTAACTCAATTTTTTTTTCCTTTAAAATTTTAAAAAAGCTATGAAAATAATATGAAAAATGATTTCTTAATTCATGTACATCTAAAAGTTTTAAACCTCTTCTTACAAATTGATATGTAAAGGTTGTAAAATTTTTTTTATAAAAATCTTCATAGTATTTCTGACTTTCTTCAGATATTTCAAATTTATATTCTTTTGGAAAATTATATTTCGTTAAATCTCTGCTATCTATATCTTTCTGAATATGGTCAAATTCATGAACTGAAAACACAACTTCTATTTTTTTGTCAGCTTTAAGAGCTTTATATATTTCAATATATGTTGGTTGATATATCAAAGTTTTCATTTTTTAATTTCAAATAAATTTTTTTATATATTATTTTTAACAATTTTTTCAAAAATTTTAATACTCGATAGCCTTTGATAATTTTTTACAAGTATCTATATACTTTATATATTTTAAAGAGTTATAGAATTTTATCATATTCGAATTAATTTTTTATTCTTATCTGATTGATAGCATTTTTTAACTATGTCTACAGCAGAAATTCCTTCTTGCATTGTACTTAGTAAAGAGTTTTTAGGTTTATAAAATTTTAAAATTTTTATATAATCATCCATCATCATTTCATATTGTTTATTTGGATCAATTACTTTATTATGAAATACTGATAGTTTCTTTGGTTTATTCTTAGTAAATTTAATTATCTCTAAACAGTTTAAATTTTTTGACTTAAAGTAACTTTTCCATAATATTGTTCCATTTTGACAAACAATCTCAAATCCCTTTTGTTTTAAATTTCTTAAAAAATCCAAATTTATAGAGCTTTGAACTCTATTTTTGTGTTCAAATAATATCTCCGAATAATCAAATGAATTAATTTTTCCTGATAATTTTAAATTCTTGCAGAATATGTTTCTTATTTTTCCAAATAAAAAAAGCATCAAATCAATTTCGTGAATACAATCAAATATTATACCGCCCCATTTGTTTATATTTTTATAATAATAACTATTTTTACTTTTTTGTTTGAGCAAGTTATGTCCAAAGTATGATTTGGCAGAAATAGGCTTGCCTAATTTCTTTAAAAACTTTTTTATAAAGTTTAAATTATAAAAATATCTAAGATTACTTACTACATATATTTTTTTTTTATATTTTTTTGAAAACGATTTTAAAACATTTATTTTTTTGCTATCAATTGTAATTGGCTTCTCAATTAAAAAAAATTTAGTTTTAAAATTTTTGAATTTAAATAAAATATCCAAGTGACTATCAGTATTTGTGGAAATTATTACTCCATGCGGAGACCAATTGTGAATTTCATCTAAATTACTAAAAATTTTGATATTTTTATTTTTTAATATAATTTTTTTTTGATCATAAACACCAATTTTTACTTTTTTTTCAATTAGGATCTTCAGGTATTTTTTTCCAATACTTCCAAGGCCTATTATTAATATTTTTTTCATCACAAGGCCTTTATAATGTCCAAATCTTCTTTATCATTTAGATCAAATGATTTCTTTTTTGGCATAACATATACTTTTAATTTTTTTCCAAAAAAATTTTTTTGTTTTAAAAAATCTTTAACAAAAAATGCATAAGTGCTTCCATTATCAACTACTAATTTTCCAAATTTATCTTCTCTTTCGTTTATAATTTTTTTAAAAAGTGGATATACAAAATTATTTTTTTTTAATTTAAGTGCTTGATGGGGAGGCAAATTATATGAGGTAGCTGCTAAAGAAAAATTGCAATTTTTTTTATTTAAAAGTTTAATTACACTTTTAATGTCTTTAAAATTTCTTAGTGGTGTAGTTGCCAGGAGCACACACAAAATATCAATTTTATTTTTCGAGTTTTTCAAATATTCTTCAATCACCTCAACCAAAGTTGCTTTGGTATTACATAATTTTTTTTTTCTAAGATGAAATTTTACATTTAGAGTTTTTAATCTTTTTTGTAATTTTTTATTATCAGTTGAAACGGCAATTTCAGAAAAAAGTTTTGTTTTTTTTGCCTCTTTAATAGTATGTTCAATAATTGGAATTCCTTTGTACAACATAAAATTTTTATTCTTCAATCTTACACTTTTCTTTTTTGCAGGTATTAGTGCAGCTATTCTCATAAGAATTTAATTAAATAAGCTTTTTGTTTAAAATTTGATCTTTTTTCACATTTTTTAACAATTTTTTATTTTTAATTTTCTCTATATCTCTTGGATCGATACCCAAGCCTGGTCTTTTAAAGTCCAGTTTACAATCTTTTATTTTAGTTCCCTTTCTCTCGTTTTTGATAAAATATGGGCTTCTTCTTAAATTATTTCTATTTTTAATTTCCTCTAAAGTTAATTTTAAGTTTGTTTTACCTAGGGCTTTTTTTGTAAAATTAATTTTTCTAACAAAATCGTGTAATTTATTTAATTCAATTGACATTATATGTTCTACACTTGGATAGCATCTATTAAATGTAATAGTTTTTTCAATTAAATTAGCCCCCAAAGCAACAGCTGCAACACTCATTTCCCAGTCAGGTGAGTGATCTGAAAAACCTACAGGACATCCAAATCTAGACTTAATTTCATTAATCATATTTAAATTTATTTTTTCAACATTTGCAGGATATCCTGATGGGCAATGATGAATTAAAAAATTTTTATTATTATGTTTTTTTAAAATTGATATTGATTTTTTAATTTCTTCCAATGTAGACATGCCAGTATCTAGTTGGATATTTAATTTTGACTTCGCTGCCTTTATTAATAATTTTTCATAATTAATGTCAGCTGAAGCAACTTTAATAGAATTACACCCTAAATTTTTTAGAAAATCGACATCTTCTTCAAAAAATGCCGTCGAGATAAATTCTAAGTTAATTTTATCACAAAAAAATTTTATTTTTTCAATTTGTTTTTTTGTTAATTCACGTCTTTTTAAAATCTTATATAAACTTTCTTTTTTATAAATTATTTTTTTGTTTTTAGATAAGATTTTATATTCAAAAATTTGTTTTTTATTAGCCATTAGCCTATCAGCATCCATCATCTGTATTTTAATTGCATTAGCCCCAGATTTTTTAACTTTTTTACAATAGTCAATACATGATTCGAAGCCTGTATGAGTTGGGCCTATTTCAAAGGTTATATAAATCTCTTTTGAAGTCTTATTTAAGTCACAAATTGAAACCATACTATGAGTTTGAATGTTTATTTTATAAAAAAATACTATATAAGTACATCTGATTTTATCAAATATAAACAATAAACAAATGTTTAATAACAAAACTATATTGATAACTGGTGGAACGGGAACTTTTGGTTCCAGTTTATTGTCTTATATAATCAATAACTATAAACCAAAAAAAATTATAATTTTTTCACGAGATGAGTTTAAACAGTTTCATCTTTCAGAAAAATTAAAACATCATAAGAATTTTAATAAAATCAGATTTTTTTTAGGTGATGTAAGAGATTATCAAAGACTTTTAATAGCTTTTAAAGATGTAGATTTTGTTATACACGCTGCAGCTTTAAAGTATGTCGATATTGCTGAGTATAATCCTATAGAATTTGTGAATACAAATATTTTAGGTTCCCAAAATATTTCTTTGGCATCTATCGAGGCAGGCGTTAAAAAAACAATACTACTTTCAACTGATAAAGCTGTTAATCCTGTAAATTTATATGGTTCAACAAAGCTTGTGGCAGAAAAATTAATAATATCTTCTAACAATTACACTACAAAGGGAAAAACAAAACTATCGGTAGTAAGATATGGAAACGTATTTAATTCAAGAGGTTCAGTTATACCAAAGTTTTTATCGTTAAAAGATAGAAATAAAAATTTACCTGTAACAGATAAAAATATGACTAGATTTGTTTTAACTGTCCAAAATGCGATAAAATTTGTAATTGATTGTTTGGATATAATGCAAGGTGGAGAATTATTTATTCCAAAATGTAAAACAGTTAAGATTATAGATTTAGCCAAAGCCATTTCTAAAAAAAAAGAATTAATAATAGGAAAAAGACCAGGAGAAAAAATACACGAAACATTAATTTCAAGAGATGAGTCAGCTTTTTTTATTGAGTTTAAGAACTTTTATTGTCTCATTTCAAAAAGTAATACAAAGTCACATAAAAAGTTTTTTACTAATAAGTTTGGAAAAGGTAAATTAATTAAGCCTTTTGATTATTCTTCTAACAATGATAATTTTTTAAGTATTAAAGATATTGAAAGAATTTTAAGACAAATAACATTATAACTATTTTGAAAGTTTATTTAAAAGAATAG
>MDSW01142117.1_pt1 | contig 28284 bp, 19 predicted proteins | sample 811171 | NCBI WGS metagenome assembly MDSW01 (sample SAMN05326641, study PRJNA326480) | marine metagenome | isolation source: seawater | place: Atlantic Ocean: North West | collected 2012 | reverse complement strand
TGGAAAGAAAAAAAAGAAGTTGCCCTGCGAGTTGTAAGGACGGCTGGAAGCACTGGACGGAAAGTGGCTTTCCTTCAGTTGACTGACTCGTCTCGGAAGCCAGTTTTTTCTGCAGCCTCAATAGCGGGAAAAAAAATTCTAGCCGCTTATCCAAATGCTTGGTTGCCAGATTTAAATGTTGCGGAAATAATAGCTAATCTGGGGGATTTTGACTCTTATTGGATAGCTTCTGGTTTGCAGTGGCCTGGTCAAAGTAAATTTAGAGACGCGCTTTTAAAGAGAGGCAGCGTAAAGGTTTTACTGCCTGAAGCTAATTTATTCGGGCTATTGCCAATTAGTCTTGGTGCTAAAGGGGTAGAAGTTCATGGTGTTAGGTTGGACGCCAAAAAAGATGAAAATGTGCGTATTGATGTTAAGGGGTTGGATCCTTCTGGTATAGAAAGAACCTTTCAAACTAATTTTTTAAAATTTAAAGAAGGTACATCGCAAACTTCTCAGACTCTTGTTTTACCAAGAGAGCTACGCAATAGAATGACCAAAATTGTTGTTGCGGATCAAAGTTCTTCAGCAGGAGTACGCATAATCGGTGACAATACTCTTCGTCCAGAGGTTGCGATTATTTCTGGAGACTTTAGTGCCCGCGAGGGTTTGAAATTATTATCTCCAGAGCATTATCTAACTAAAGCCCTCGAACCTTACACTGATTTGATTCAGGGTACTATTGAAGACGTTTTATTGGCTAATCCGAATGCAATAATTTTTGCTGATGTAGCCAATTTTACTTCCAAAGCTGCCATAGTTGAGTGGGTTGAGGAAGGTGGTACTTTAATACGCTTTGCTGGCCCTAACTTGGCATCTGCGCAATACGAGGTTGAGAAAATAGATCCTCTAATGCCAGTTAAGTTAAGGATGGGAGGACGGTCTTTAGGTGGTGCTATGTCTTGGGGGTCGCCAAAGACTTTAAAAACTTTTGAGAACAACTCTCCATTTTTTGGATTGAAAACGCCGGACGAGGTTATTGTCATGGCCCAGGTTTTAGCTCAACCTACTCCTGATCTTTCTGCGCATGTGATTGCGCGTTTGAGCGATGGTACACCGTTAGTTACACGAAAGTTGATGGGTGAGGGTCAGGTAGTACTTTTTCATGTTACGGCCAATACAGATTGGTCGAACTTGCCAATTTCTGGACTTTTCGTTTCAATGCTAGATCGCCTTGTTAATAATGGCCCGGCTGAATATTTCGAACCTCTTGATTTGACGGGAACTACTTGGAAGCTCAGTTACGAACTGGACGCATTTGGCAATTTAAGTGCAGTTGATGATCGTTCTGGAATTGATGGGCAAACTTTGTTCGATACTGGGATCACAAGCAAAACACCTCCTGGAGTTTACGAGGGGAGAAAAACTCTTTGGACACGAAACGTACTAAAAGAAAATGAACTTTTTAGGTCATCAAATTGGCCATCATCAGTGAATTTGGTTGAACCTTCTTTACAACAGCCACAACCACTTATGGCATGGCTATTGATTATAGCTTTAGTATTTCTTGGGCTTGATGTTTTCTTGTCTCTTTGGCTTTCTGGGAAGCTCTCGGGGGTTGGGCTAGCATTTGTACTTTTGTTTAGCTTCATAAATTTTACGCCCCAGGGTTTAATGGCTCAGCCTGTTGATGATCGTGCTATTGCAGCTACTCGAGATGTCATTCTTGCATTTGTACGGACCGGCGACCGTGTTCAAGATGAAATATCGTTTGCAGGATTGTCAGGTCTTTCTTTAGCATTAAGTCAAAGAACATCAATTGAGCCAGCGGCACCTTTCGGTGTTTCTTTGGATGTTGACGAACTTTCTTTCTATCCATTCCTTTATTGGGCAATAACTCCTGGACAGGCTCTACCAACGGCAGAGACGTTGAAAAAGTTAAACCGTTATCTAGAAGGTGGTGGCTTAATTTTATTTGATACTAAAGATGCTGAGTTTTCTCAGTTTGGACAAAGTACAATTGAAGAGAATATTTTAAAAAAGATAACTATTGGCTTAAATTTACCACCAATTTCTCGCATTACAAAAGACCACGTGCTCACTCGCAGCTTTTATCTTTTACAAGATTTTCCTGGGCGTTATGCAGGAGGCACTGTTTGGGTGGAGGCAAGTTACACTTCAAAAATGAAAACAGCAGGGGTGCCCTTTAGCAATTCAAACGATGGTGTCACTCCTGTTGTGATAGGTGGGAATGATTGGGCTTCTGCTTGGGCTATCGATGGTCTGGGGCTGCCTCTTTTGCCGGTTGGCCGTGGTGTTTCTGGCGACAGACAAAGGGAAATAGCACTACGCTTTGGGATAAACCTAATTATGCACACGCTTACAGGAAATTATAAATCTGATCAGGTTCATGTGCCGGCTCTTCTGAAGCGTTTGGGAAAATGACGCAAAACATCGTATTTTTTGACCCTTTAGCTTCTCACTCGGTTCTTGGATTGATTTTTGTATTTTCTATTATTTTTCTGTTTGCCTCTTTTGTTCGGGGCTTGCCGGGTTGGCCTTGGCGCAGTTTAGCTGTGATCTGTGTTCTAGTATTTTTGGGCAATCCGTCATTAAGGATTGAAAAACGTAATTTAGAGCCAGATGTGGTGATTATTGTTTTAGATAACACTATGAGCCAGAGCCTAAAAAACCGGCCAGAGCAAAACATGAGAGCTTTGGAGCATTTAACTAAAGAACTGGCTTCTCGACCCAATACTGAAACCCGAACTATTGAGCTGTCAGATGCTGCAGGAGATAAAGGGTCCTTACTAATGTCTGCGGTAGCAAGTGCGATTTCTAAAGAAGCAAAGGACCGCTTGGCAGGGGTAATTATTATTTCTGATGGTCAAATTCATGATGCTGACTTGGCTCCAATTATGGATGTACCTTTACATCTTTTACTAACCGGTCAGCCAGAAGATTGGGATCGAAGGTTGGTCGTAAAAGACGCTCCAGGGTTTGCCATTTTGGGTGAGCCTGCAATTTTGTCAATTATGCTGCAAGATCAGGGTTCCGCGCCACAAACATCATTCGCTGAGTTTTTTCTTTCAGTTGATGATGGCCCCAATCTTAAATACGAAATCCCCGTGAACCAATTCGTTGAGGTTGAGGTTCCATTATTGCATGGTGGCATAAACGTTTTGCAATTTTCTACGCCAGAAATTTCTGGTGAGCTTACAGGCAAAAATAATTCGGCGGTCGTTCGGATAAATGCAGTTAGAGATCGATTGAGGGTTTTACTGGTTTCTGGTATCCCACATCCGGGCGAGAGGACTTGGAGAAATCTTCTAAAATCTGACAGCAGTGTTGATTTAGTACATTTTACCATTTTACGCCCACCAGAGAAGCGAGATGACGTACCTGTTGCCGAATTGTCATTGATTGCATTTCCAACACGAGAATTATTTCTGGAAAAGATTGATGAGTTTGATTTAATTATTTTTGATCGATACAAGCGACGGGGTCTTTTACCAGCCTCTTACTTTGAAAGTATTTCAAACTACGTACGCAAAGGTGGTGCAGTATTGGTTGCCGCAGGACCTGATTATGCTGGAGTTAACAGTCTCTATCGATCTCCTTTGGGTTCTATTCTGCCAGGACGGCCAACCTCACGAGTTTTTGAGGAGCCAATTTTACCAGTCGTCACAGACCTAGGATATAAGCATCCGATAAGTGAAGGCCTAGAGAGTTTTGCCTCTGATCAAGGTTGGGGGCGCTGGCTACGTCAAATCGAATTGGAGGCCACTTCTGGTAATGTCTTGCTGACTGGAAAACGGGAACGTCCCTTGCTTTTAGTTGATCGCGTTGGAAATGGACGGGTCGCTCTTTTAGCGTCTGATCACGCTTGGCTGTGGGATCGTGGGTTTGAAGGTGGTGGCCCACAAGCAGAGCTGCTGCGCAGGATTGCCCATTGGTTGATGAAGGAACCGGATCTTGAGGAGGAGTCTCTCTTTGTTACTCCAACTGAAAATGGATTGAGAGTGACCCGTCGAACTATCAAAAAGGAAAGCATTTCTGATCTTGAAGTTGTTGCTCCAAATGGAAATCTGAATTATTTGCGTTTCGATAAAAAAGCCCCTGGGCGTTATGAAACTTTAATTATTGGTGATCAGGAGGGTCTTTATCGATTGAAATCGAATAATCTGGAAGTGGTTGCTGCAATGGGACCGATTGCGCCACGCGAGCTTTCACAGACTATCGCCTCTGTAGATGCTTTTAAACCCACTTTAGCTAAAACCGGTGGTGGTTTTAAATTAATTTATTTAGGGCTGCCAAAGTTGCGCAACATCCGGAGTGGACGTGCAGCCTATGGTCGTAATTGGGTTGGCCTGATATCGCGCAATATACAGTCCACCCAAGGTGTAGAACTTAAACAGCTCCTTCCTTCTTGGATTTATCTTATTTTGGCTTTGTCAAGCTTGCTAATTGGTTGGTTAAGAGAAGGCCGTTAAATATGGTTATCGAATTCGTAAGTTAGATCGATTTAATTGATCAATTGATGTGCATCCCATCAATTTTAAATCTCGTTCTAACTCCATTTTGTATTGATTAAGCGCTCTTTCAACGCCTGCTTGACCTGCTGCACCTAAAGCATAGAGATAAAGTCGCCCACCTGAACAAGCTTTTGCACCGATAGATAAAGCTTTTAAAACATGCGTGCCCCTTTGGACTCCTCCTTCACAGATCACGTCTATCTTATTCCCAACTGCATCCACAATTTCTGCTAATTGATCAAAAGGAGCGCGGGAGCCATCTAACTGACGTCCACCGTGATTTGACACCATTATGCCAGTGGCACCAATATCTACGGCCTTCTTAGCATCTGCAACGCTCATTATTCCTTTTAGGGCAAAGTGACCGTTCCATTGTGCGCAAAGTTTTTCAGCATCTTTCCAATTCATCGATTGGTCAAGCATTGTTGAGAAGTATTCTCCAATTGAGGTCGTTACATTTGTTCCAGCTCCAACATAATTTTGTAAGTGTGGTAATTCAAATTTTGATTTGGTTAAAAAGTTTATTCCCCAACTGGGTTTAGTTATGAAACTTAATAAACTACTGGGTGTTATTTTAGGTGGGATAGTGAATCCTGTTCTTAGATCTCGTTCCCGATTTCCGCCTGTTATTGTGTCAACTGTAAGTGCTAGAACATCAAAGCTTGCTGCTTTTGCCCTTTCTAACAAGCTATCGTTGAGTCCTCTGTCTTTATGGAAGTAGAATTGAAACATTTTAGGTGCATCACTTATAGCTGCAATTTCTTCCACACTTACTGTGCTTAGAGACGATACCCCAAACATTGTACCATATTTTTGAGCAGCCCTAGCCACGGCTCGCTCTCCATCATAATGAAACAATCGCTGAACCGCAGTAGGCGCACAGTAAAGTGGCATATCTATTTTTTTGCCAAATATCGTTGTTGATAAATCAACTTTATCCACGCCCGCCAATACGTTTGGTATTAGGTCAACATCATCAAAGGATGCAGTGTTTCTCCTATAAGTAATTTCATCATCAGCAGCTCCGTCAATGTAATTAAAGACAGGTGATGGTAATTTTTTTTTTGCTAGTTTTCTGAAGTCCTGGAAATTATGACAATGTTTTAGTTTCATTTTAATTTTTGAAATCCGTAAAAGAGATGTTTAACCTATACTGTTGATACTTGGGCTCGTCAAAATATCCGCATAACTTGTTGATCAAATACCTGAGCGTACCGAGCATCTTAGCTCTGTAAGAAAAGATTTAGTTCAGACAACCTTGAAAATATAACGCCTTACTACCACATACCGAACGGACCGCCCATTTGGGGGTCCATAATTTACATCTCTGCCCTATCTGGGAGGGTTTGTTAGAAATCGCTTTTGAAAGGATTATACTATGCGTTCGTTTGATTTTGCACCGCTCTATCGTGCTACTGTTGGATTTGACCAAATTGCTGATCTCATGGATCGCGTGTCGACCAATGATGTTAGCCAATCAAATTATCCACCCTATAACATTGAAAAGACATCTGAAGATGGATATCGCATCTCAATTGCAGTTGCTGGATTTTCAGAGAATGACCTTGCAATAGAGGTTAAAGAAAATACACTCTATGTTTCTGCACGGAAACCTAAAACAGCAAATGATAGTATCTACCTGCATCGTGGTATTGCTACCCGTGCTTTTGATCGTAAATTCCATTTGGCGGATCACGTACGTGCGACGGCCGCCAGTCATTCTGATGGAATGCTACACATAGATTTGGTACGAGAATTACCGGAGGCTTTGAAGCCCAAGCGTATTGAGATTAACAGCAAAGATCCACTTCAAGTTGGAGTAAATTCTAAATAATCTATATATAAATCTTGTATAAACAGGGAGCATATTTTCTATGTTCCCTGTTCAAAAAATGACTTAAATAACTAAGCTTTTTACCTTATACAGACATGCAGATGTATTTCATTTCTAAATATTCATCCATGCCGTGATGGCTACCTTCACGACCTAGGCCAGACTGTTTTACGCCGCCAAATGGCGCAACCTCCGTAGAGATTATCCCAGTATTTACACCAATTATGCCGTATTCCAGTGCTTCAGCTACTTTATAAACACAACTTAAATCTTTCGCGTAAAAATAAGCGGCCAGACCAAATATTGTGTCATTTGCCATTTCTATAACGTCATCAACATCATCAAATTTAAACAATGGCGCCATAGGACCAAAAGTTTCTTCTTTACTAACATTCATTTCTTGAGTGACACCAGTCAGAATTGTCGGTTGGAAAAAGGTACCTCCTAATTCATGTGGCTTTCCACCAGTCTCAATTTTAGCGCCCTTAGACACAGCATCTGTGATGTGTTCTTCCACTTTGGATAATGCTGGCTTTGATATTAAAGGTCCTAAGTCCGCACCGTTAAACCCATCGCCTACTTTCATCGCTTCGACCGCCGCAATTAATTTTTCAGTAAACGCTTCATAAATACCAGATTGTACGTACAAACGATTGGCGCACACACAAGTTTGGCCGTTATTACGGAATTTACTTGCCATTGCTCCACTTACTGCTTCATCCAGATCAGCGTCATTAAAAACAATAAATGGGGCATTGCCACCCAATTCCATAGAGCATTTTTTAATTTGATCCGCCGCTTGTGCTAATAAAATACGACCAATAGGCGTTGAGCCAGTGAATGTTATTTTACTTATTTTTGGATTTTCACAAAACTCCTTTCCTGCGGCAGATGAGTTATTGGATGGTAGGATCTGAAGGATACCTGGTGGTAAACCGGCTCTTTCGGCCAGAACACCTAACGCTAATGCTGAAAAGGGAGTTAACTGAGAAGGACGCGCCACAAATGCACAACCCGCCGCTAATGCAGGCGCAGCCTTCCTGGTAATCATTGCGTTAGGGAAGTTCCAAGGAGTGATGGAAGCGGCTACCCCGATAGGCTGTTTGATTACTGTAATGCGTTTATCAACTTGATGACCAGGAATAGTTTCCCCGTAGTTGCGTTTAGCCTCTTCCGCAAAGAATTCCACGAAAGATGCTCCATATACTACTTCCCCCATGGCCTCTGCTAAAGGTTTGCCCATCTCGGCGGTTAGGATCTTTGCTAGGTCCTCTTGATTTTCTATCATAAGGTTGAACCAAGCTCGTAAAATGTTTGAGCGCTCTTTTGCTGACAAAGCAGCCCATTTTTTTTGGGCAATTGCTGCGCCATCAATAGCGCGAGCAAGATCGGTTCTGGAAAGGTTGGCAACTTGTGCGATGAGATCTCCTCTAGCAGGATTTATAACATCAAATGTTGATCCATCCTGGGAAGAAACCCATTCGTTATTGATGAAAGCCTTAGATTGTAGCAGGCTAGGATCTGATAGCATGGATTTTAGGTCTGTAGATGTGTCAAGCATTCTGGCCTCCTTTAGTTCTGTATGTCAAAGCACTTAGTCTTTAATTTGTCCATAGGAGTGAAAAGTTGAATTTGGATGACGATTACGCCAATGCACCTTATATTCCAAACTCTGAAAACTATTTACAGCATTGGGAAGAATCTGCACGTGAGTATCGTGAAACTGAGCACAGCATTGGTCGCGCGCAATTAAATCTCCCTTATGGCAAACATCCTGAACAAGTATTTGATCTCTTTTTTCCTGCAGGGCGACCCTTGGGATTGGTAGTTTTTATTCATGGTGGTTATTGGATGCGATTTGGTCGTCGTGATTTCTCTCATTTGGCAAGTGGGCCAACTGCAAATGATTGGGCCGTTGCTGTGCCAAGTTATCCCCTAGCTCCAGAAGCAAGTATTCCAAAAATAACTCAATCGATTGTTAGTGCAATTAATGTAGCCGCTTCTCGTATTACTGGGCCAATCATATTAACTGGCCATTCTGCAGGAGGGCATTTAGTTGCGCGGATGGGTCAACCAGATGTTAATTTACAAAAATTTGTTCTTTCCAGAATTGTTCGAATTATGCCAATTTCGCCAGTTTCAGATTTACGACCACTGCTGCAAACCACTATGAATAAGACACTAAATTTGACTGAAATAACAGCTGAGGTGGAAAGCCCAGCACTTTACCCAAAACCAAAAAATATTGACCTTCATGTCTGGGTGGGCGCGAACGAACGCCCCGTTTTTATTGAACAGGCTAAATTTTTGTCGACTAACTGGCAGACAACACTGACGGTCGAGCCTTTGCGTCATCATTTTGACGTTATTCATGGCTTAGAAGATCCAAATAGCGCAATGATTGACGCGTTAATTAGACCTAAGATTGCAAATCTCTGATCTGATAAACCGGGTGATTGCTGAGATTGGCTTTGTTGAAAGTTTTATTCGTAATGGCAAATTAAACTCCCTATCGAGGCTGCTAAAATTTAAGATTATTATCTCTTTGTATGTGCTGAATCACTGCGATAAAACTTTTGGTTTTATAGTGAGAGCTTGTAAAACTGGATATTTTCAATAAATTATAGGCAAATATTTTTATATAATTTTGTGAGAATTATAATGTTTGAATCTGTAGAACTTTTTGACCAATTCTGTTCTGCCCAGGCATCTTTTGAAAGCTCTAGGCATATCTACCGACGCGATCACCAGCCGGGTCAAGTGCGTCGTTTTTTTAATACCAGCTTCACAGCCTTTGAGCTTCGCCGATACATGATGAATTTTTATTTTTCCAAAGGCAGTTTTACGATCTCTGAACTAGTCAATGTGTCAGCATTTAGCAGGCCCACTGTCAACTCAACGGTACATGAAGCATTAAAATTAGGATATTTAGAGAAGGTAGCGGTTACAGGGGATCGTCGTCGTCATGATTTTCGTCCAACAGAACCTATGCTCAAAGCTTGGCGAAATTATTGTAATGCGCTTCTTACAAAACCTGAATTTTCTTATGCGCTTAAACTTGCTCAAACACTTATCTCTTTGAGAGATTTAGAAGCTCAGTCAGCCAAACAAAATATGTAAAATTTTTTAACCTTTTTTGCTCTCAATTAGCGTGCTGTAAATGTGCTATTAATTCTGAATTGAGGCTAAATGTAATGATAGAAGCGCCGGAGCTTCGGTATATGTCATATAAGAGTGGCAGGATAGCATACCGCGAGTCTGGCGCTGGACGTCCTATATTTTTGCTTCATGGCATGAACGGTGACAGCCGGAGCTGGGCCTATTTATTTCATTCTCTGAAGGCTTCTTTTCGATTAATCGCATGGGATGCTCCAAGCTTTGGCGCTTCTGACGTATTTGGGAATGAGGTTAAAGATTTCAAAAGTGCAGCGGAGGCTTTGATGAAGAATCTTGAGGTCCAAGATGCAGTTGTAATTGGTCATTCAATGGGGGGGTTGGTGGCCATGCAATTGGCTGCGGATAAGAATGATTTTGTTTCTGGCCTTATTTTGTCTTCCAGCCATCTGGGGTTTGGAAAGTCTAAGGGAGAAGCATTAATGGCGCGCTATGCTGATCGTATTGAACGAATAAGTAGTAGTACAGTGGATATGGATTATGGCATCGAGCGTGCTCGACGAAGCACACCTCCAAACACTCCCGATAGTACGATCCAATTTCTCGCAAAAATCTCGACAGGAGCGCGACTTGAGGGAATTCGCGATGGTGGTCGCATGAGCCAAGAGGCCGACAATGCAAGCATCTCGTCGCAAGTTAAGGTTCCGGTTCTTATTTTATCAGGTGGCCGAGATAAAGTAATATCAAATGACATGCATAAGGCACTTATTTCGGCCCTTCCTTTCGCAAAGCAAGAAACAATCCCCAAAGCTGGCCATGCCTCTTATGCAGAATACCCCGACCAATTCACTAAACATATCAAGCAATTTGCAATGAGAATCTGGAGATAACACTCAGTCTCTTTAACCAAAATAATTAAATATTGATCAAAGGAGGAAACTAATGAAAACATCAATTTTAAAGCCAGCCGCTTTTATTGCGCTTGTGGTTTCGGGACTCGGTTTTTCGTCGAGTTCTGTTCTATCGGCTGACCTAAAAGTAGCATTAGCTGCTGAACCCACATCTATGGATCCGCACTATCAGAACCTAACAATAAACAACTCATTTTCGACACAGGTCTACAATGCGCTTGTTCTACAAGATGTTAATCAAAATCTAATTCCGGGGCTTGCATTATCTTGGAAGCCAGTAGACGAGAATACTTGGGCGTTTAAGTTACGCCCAGGTGTCAAATTTCATAATGGAGCCACTTTTGGTGCTGAAGACGTGGTGGCCACAATGCAGCGCGCTGCTAATGTACCTAACAGTCCATCAAGCTTTGCAACTTTCATAAAAGGCAAGACCTTTGAAGTTGTTGACAATTTAACACTGCATGTGTCAACTGAGAAACCTTATCCATTTACTCCAAATGATATGTCACGAATTTCTATTATTGATTCAGCTTTTGTTGACGCTACTACTGAAGACTTTAATACGGGAAAAGTTGCGTTTGGTACTGGACCATTCACTCTTACTAAGTGGTTGCCAGGAGACTTGCTCGAAATCAAACGAAATGACACATATTGGGGGGCTTCTTCTGAGTGGGATAATATAGTCATTCGCCCTATCAAGGATGGTACAACTCGGACAGCAGCTCTTATCTCAGGCGATGTTGATTTTATTGAGAGAGTACCTCCGTCTGACCTTCCAACCGTAGAAGGCAGAGAGGGTCTATCTGTCTTTAAATCAGTCTCCAACAGACTGCTGTATGTGACCCTCCACATGACTGATAATCCTATAAAACCATTCGTCACGGATCTAAATGACAACCCAATCGCATCCCCGTTTCAAGATATTCGTGTGCGCCAAGCTGTGTCTCTAGCGATCAATCGACAAGCCATTGCAGACCGCGTGATGGATGGACTCTCTGCACCTGCTGGTCAATTTTCGCCAAAGGGTTATATCGGGTATTCCAAAAATTTGGCCGCAGATAATTATGATCCAGAACGCGCAAAAGAATTGATGGCACAAGCGGGCTATGGAAACGGTTTCAAATTGACTATGCATGGGCCAGCTGGTCGTTACACTAACGATACGAGAATTCTTGAAGCAATAGCTCAAATGCTATCACGCATTGGTATTGAAACCAGTGTTGAAACGATGCCTGCCTCAGTCTTTTTCAAACGATTCGCGCGCGGAGGTGTAGATAAGACACCTGAATTTACCGCCGCAATGTCCGGCTATGCAAACGGATCTGGTGAGCCTTCTCATCCCTTACGTATATTTATTCATACTAAGCAAAAAGATCGTGGGTATGGGCCTGGAAATCGAAATGGCTATAGTAACTCTGAGGTTGATACCTTGATTGAAGATGGTCGAGCTTCAATGGATGTTGCCAGTGGCGAAAAAGCCTTCATAAAGGCAACTGAAATTGCCATGCAGGAGTACGCATTGGTTCCAATACATCACGAGATTGCAACCTGGGCAGCGCGTGACGGCATTGCTTACGAACATGGAGCTCTGGATAGTACATTTTTACATTACATCCGTACGCAAAAATAAAATAAAGCTGGCCCGTAGCGTATCCGCTACGGGCCAGCCAACGAAAGGACGACTTTATGTTAGCCTTTGTTATTAGGCGGGTTTTGCAAAGTGTAGTTGTTCTGTTTGTTATGTCGTTGATCGTATTCTCCATGATCAACTTAGTTGGTGATCCTGTCGACATGTTGGTGAACCCAGAGAGCCTGCCTGATGAAATAGAACGTGTGCGAAGAGACTTTGGCCTAGATCAACCAGTGTATGTGCAGTATTGGAGATTTCTGACTGGCGCGTTGTCTGGAGATCTTGGCAATTCCTTTGTGTTTGGAAGACCTGCCCTTGCTCTAATAATAGAGCGCTTTCCTGCAACTCTTGAGCTTGCAACGTCCGCGCTTATTATCGCCGTAATAATCGGTCTACCGCTGGGAATATATGCCGGGTTGAACCCTTCCGCTTGGGGGACACGCCTAATTATGGGCGGCTCAATTCTTGGCATCTCGATTCCAACCTTTTGGTTGGGTCTAATGATGATTATTGTGTTTTCAGTCTTACTTGGCTGGTTGCCGGTATCTGGCCGTGGGGAAACTGGTTATTTCCTTGGTATTGAAAGTAGTATTTTTACTTTAGATGGCTTGCGCCATCTTATTATGCCAGCCACAAATTTAGCACTTTTCAAAATTGCGATAGTAATCCGTTTGACACGCGCGGGCACCGAAGAAGTAATGAGGCTAGACTTTATTAAGTTTGCTCGAGCGCGTGGTTTGTCTCAAAGAAGAATTGTTCGGTTTCACCTTTTACCAAATATTCTTATTCCAATTATAACAGTTTTAGCCATTGAATTTGGTACGCTGATAGCTTTTGCAACAGTGACGGAGTCAATTTTCGCGTGGCCAGGTCTTGGTAAGTTAGTCATTGATGCGATTATAAATCTTGATCGTCCAATTGTCGTTGCCTATCTACTTTTTGTAGTAACTCTGTTTTTAATTCTCAATTTGGTTGTGGATATTATTTATGCAGTCCTTGACCCAAGGGTGCGTCTAGGCGGAGGAGAGCAATGATAGATAAGGTAAGTGCATCTGAAAAAGGCTTGATGGCATTTTTATATTCAAAATCTCTGTTTAGAAACCTATTAAACCCAACAACTTTAATTTCAGTTTTTCTTCTTAGCTTTATTATAGGATGTGCAATTTTTGCTCCATTTATTGCACCAACTGACCCTTATGATCTGGAAGTCGTCAGTATCATGGATGGTCGGCTAGCTCCCGGTGAGAAAATGTTTAATGGCAACATCGCCTGGCTTGGTACGGACGGTGCTGGGCGTGATGTTCTGAGTGCAATTATTTTTGGGCTACGAACCAGTCTGATAGTTGCTATCAGTAGCGCACTTATTGCGTTAGGTATTGGAATTTTTGTAGGTTTATTAGCTGCCTTTTATGGAGGAAAAATTGATTCATTTCTGATGCGCATAGTAGATATTCAATTGTCATTTCCAGCAATTTTAGTTGCACTTGTTTTATTAGCATTGCTGGGAAAGGGTGTTGATAAGGTTATAATCGCTTTAGCAGTTGTCCAATGGGCCATCTATGCGCGTACTGTCCGTGCGGCTGCCACAGTAGAACGGCGGAAAGAGTATATTGAAGCAGCGAGCTGTTTAGGCTTGAGTAATAGTCGTATTATCTGGAAGCATCTTCTGCCTAACAGCATCACACCATTAATTGTATTGGCAACTCTGCAAACAGCACACTCGATTTCAATCGAAGCGACGCTCAGTTTTCTTGGAGTGGGTGTACCCATAACAGAACCCTCGCTTGGTTCATTAATTTCAAATGGTTTTGACTTTATTCTTTCTGGAGCATACTGGATAACATTCTTTCCTGGTATTATGTTGTTAGCAACTGTCGCTGCAATTAATGTTTTAGGCGACCAGATAAGAGCAATTCTCAATCCTCGGTTTACTGAATGATATTTTCAGAAACCCTTGCTCTTTTTATGCATAAAACCTTACCTTTAAGTTCAGTCATTTGTTTTGCGTTTTTGATCAGGGGTCAGAAATTAAATGAGTGAGCTATTAGAAATTATTGGACTAGATGTAAGTTTTCCTTCGCAGCGGGGGACCACATATGCAGTTCGTAATGTGTCAATTACACTTAAACCTGGTGAAGTCCTAGGCGTTGTTGGGGAAAGTGGGGCTGGAAAATCTACCGTTGGCAACGCTGTTATCAATCTTTTGGAGCCACCAGGCAAAATTACGAATGGAAAAGTCTTGTTTCAGGGAGAAAACATAGGTGGTTTGAATGATACGGAGATGCGTGATGTGCGTGGTCAAAAAATAGGAATGATTTTTCAAGACCCTCTGACGTCGCTTAATCCATTAATGACAATTGGCGCACAATTACTTGAGACTGTCACCAAAACTACAAACCTCGTGGGAGCGTCTGCGTTTGAAAAGGCAATTGACCTTCTTGAGGCGGTAGGCATTGAGCAACCGAAGGTGCGTTTTAGGGCATATCCACATGAATTTTCTGGTGGTATGCGTCAACGTGTTGTTATTGCACTGGCCCTTGCAGGGGATCCTGATCTCGTTATTGCAGATGAGCCAACAACTGCGCTCGACGTCTCCATTCAAGAGCAGATCCTTGAGCTCTTAAGAGTTCTTTGTCGTGAACGTAAATTGGGCGTTATCATCATAACTCATGACATTGGTGTTATTGCAAATATAGCGGATCGAGTCGCTGTAATGTATGGCGGTTCAGTCGTTGAAACTGGTAAAGTCCACCAAATTCTTACCGCTCCTGAGCATGAATACACAAAAAGTTTAATTGCTGCTGTACCACGAGGGGACATCAAATTTGAAAGGTTTAAGTCTGTTGATTATATCGAGGGTGGAAGGCAGGCGTATAAAAGTATTGACGTGGAGCAACACTGGTTAGGAAAAAAAATTGGAAAGAACTCTGCTGACAAAGCAATTTCTATTGAAGGATTGAATAAAGAGTTTTTGATAAAAAAAGCAGTATTTAAGCGTAATAGGGTCTATTTGAAGGCCGTTAAAGACGTTTCATTTTCTGTTAAAGAAGGAGAAAGCTTTGGACTTGTAGGAGAATCTGGATCAGGGAAAAGTACGATTGCGCGCTTAATTGTTGGGCTAAATAAAGTCGATAGAGGGAGTATAAAAGTTTTTGGTCAAGAAGTTACTAATAAGTTTAATGACGGAAAACGTATCTCTGCCCAACGTTATATACAAATGATATTTCAGGATCCTTACTCCTCTTTGAATGCTCGGATGCGGGTACAAGATATTATCGCGGAGCCAATTCGCTATTATAAAACAGCATCTTCAGATCATGAAACGCAACAAATTGTGCGTGACTTGTTAGATCATGTTGGCCTTGGTTCAACTACAATGTTGAAATACCCGCATGAGTTCTCTGGCGGTCAGCGGCAGCGCATTTCTATTGCGAGGGCGCTTGCCTCTCGACCAAAAGTTTTGATCTGTGACGAACCTACCTCCGCGCTTGACGTGTCGGTCCAAGCTCATATCCTAAATTTGCTTAAAGACCTTCAGGATGAATTGCGTCTCACACTACTTTTCATATCTCATGATCTTCCAGTAATTCGGCAAATGTGTGATAAGGTCGCGGTGATGCGCCATGGATCTATTTGTGAAATTGCGACTACAGATAATCTGTTTGATGCCCCAAGCCATGAATATTCCAAACACCTACTTAATCTAATGCCAAAGATTGACTCGTTTGGTAAAAAGCACAGGCACTAATTGGATCAAATTTACTTTAATGCCCGCGCTAAAAAAGCTTTTGTTTCGGATTTTTTAGGTGTGCCAAAAATTTGTTGTGAGGTGCCTTCCTCAATAATCTTACCATCTTTTAAAAAGCAGACTTTATCTGCGGCCTGACGCGCAAACTCCATTTCATGGGTGGCTAAAATCATGGTCATGCCCTGGTTTTTTAATTTTAACAGGACATCTAAAACATCGCCAACTAACTGAGGATCGAGTGCAGAAGTAATCTCATCGAACAACATAACTTCAGGCTTCATTGCAAGGGCTCTTACAATTGCGACCCTCTGCTGCTGTCCCCCAGATAATTGATCAGGGTAATTATGCATTCTGTCAGCCAGCTCAAAACTTTCAAACAGAGTTTCAATTTCAGAATGAAGTTGTGCTTTGGGTAGGCCATGGACCCGTTTAGGTGCTAGCATAGTATTTTCAAAAGCTGTCATATGGGGGAATAAATTGAAATTTTGAAAAACCATACCGATTTTGGCTCGCACGTGTTGTGGATTAAGACCTGGTATGGAGATGTCTTCTCCATCCAAGAATATTGCTCCTTCTTCAATTGCCTCCAACAAATTAATACAGCGCAGCAAGGTTGATTTTCCGGCCCCTGATGCTCCAATCAGACAAACCATTTGGCCCTGTTGCACTGTGAGATTAACTCCGTCACAGACAGTATTTTGGCCAAAACGTTTGACAACGCCATGAAGTTCTACTTTCTGCATCAGCGTCTTTCCCGCATTTGGCGTGCCATAAGATAATCAGCGTATCGCGTTGCTGGTATAGTGACTATTAAGAAAATGATTGCCGCACCAACATAGGGTGTGAAATTTGCAAATAGAGATTTAAATACACCTGCCTGTCGAAAAATTTCCACTGGCCCAATAAAGCTCAGCAGAGAGACATCCTTCTGCAGGGCTATTAGCATATTCATTTGAGATGGTACCACATTTCGAATAGCTTGCGGCAATATAACGTCTCGCATAACTTGCCTTTCTGATAGACCCAGTGATAATGCGGCGGCTCGCTGGCTTGGATGTACGCTGTCAATGCCCGCGCGAAAAATCTCTGCAACATAGGCCGAGTAGGTTAGGATCAATGCTAGGGATCCCCAAATAAATGGTGAATTCCAGGGCCTAGGGAGGCCCAAACCAGGGATTCCAAACCCAATTAAATAGACTGTTAAGATGACAGGTACCCCACGAAAGATATCTGTAAAGGCGGCACCAAAAATACGTAATGGAAATAAAGCTGGTGATTTTGCATCTCGAGCAAGTGCTATCAACAGCCCAAGAATTGCTATTGCTGGTGCAGACCATGCAAATATCATTACATTGACCATAAATGCGTCGAGCAATTTTGGAAAAGTTTTTGCTAAGACCGCTCCATCAAAAAAGCTCTTTTGAACTTTTTGCCAGCCGGGGGTTAATGGTACAATTATTACTATAGCAGCAATGACAAATATTGTGCTGGCTGCGGCTATAACTAAAGATTTGAGACGTTGTTTTTGTTCATAAAGTTCGCGGCGGGTTAGACCCGCCGCATTTGGAACTGGCATATTATTTGATCAACGGAACACCAGTCGTGTCCTGTAGCCATTGAGCTTCAATCGACGCTAAAGTACCATTTTCAATCATTGCTGTTAAAGCGGCATCTACACAGGCTTTTAGAGGATTTCCTTCCTCCATGAGCATACCAAATTGGTCAGCATTATCACTTGTTTCTGGTGGAAATTGTCCAATAACCTTGGAACCTTCAATCATAACAGCGCTAAGGAATAATGCTGTTGGTAGATCAAACATTGCTCCATCAATTTGATTTGCAGTAATAGCTGCATTAACGTCGGCGTTGTCTCCATAAAGCAATGGGTCAGCAGTAGGCTGGACGACATTTGCTATCTTTTGTACAGCAGTTGTTGATCCCACAGCACCCCACTTAAGGCCTTTCAAGGCTGCAATTGTAGGCTTTGTATCCGTGGCACCTGCCCCAACCAAAACAGCCATTGGCGCTGTGTAATAGGGCACAGAAAAATCCACGACCTGATCACGCTCAGCGGTAATAGAATACTGCTGCATATTTATATCGAAATTTTTGACACCTGGCTGGATTGCTTCATCAAATGAAGATCTTACCCATACTACATCCTGCTCGGCAAAACCCATTTCTTTTGCAACCGCGTAGGCAACGGCAGCTTCAAAGCCCTTTCCGCTTTCCGGAGCGTCATCTAAAACCCAAGGAAAATAAGCTGGGTTACCTGTTGCTATAGTGAACTTGCCCTCTGTGAGAGTTTTGTCAGCAGCACAGTGTCCACCTGCAAATAGATTTGTGGCCATTAGAGCCAGTGAAATTGATGCGATTAAGATTCTTTTTGACATATTAACAACCCTTTATTTTTTACATTTTTTATATGTTAGCAGGTCATAGAAAGCTGTCTAGTGGTGGTTGCAAAAGTTTTACTACTCACCGTATGGGACCCATACTGTTTTGATTTCGGTGCCTGCATCCAGCCAACTTTGGTGATCATTTAAACTGGCGCCTTGCCACATACGCTTTACATTACCACTCGCTTTTTGTTTTGCAGCCATTGCGATCTTTTGGCTCGACAAGCACCACACACTATCCAAATCCATGTGTGCGCCTATATGAGTGGCAAGTTCAGTTTGATGACCGGTTAGTATGTTGACTGCTCCTGCAGGTACATCGGAAGCTTCTAAGATATGATAAAAGTCTGTTCCCGATAGAGGAAATGGTTGGCTAGTACATAAAGAAATCGTATTTCCTGTTGCGAGAGCTGCGGCCATTGGTGCGACAAGCCCTAGAAGCGGTGCGGCATCTGGGCACAACGCTGCGATACGTCCCACGGGTTCTCGCATCGCTAACGCTATACCGCGCATTGGTACAGATTTAGCCCGTCCTTCAAATTTGTCTGCCCACGCGGCATAGTAAAATAATACATCTATTGCTTCATTGACTTCTTTGAGGCCCTCGTCTCCACCGCACATCTCGTCAATACGTTTGGCAAAACTTTCTCTGCTGGCTGAAAGGTTTTCTGCGATATAGAACAAGATTTGTGCTCTTAGGTGTCCGGATGCTTTCCCCCAACTGCAGGCTGTTTGTGCTTGTACAGCATTTCGAACATCCTTGCGATTGGCCTTAGGAACATGCCCCAAAAATTGGCCTTTTGGACTATAAACCGCCTGACTGTAACCTCCATCAGGTCTTGTTTGTTTGCCACCAATGTAGAGTTTTGCGGTACGGTCAATTGGGTCAGAGCCAGAACTGAAACCTTTAAACGCTTCAATGCTGACAGGAGTTGATAGAGGTTTTTTACTCTTTGTATATGCCTGCAGTCCTTCCCAGCCACCTTCTCGACCAAACCCACTTTCGCGCAGACCTCCGAAACCTGCAGCAGCATCGAATAGGTTAGTTGCGTTGACCCAGACCACTCCAGCTACCAATTTTGGAGCGATTTCCAGAGCTAGGTTTATGTTTTCAGTCCACAATGTTGCTGCTAGTCCGTATCTTGTATTATTGGCTACCTCTATTGCTTCTTTGGGCGTTCTAAATGTGGTTGAAACTAAGACGGGACCAAAAATTTCTTCTTGCATCAAGGTATCAGCAGGGTGAAGCCCGGTAATAAGGGTTGGTGGGTAGTAACAGCCATCAGGAACAGGAATATTGGCATGATATGTTTCACCAGCAGTATTGGTGGTGACAAGATTTTTAATTTGTGCCAGCTGGATAGGATCTACGATCGCGCCTACGTCAATGGATTTGTCAAGTGGATCGCCTATACGAAGTTTGTCCATCCTTGATTTTAGCCGGTTGTGGAAATCCTCCGCGATCGCTTCATGAACCAGGAGCCGAGATCCTGCGCAGCACACTTGGCCTTGATTGAACCAAATAGCGTCAACTAGGCCTTCTATAGCACTGTCAATATCAGCGTCGTCAAAAACGATGTATGGAGATTTCCCTCCAAGCTCCAAGGTGAGCGACTTTTGGTTGTTTGCGACTGAGTCTTGAATTCGTCGACCTACTGCTGTGGATCCAGTGAAAGCAATTTTATCTACGTTCGAGTTCACTAGATATTCGCCGGTGCTTCCATCACCAGTGATTATATTTACTACTCCCGGTGGTATTTCTGCCTGCGCACAGATATCTGCAAATATCATTGCGGTCATTGGAGTATATTCTGCTGGCTTCAAAACCACTGTATTGCCCATCGCTAAAGCGGGTGCAATTTTCCAAGCCAACATTAATAAAGGAAAATTCCATGGAATTATTTGACCGCAGACCCCTTGCGCTTTTCTATCGGGCAGGGCCGTTGCCATTAACTGAGCGTGACCAGCGTGATGATAAAAATGGCGAATGGCGAGTGGAATATCAATATCACGGCTTTCGCGAATTGGTTTTCCATTATCCAGTGACTCCATGACTGCTAATAGCCGGGCGTGTTTTTGCATAAGGCGTGCGATGGCATATAAAAATCTTGCCCGCGCTGCGCCTCCTAGGGCCTCCCATGCTGGTTGTGCTACCCTAGCGCACTTTACTGCATCCTCTACCTCTTTACTTGATGTTAATGTCATCCCAGAAAGTTTCTCGCCTGTAGCAGGGTTGCAAACTGCAATATCATCACGAAAGGGACCCCAATTACCGTTGATATAAGGCCCTGCAATTCCACCGTGATCTTGAATCCATTGGAGTGCTGAGCTCCGTTCCTCTGGAGCTGTTCCGTAATCCATAGTTTCGAAGATAGTTTCAATATTCATAGGATTATCCAATTGGGTGGCGATGGTTGGCAGAATAGGAGCCGGTCAGGTGATGTTCAAGTTGTCGTTCAATATCGCCCAAAAGGGATGAGGCTCCAAAACGGAAGAGGTCTGGGCGTAACCAACGGTTTCCTAACTCTTCCTTAACTAAAGCTAGGTAAGTTATTGCATCTTTAGCTTTTGATATACCACCGGCAGGCTTATAGCCTACTCGGAAACCAGTGCGTTCGTGGTAAGCGCGAATGGCCCGCAGCATAACCAGGGTTACAGGCAAAGTGGCATTTATACTTTCTTTGCCAGTAGAGGTTTTAATAAAATCAGCGCCTGCCATCATGCAAACCAAACTGGCCCTACCAACATTTCGTAGACTACCTAATTCACCGGTAGCAAGAATAGCTTTTATATGTGCATCACCACAGGATTTTCGAAAGGCTACAATTTCATCGAAAAGCGCCTGCCAATTTTGTGTAAGGACATGACGTCTCGAAATTACAATATCAATTTCGGATGCTCCAGCTTTCACACTTTCGTGAATTTCTTCAATTCGCAAATGTAACGGCGATAGCCCTGCGGGAAAGCCAGTGCTAACAGCGGCAACTGGAATGTCGGTTCCTTGAAGGGCGTCAACAGCTGGACTTACCATATCATGATAAACACAAACAGCCCCAGTTTTTAGGTTCGGTAAACCGATATGATTAAGAATGTCTTGCCGCACTGGTTGTCGAGCCTTTGCACATAAACGCCTTATTCGACCTACTGTGTCGTCACCAGAAAGTGTAGTGAGATCAATACATGAAATTGAACGTGCGAGCCAGGCAGCTTGGTGTTCTTTTTTTATTGATCTTCGACCGGGAAAGCTACTGCATCTTCGTTCAATGGCAGATGTGTTTGCTTGCACGGCAAGCACCCAATCGAGATCAAGATTCATCCCATCATTTCGTGGGTCTACAGGGGGCGACAAATGCGTTATTGATGAAGTGAGCTGTTCCATCTGATCTGTGTGCATGGGATTCTGTTATAGTTCAAGTATTCTAAAGCGTGACAAATATGGTAGAGCAGGATAATTCCCAGAAAACGACTTAGAGGTAGTATTATGTCTTTTAATCGAGCCTTAAAAATTGCGCCATCAATTTTAGCAGCTGATTTTGCTAATTTTGGTGAAGAGATACGGTGTGTTGAAGCACAAGGTGCTGATTGGATACACGTGGACGTAATGGATGGACATTTCGTGCCAAACATCACTTTTGGTCCCACTACTTGTGCTGCTATTCGACCCCACATTTCTACTGTAATGGATGTGCACTTGATGATTGCCCCAGTGGATCCATATATCGAAGCCTTTGCAAAGGCTGGGGCAGATATTATTACGGCTCACGTTGAGGCTGGCCCACATATTCACAGAACGTTACAGTCAATCCGTGCAAATGGCGTAAAAGCCGGTATTGCTCTAAATCCTGGAACTCCAGCTTCGGTGATAGCAGACCTGCTTGATAGTACGGATTTGGTTTGTGTGATGACAGTTAATCCTGGTTTTGGTGGGCAGTCTTACATTGGTTTAGAAGATAAGGTGGAAGAATTACGCACCATGATAGGCGATCGGCCCATTCATATTGAAATTGATGGAGGCGTCACTGCAAAAACAGCTCCTGGTCTGGTACGTGCTGGTGCAGATGTACTGGTGGCTGGTTCTGCTGTATTCAAGGGGGGTTCTGTTTCTAACCCATCGCCGTATGGTATCAATATTAACGCTATTCGTGCCGCTGTAGGCTGATTATTCTTTTTGATTAAAAAACGCTTGGCTCTAAGATCTTTAACCCTCTACTTTTCAATGAATAGGAAAATAAATGGCTTGGGAGTTTTGGATTGATCGAGGTGGTACGTTCACTGACATTGTTGCCAAAGATCCAGAGGGTAACATTGAAACACATAAACTTTTATCAGAAAATCCAGAGCATTATAAAGATGCAGCCGTACAAGCGATATCGAATACCCTAGGACATGTGGCAATTGACCAGGCTGATATTAGCGTAGTCAAAATGGGTACAACCGTAGCCACAAATGCTCTTCTGGAGCGCAAAGGTGTCTCTGTATTGTTAATGATAACTGAGGGGTTTGGTGATCTTTTGAAAATTGGATATCAGAACCGTCCTGATCTTTTCTCCACGCGTATCAAACGACCAGAACCTTTGTATAAAACTGTGGTGGAGGTTTCTGAACGCCTCAATGCTGAGGGTCAGGCGCTCATACCTTTGGATCTGGAAAGAGCTGGTTTTGATATGCGGGTGGCTCGGGAGAACGGGGTGAAATCAATTGCTATTGCCTTGCTCCACGCTTACTTGAATCCAGAACATGAGAGGCAATTGGCGGCGCTCGCAAGAGAACTTGGATTCGAACAGATTTCAACTTCTCATGAGGTTTCAGGTCTTTCTAAGCTTGTGTCTCGGGGTGACACAACTGTTGTTGATGCATACCTCTCTCCTGTTCTACGGCGCTATGTAGATCAGGTAGCCGATGCTTTAAGCTTAGGAAAAAATTGTAAGGCCTTGATGTTTATGCAATCTAATGGGGGCTTGATTGATGCGCAAAAATTCCAAGGTAAAGATGCAATTTTATCAGGACCGGCGGGTGGAATCGTTGGCATGGTGGAGACTGGGCAGCAAGCTGGATTTAACCTTTTAATTGGGTTTGATATGGGTGGTACATCCACTGATGTTAGCCATTTTGCGGGCAAGTTAGAGCGTAGCTTTGAGACTGACGTGGCTGGGGTTAGATTGCGTGCTCCCATGATGGATATTCACACAGTTGCAGCGGGGGGAGGCTCTGTTTGTAGCTACCGTGACGGTAGGTTTCAAGTTGGCCCCGATAGTGCTGGTGCTGCTCCCGGTCCTGCCAGCTACCGCCGTGGCGGGCCTCTGACAGTCACTGATTGCAATTTAGTTTTGGGTTCGTTGTCTCCAAATTACTTTCCAGCAGTATTTGGAACTTCGGGTAATATGCCTTTGGATAATGAGGCTGCTAAACAAAGGATAAAAGAACTGGCATCAAAATATGATTTGCATGGTTCTATCGAAGATATTGCGATGGGCTTTCTCGAAATTGCGGTCCAAAATATGGCTAATGCTATAAAGAAAATAAGCGTAGAGCGTGGCCATAATATTACGAGCTACACCCTGCAAAGTTTTGGTGGTGCTGGGGGACAACACGCATGTCTGGTGGCTGAAGAGTTGGGCATGTCTAGAGTGATGATACACCCTTTTGCAGGTGTACTATCGGCTTATGGCATGGGCTTGGCAGATGTGCGTTGCTTGCGAGAAAGTCAACTGGATTGTGATCTTGAAGATAACGAGCATGTTAAAGCCACTTTGGATGTCCTGCAAGCTGATGCAATAGATGAACTATCTGATCAGGGCATTAAGAAGTTCCACACAGAGATAAGAGCACATCTTCGGTATGAAGGATCGCACCAAACTTTAGAAGTTTCTTATGGAACGGTAGATCAGATGGCAGTAGATTTTGAGGCTGCACATGTGGCACGATTTGGTTTCTCGTCACCAAACAGAAAGCTTCAATTCGAAATGGTTAGTGTCGAAGCTATTGGTGAGATTGCAGGTATTTCAAAAACGCTACAAACTTTTGGTGATGGCGCTCCAATTGGGTATGGTGAAATATATCGGGGAACCTGGCATGAAATCCAGATCTATGACCGAAGTACGCTACGCAAAAATCAGGTTATTGATGGCCCTGCTATTATCATGGAGACAACAGGTACAAATGTGGTCGAACTGGGATGGCGGGCGAGGCGTGATGATTTTGATAATTTGATAATTGAGCATGTGGCCCACGCTGTTCATGATTTGGCTAGTACTGAGGCAGATCCCATACTTTTAGAAATTATGTCCAATCGATTCATATCGATTGCTGATCAAATGGGTGCAACGCTGGCTAACACGAGTTGGTCGGTGAATATTAAAGAGCGTTTTGATTTTTCCTGTGCCATTTTTAATGAGTTTGGAGATCTAGTGGCGAACGCGCCACATGTTCCAGTGCATTTGGGTTCAATGTCTGAAAGCATAAAGACAGTGATTCAACAAAATATAGGCATCGCTGACGGAGATTCATATATGCTTAATTCGCCTTATAACGGTGGAACGCATTTGCCGGATGTAACTGTGGTTACTCCAGTATTTGTTAAGGGCGAAGTGGCTTTCTGGCTAGGTTCGAGGGGGCATCATGCTGATATTGGCGGGCGTACTCCAGGCTCGGCTCCACCTGATAGCACAAATATTGAGGAAGAGGGAGTTCTCATTGATAATGTAAAATTAGTGGAAGCTGGTCGATTATGTGAAGGTGAGGTGCTCAAATTACTTTCATCAGGGAAATACCCTTGCCGCAATATTTCACAAAACATGGCTGATTTGCAGGCGCAGGTTGCGGCAAATGAGACTGGGCGGCAGGGATTGCTGAAAATGGTATCTGCGTACGGTCAATCCGCTGTAACAGCCTATATGATACATGTACAAAATAATGCTGAAGAAAGCGTACGAGAGGTAATCGCTACACTTAGAGATGGTAAGTTTCTGTATAAAATGGATACAGGACAGCAGGTTCAGGTGGCCATCACTATAGATGTTAAAGCACGATCTGCTAAGGTAGATTTTACTGGTACCAGTGCCCAACATAAAGGTAATTACAACGCACCTTTAGCTGTGTCGCGAGCAGTGGTTCTCTATGTTTTTCGTTTATTGGTTGGAAAAAATATTCCTCTTAACGAGGGCTGTCTTAAACCTTTAGATATTGTTGTCCCTGAATGCTCGATGCTCAATCCACAATATCCCGCAGCTGTCATCGCCGGCAATACAGAAGTCAGTCAAGCAGTATGCAATGCATTGATTGGTGCGCTTGACATCATGGCTTGCAGTCAGGGAACGATGAATAATTTTGTATGGGGAAATGAGGTATTTCAAAATTACGAAACAATAGCAGGTGGTGCTGGGGCAGGTCCATATTACAATGGTTGTGATGCGGTTCAAACTCATATGACTAATACCAGAATGACAGATCCTGAGATTTTAGAAAAAAGATTTCCTGTTCTTCTCCGAACCTTTTCCATTCGTAAGGGGTCAGGTGGCAAAGGTGAGTATCGCGGGGGGCATGGTGCAGTTCGACGTTTAGAGTTTTTAACTGATGTGACGGTAACGACCCTGTCTTCTCACCGCCAGATTCCACCCTTTGGAGTGGCTGGTGGAAGTGATGGCGCCACTGGAGAAAACTGGGCTGAATTACCGGATGGTACTAAAGTTAACTTGATGGGTAATGATGAAATCGAGTTACCCGCTGGATCTATTTTTGGTATGCGCACGCCAGGTGGAGGAGGATGGGGTTACAATTAAATTAGCTTCAGTCTAAAATTAAAATAGCGTTCGAAATCTCTGTTTTATTAAGTGGCACTTGCCCAAAAAAAGCACCCAGACTGCTCCGGGCGCTTTTTATTTATTTTATATAAATTATTTAGTCGCAAACCCACTGCATTGTGTGGAAGTTAAACTCAAAGCTTTGCATGGGAACCCAAGTAAAGCCCTGCAGGCATTTATGGAACGCCTGTTGGCTTTGTTGGGTCAATACGAATACGTCGACCTGATCCTCAACTAATTTGCGTTGCAACGATTTGTAGATTGCATTTTGGCGTTCAACGTCTGATATCGTACGCGCTTCATCAATCATTGCATCAACTTCATCACTTAGCACCCATTCCATTGACGCCCAAGTTCCCGCGGCACGGCTGTGATATTGGGTGAAGAAGAAGGTATCAGGTGAAGGATATGTAGCACCATAGAACACTTGGTTGATTGCTGGAGTCGTGTTAACGTCTGCTGCTAGTTCAGTCATTCTATTCCAAGGCTCGGGCTTTAGTATTGTGTTAAACCCGATGGTATCGAGTATTGATTTCATCAAAAGACCGATTTCTTCCTCAAAGGCCAATCCAGCAACATACATGATTTCAATATCGATTGGGCCACTTCCGGCATATGAAGATGCGTCCACATGCTCTTTCGCCTTTGCAAGATCAAAGACAGGGGCTCCGATGTCATCTGGGTAAGCATCTGCAAAAATTGGCGGCATTGGGCCGGTCAATGGTGCCCCTGGCAAAATTACGTCACGGATCGTATCGTAATCAGTGGCGTAAGCAATGGCTTTACGGATGTTCACATCATCTGTTGGTGCAATTGAGTTATTTAGCTTCAGATAAAAGTTTGTAGCAGTAGAATACTTATCAACTCGATAATCAGCTAAAGCTCCGATACTGTCGTAAGTTTCTTGAGCTTGTGCATCTGAAGACATAGATAATTCACCTGATGCTGCCAATGCTTTGACTGTAGCTTCTTCATTTGTGACCACGAACCGTACCTCATCAATGCCTGTATCAGTCCATCCGAGATGGTACCCGTCATATGCTTTGATTGTCATTCCAGCGCCACGTTCCCAGCTATCTAAGTAAAAAGCCCCAGCACCAATTGAATTATTCGCGATATAATCCTGTGCCCAAGGGTCTCCATCGCCAGCATTGTCAGCAGCAAGGTCAGAGTTTACGACAAACAGAATTGGTGTTGTTGTCAGGAATGGCGCGTATGTTTTTTCAAGTTGGAATTGTACAGTGCGCGAATCAATTTCTGTTACTGACCCTTCGCTCAAAACTCCTTCAAATAAATATGAAGGTCCCTCATTGATGGCTAACAAACGGTTTACTGACCAAACTACATCTTTAGCTTCAATCGGTGAACCATCTTGGAATGTAGCACCATTTTTTAACTTGAATGCCCAGGTCAGCCCATCCTCCGAAGTTGTCCAACTTTCTGCCAGAAGGGGTTGAATAGCACCGGAACCGTCCAGCGTTGTCAGCGCTTCATAAAGATTCACGCCAGCCATATACTCTGTGTAATCGTTAATCTTAGCAGGATCGACTGTGCCAAAGATTTGCACCGCATTGACCGTCACCACATTATCTGCAGAGGCCATTCCGGTCCCAAGCATTAATGCGGTTGCGGCCGTCGCCCCTAACGCAATTGATTTAAAATTTTTCATTGTCTTTCCTTTCTTCTAGTTGCTTCGATTGTTAATTTCTTCAATAGGTTTGTACTCTGCCTCATATCCAAAGTAGCCTGGTCCAACGAGTTCGAGACCGTGTTTTGATCGCCATTTTGGATCACAGGGAAGTCCGAAAACAATAACACGATACCCATAGCCCATGGTTTCCGTAGTAATCGGCTGGCCTGTTTCTAGGTCCAGCAGGCAAATCAAGTCGGGCGTGATTGCTAGAGGCTGGCCTTTATCATCCTCCGCTAGGAGGAATTCATTTTGAAAGTTTAGTTTCATGCTACGGCCTTGATAGGCTTCTAAACCCTCGATGATGGCTTGTCCGCGTGCAAAACCACCCTCAGTTCGTCTATCAACGTCTGTAACACGTCCCTCAAATAGGCGCATTCCATTGAGATCTGATGCCAGTCTATCAGCGGGGTTGCGGTTGGCAGCCTGTTCAGAACCAATGATCCGACCAATGCTCGTTATTAGGGATAATGAACCACGAAGGATCGCCTTTTTTGCTTGCGCGCCTGTCATTGGATAAAGGGCGATCAGACCTGCGCCACCCATCTCTACTGTGATAACACGTGCAAATTTCTCAGTTGATAAATTGTCCACTGTGTTGAGAACAAATGCGTTGCCCTTGTCATCAGCCATTGCCATTGGGCA
>MDSW01042161.1_pt1 | contig 28295 bp, 21 predicted proteins | sample 811171 | NCBI WGS metagenome assembly MDSW01 (sample SAMN05326641, study PRJNA326480) | marine metagenome | isolation source: seawater | place: Atlantic Ocean: North West | collected 2012 | reverse complement strand
TGCTACATTATAATCTGAAGGTTTTATCCATTCTTCATGGTCTACGAATACTGTAATGTGTGCTTCAGGCCAAAATAATTTTACAGACTCTGCACATTCTATTGCTGCTTGGTAAAATCTTTCCTTTAAGGATGCTACAATTACAAATCCGTTATCAGGAAAATCTTTAGGATTTATCTCTCTCGTCATCAACTACTTCCGCCACTTCTTTCAATTTTTGTATTAGATTTGGTGTCTCGTCATATAAATCTGTTACTGTTTTGTCATTCATAAAATCATCTAATAATAATATAGTTGTATATGCTGTTACTTCTAAAGGAGACTTTGCTTTACGAATAAGTCTTTTTAAAGATATATTAGTTGATGATTTAACTTTATCTAATTCAAATGCTTGTAACTTAGCATTAAATAATAGTTCTTGCCTTGCTCTAACTGCTTCTGTTTCTTTTCTTTGTAGTCTTTTCTTAATGTTTTCATCACGACGCTTAACACCTTCTGCAGTATTTTTATCAAGAGTTTCCTCTCCAAACTCTTCTAATATTGCTTTGTAATCTGGATTTGTGCCGTCTTTATCCTGAATAGATGCAGTAGACTTTCTACCATCATCGTATTCAAGAGTTACAATCATATGCTTGGCATCCTTATTAGACCAATAAGGATCTTTGTAAACAAATTTTTTCTTTTTAGATTGTTCTTCTGAGACTGTTTTTATATTACTTGGATCAATCTCAAGAACGACTTTTTCGTTTGCCATAATATCTCCATAATGTAAAGTTATTTATACTGCTATTATGCAGTTCTTAACCACAGTTTTACCGTTGCCACATTTTCGCTTGTATCAGTAATTGTATCACCAGCGTATGTACCTGAGTAATAACCTGTGTATGTGCCTGAATATGAACCGGAATAAGCAGATGTTCCTGTGTATGTACCTGCATAGTTTTTAGCACCTGTGTATGTGCCTGCATATACTGATGTACCTGCATAATATCCTGTGTAGTTTTTAGCACCTGAGTAAGCAGATGAGCCTTGATATGTTCCTGTATATGAGCCTGCGTATGATGTACCTGCGTACCCACCATAGTCTGCTGCGTATGTTCCTGAATAAGCACCGGAATAGTTTTTATTACCTGAGTAACCAGATGTTCCTGTATATGAGCCTGCGTAGTTTTTGGCACCTGTGTAATCACCTGCGTATGCTGAGGTTCCTGTGTATGTGCCTGCGTAGTTTTTGGCACCAGTGTAATTGCCTGAATAAGCTCCTGTGTATGTACCTGTATAAGCGCCTGTGTAGTTTTGTGCTGCTACTTCTTTTCTTGTATCTGTAAATGATCCTTGATCAACCCATGTTCCTGAGCCTGGTGCTGCTGCTTGTAATACATATTTTCCTTTACCACTAGAGATTATGTAATTTCTTAAATTAGGAACAACCTGTTCCATTTCTGCTACTGTCATTTCTTGAACGCCAGCACCACCACCTGTTACTTTAAGTGGTTTGTAATTAGTATTAGCAGAAGATGTAGCTGTTGTCTTTTGCCAAATATAATAGTTTATAGAGTCTCCGTCTACTTCTGTATCTGTTAGTGTATAACGAGATGTCCATGTTCCGCCTGTTGGAGAACTTGTAGCAAGTTTATATTGGCCTATTGTGTAATCGCCTTGTGCAACTAAATCATCTACGATTTTATCTAGAATATCTGAATCAAGTTCACTATCTGTAAACTCGTGCATTCCAACAGTACCTGAGGATTCATATCCTAAAGGTCTGTTTGTAATACTTTCCGACGCTGTTGATTCTACTTGTTTAGCTGTGTAAGTAGTAACCGTAGAACTTGCACCATCTGTTGGGTGTGTTCCTACTGCGTCATCTCTTTTGGTATCTGTTGCAGTACCAATAGTAGTTCCTGAACCACCAATGTTTATTTCTCCTGTACCGGAGCCATCAGTATTATCTGCAAAGTCTTTTGTTAGTATTGCACTGTAATACTGTTCAATTTCAGCATCCGTCATTTCTTGTAACCCTTGAATGTTACTAGAACTCACTGGATATGCTGATGCTTTAATTCTAAGTGGTCTCATTTATTCGTTTCCTAGTTTACTCTTGTTCCTGATGAGTTATAAATGATAACAGGACTTAACCTGTTCCATTTTGTTGCGCTTACTCCTACCAATTTCAATGAATGCCCTGGTGCTAAATCTACTGCTGCGTTTGCTGAACCACCATCGATGGATTCGCCTGTAGCAGGATAAATTTTAACATTCACGGCTGTGTCATTTAACAAAAATGATTCCAGGCCTGCTGCACAATCAGGAAGTTTAACTCCTTGGTTGGCAGTTGCTGTTGTTACAATGTTATATGACTTAGTTAATGCTGTAGCACCCGCTTGATCTGAACCTGCTGCTGATACTGTGGCAGATGTACTAAGTGTTGAAGAACCTCCTACACTTAAAGCACCTGTTGTTGTAACAGAGGTAACAGATACCGTCGTACCAGAAATTGTACCTAAAGATACATTGTTTCCTGACTCGTATTTGTCGGTATTAAGATTGGTAAAGTTAGCGTCAACCTCATTATTCGTAAGAGGACTACCTTTTGCTGATCTTAATGTTAAAGTTGCCATTTATCTTCCTATTTAATTTTGTTGACTAAAACTTCTAATGTTTTCCTTATCTCAACAATCTCTGTCTTTAATGTATTTATATCATTTTCATACTCTATAATCTTAAGATTTGCATTTCTTTTGATTTTGTATGCTTTAAGACTCTCATTGTTTGTATTGAGTAAGGCCTTGGAATTACGATCCCTAACTAAGTCTCGCTCTCCCTCTATATTTATAATGCCTGTAGGTATATTGTTTCTCATATTATGCCTGCAACGCTATAGCTCTTAAGTCCTTAAAGAACGGAACTTTAGATGTTGTTGAACTTAATGGCACAACCTTAACTGCAAAAGTTTTGAATCCTTTGTGCGTAACTGTGCCTATTGTAGGCGTAAGAACTCCACCTGAACCACCACCACCTGTTACGGCGACTGTTGGTGTTGATGTATATTCCCTACCAGGGTTTGTAACTGTTATGGCTGATATATTACCACTACCATTAATTGATGCTGTGGCTGTAGCTCCATAACCTCCACCGCCTGTAATTGTAACTGTAGGAACACTTGAATATCCTGTACCTGCAGTAGTTACGGCAATGCTTGCTACTTGTTTTACATCATACTCAAATACACTACTATTTAGGCCTGCTGCGTTAGAACCTTTAGCTGGTATTTTAAATTTGTATTCTGCAAAATCTTCAGTTGATTCGAATGGGTTTGTTACTGATGATAATTCTACCCAGGACAAATCATCTTGGAAGTCGCCTTCGTCTACGGAATTCATCATTTTGCCGTAAACTTTTAAACTTCCTTCTGTTGGAATGGCAGCATCTAAATAAACTTCTAGATCTTCTGCGTCTTGTCCGTCTTCCAACACTACCCTTCTTGTAATATACCGAGAAGAAGCGTTTCCTTGATACCTTGTATCTTCATTTGTAGCGTCATTGTTTACGCTATTAGCGATACATAATAGATCCATTTGATCCATCATTACGACAGGACTTACATTGGCCTGTTGTGTGGTAAACTCTAATTTTAATAATGCTGTTTTATTATTAGCATAACCACCAGAAGCTGCTGCCTCTAGTTCTACTGATCTACTGTAGATCGTATGTTCTTTTTCTAATTTTTTAGTAATATTGAAATCAATATCCATATATGTTTCTGAAACACCTGACTTACCTACTGCGTTGGCTGCTCCTGTTTCATTTATAGCTACACTTGCCATTAGAGATGTTGTGTTTGCTGGTATAATGCTACCTGCGTTTAATGCCACTTCATTAATTACTTTATTTGTAAATGAACCAATTGTAGCATATCCATCTGTATTACCTATTACATCTCCTACTTGGAATGGCGCTATGTCTGCTTGCCTATCTACAGTTATTTGTTCGTCTAAACTATTATATCCTGTTACAAGTCCTCTCTTATATTGTAATGTAGCAGCCGCTCCAGATCCTCCACCACCACTAAATGAAAGTGTTGGTGCAGTAGTATATCCAGATCCAGGATTTGTAATTGTTAGACTTGCTAATGTTTGTGTTGAACCTGATCCAGCCATAACAGCTGTTACTGCTAATCCTGTTCCGTTTGTTCCTGTATTATTTACTGTAACTGTTGGTGCTGAGGAATAATTTGATCCAGCTGTAACAGAAGTTGTATGGAAACCATGTATGAATTTACCTGGTTGCCAATCTATAGCAGCTCCTGTGCTTGTGGAACTAAAGTTAATCCAATCTAAATTATTATTAGATAATGTTCCAGTTGTTTTTCCTAGTTTAAAGTTAGCTCTTGCTATTCTAAACATTATGTCTTGATTCTGTTGTGCAGACCATGTTCTATCGTTAGCAGAACTAAACAACATACCTCCATGAGGCTGTTTAGTAATTCTTTCTGTTGTTCCTATTTGATTTTGTCCTAGCTCTGAAATATAAAGATCGTATCCTTCATCATCATTGTCTGGTTTAGGAACAAAACAATACTCTGTATCATTTTGTAAATATACAGGATTGTCAAATAAGAACTTAGTAGGTACAAATGATGTTGTGCCTCCTGATTCTGACGATGTATTAATATGTCCTCTTAACATTCTTTTAGAACCATTAGGTATAATACGAGGTCCAGGTACACCGTTAATAACTTCTCTTATTTCTAATGTTACACCGTTAGCTCCAGATGATGGTTTGTTCTTAAAGTATAAATCTATATCTGTAACAAAAACTCCTCCAGGCATACCACTAACTGTGAATGTCTGTGCTAATGGGTCCATACCAAACCTACCAATACCTCTTGCCAATCTGCCTCTATTCCAAGCAAAGTTTTCACCAAAATCTAGTTCAGGTGTTTCAAAATCTTCGATAATAGGTTCTGGCTCTGGTGGAGGTATAACAGGAGGATTAGCAATAATTGGATTGATAATGTTCATTACATTAGCACCAATATCTACAACAAAACTAGGCCACCCGCCGGCTCCTACTGCTCGAATACCTAGTGGGAAACCTGGGTCCCAGTTTGAAACCTCTCCATCAGGTGCTTGAGTAACAACCGGTGGTTGAGGTACTGGTTCCGGAACTGGGTCTGGAACAATTACAGGTGTAACCGTTGTTGTAATTGTAGGTGTAACTGTTACCGTCGTTGTAGGTGTAACTGTTGTCGTTGTAGTAACAATCGTCGTTGTAGTTAAAGACGAAGTTGGAGGCCAAGGACTAGGCAATTCTGGTGCAGGTCCTGGCACTATAACTATCTCTGGTACTGGTACAGGATTAGGAACAATAGTTACAATCTCAACCGGTGGGTTATTAATAATAACCGGTGCCGGTGCTGGAGGTAAAGGTGCTCCTGCTCCTATTGTATAATTAATACTCTCATCTGTAATTGTTCTACTATCTGAAAATGCTGTAGATGATAAGTTAGCAGTTTTAAAACTTAAAATAGTATCTTGTTTCTGTTGTATGAAACCTGCTGATTCAAATATAGCATTAGCAGTTGTTTTAGCTGTTTTGTCTTGATTGTTTGAACTATCTGTAAGTTTAAATACTCTTTGTCCTGTTTTAAATCTTCCTGTAGGCAATGTAAACTGAACTACAATAGATCCGTTTGTGTCTGTATTGAGTGTAGATGTGCCGTCTACCATTGTACAATGTGCTGATACATCTTCTCCGTCAAAGAATGGATATACTCTTGTTTCTGGTTTTAATCTACTTGCTTCTACAATTATTAATTGGCTTCTCATAAACGGAGCAAAAGCCATATCTACTACTTTTTCTCCTAAGGACTGTGTTTCTGTTGCTGGAGAAATATTAATTCCTATGCCTTGTCTTACTTGTGTTTGTTCTGTTGTAGTAGTTGTAAATGTAGCAAGTGCGCCACTTCCGCCTCCTGTTCCAAATCCTTGTATATCTTCTGTTGTGGTAGTTACATTTGCAACACCTGAATCTTCCCAAGAGCCCCATTGTGTGCCCCAAGCATTTGACATGTTTTCCCAAGCGTCATAGTTTCCATCAAAGTTTCTATTGACTGCTGGTTGAACTGATGTATCAACAAAGTTATCTACATCAGGTGTAAGTTTCATATCTCCATTCCAATGGAATGTTAATTCTTTAACTAAGTTTTCAGTCTGCGATGCCTGTTGTTGTTCGGTTAAAATCATTGTGTTGAAAGGCGCAGTCAATGTTGTACCTGTTAATTTTAAATCTGTACCTGTTATTAGTGCGTCTCTACTAATATTTTTCCACAATGTATGTGAAGGAATATTTTCTAGTACAAAGAAAGGCCTTGCATGTCTCTTTTTAGGATCAATTGATATTTTGTAATTAGGATCTAGTACAGAGCCTACATTGTGGCCTGTGAATGGATCTACTAATATACCATTTTTAAATCTATCTGTTCCAGTAGAGTTTACAATAGTTTGATCTTTAGCAAATGTTTCTAATAAATTTAGTGAGGCATAGTATTCTAAGTTTTTAATTCTTTGTTCTAATCCACCTATCTCTTTCATTGTAAATCGTTTCTGAGATATATTTTTAATGGATGCTGTATAGTCTAGTCTGCCTGCTAGTTTGCCTGATTGAGGAGATAAACTAGGATAAGGAGGCAAATCAATTAATGCCATTGTCATTGCCTTCGAAGGTTCTGCTGGCATTTGTGGATCTTCTGAATACACACCTTCTACTACTCTATACTCTCCATCAAAGTCTAATACAAGTCTAAGTTTTTTACCTAAGTAATATTTTAAATCTGTAGAGAAAGTTTTAGTAGGTTTAGGATTAGTTAATCCTTGTCCTGGTCTATTAATAATTTTATCATTTGTAGGATTAGTTGTAGCACTTCCAATAGTTCCTGTAAGTGTTGCTGTGTTAGTTACATAAGGACGGAAGTCTACACAATCTCTTAAATTAAAGTCTCCGTATTTTTGTGAATTATATAAAGGAACATTTTCTGTTCTAATTGTATTTGCTGCTGGACTTGAACTATCATCTACAGGATAACTATCTAAACAAGCAAATGATGGGCCTGCAATAGTTGAAGTAAATACTGAATACTTAATTAATAGATGATCATATGTTGAAAGATTTAAAGTACTACTACTCTTTTTAAATATTTTTGCCTGTCCGTAGAAACTGTCATGTTGTCCATTAATGGATCTAAAATCGTTTGTTACATCTATTCCATCTGTGTCTGATGTTAGTGCTGATGTATGAGCTCTTATACTTTCAATTTTATATAAATCAACGACACCTAAATTATATTCTCCGGTGGTGCCAGCTGGGTGGGTACTTGTATCTATTTTAATGTATTGGCCTGTTTGTAAAGCCTTGGCGATTGGTGTGGCGTCAGCCACTTGTACAGGTACATACACTCTTACAGTACCGGTGCCTGTAATAGCGCCACCCGTGTCTATTGTAATTGATGTTGAACTGTTAACTGTTACAGATGCGTTGCCATTTGCTGAGGTTAAATCTATAAAGCCTCCAGCTGCAACTGCGGCAGAGTTTTGTGTAAACCCTGCTTTTGCTATAAGTATAAAATCTCTTTTCTGTGTATCTGTTAGTGTACCTGAATATGGGAATGTTTCATTACCTGTAACTGTTAATGTTGCGTTTCCATTTGTACCATCTAACTCTACATTAAATTCTTTCTGATATTGGAAGGAATAATCGTATGTTCCTCCTGATTCTGCTTTTAGTGTTTTAATATTTTTAAAAGGAAGCCTATAAACTAATTTGTTTACTTTACTTTCTTTTAATACAGCAAGAGTGTTTTCGAGAACTGTATTTGCTACACCTCCCCAAGTTTGTCCATTATTATAATCTACACTTTTAACTGCTGTAAAATCGCCACTTAACATTTGTATATCATATAGATATAATCTATATTGTGCTGATGTACTTCCTATGGTTCCACTTTCATATACAAGTTGCCTTACTTTGGCCTCTCCTACTTTAGAACCTGCTCCACCAGCTCCTGCTGTGTTGTTATATAGATCTATTAAGTTACCTCCATCAACATCAAATATACCTGTTAAGTTATCTACTAATACATAGTTACCATATGATGTTGAAATGGATTGAGATTCTTTTGTTACATCCATTGTAGGTTTCATTATAGGAACTCGCTTAGAGCTTAATAATTCTCTTCGATGTCCTCCTACATAAGATACACCAGGATCTATTTGTATCATTAGTGCATCTCTTGATCCACCATTTGATGATGCGTAAATACCACCATTGTTATTTTCGTCTAAGTGTTCTCTTAAGGAAACTGTATTTCCTCTAACCAGGTAATTACCTGATTCGTCGTATGTTCTGTTTGCTAATATTTGTCCTACACCATGTAAAGGATTATTTTTAAGCCCTACATTTTGTATTGCGCCGTCTTCAAAATGTGCGTATGTGTAGAAGTTTTCTGGAATTGTTGCAGAAGGACTAAAGGCTTTTAGCTCTACTGTATATTTAAGTCTATCTGCTCCAGGTGCATTATAGTTAAATGAGCCTTGTGCAGGATCAAGTAATGTTGTATCTGTTGCTGCTTGTGCTAATGCTTCTGTTACAACAAAACCTACCTTCTTAGGTAATAGTTCGTTGTATTTGTCTACCAGACAAGTTATTTTGTCTGTTTTTATAAAAGCGCCTCTGGCAAATATAATACCAGGTTGTAATGTAACTCTATTTGTTGCTCCGTAATATTTAGCAGTATAGTTATTTCCTGTTAAACTATTAACAACAAAAGTAAAACCTGCTAAGTCTGTTGCTGAATTACCAGGACCTGTATTAGGTGTATAAACTGTTAATGTCTCTGAGGCATTAAAATGAGTATGTGAAGCACTAGAATTTAAATACTTGATATATAGTGTTTTAAGATTTGGTACACCACTTACTGTGCCTGTTTCTGTATCAATAATTCTTGCTTTAAGACCTGTAACAGAGCCTATTACTTCTTTACCAACGAAGTTTACAAGATTTGTATTGTCTATTGTAGCTGCTGCTGCGTCTGTATCGTTTACTTTAACCCAATTAACACTTTCAGTTGATTCTGCACATCCTGTTATAACAGCGCCTTCTTGAATTACAAAACCAAATCCTTTGTCCATTTGATCTTGTAAGATCGTTTGTAATTGTGTTAGCTCCCTTGCTTGTACAGCGACTCCAGGCTTAAATAGAACACGATGGAATCTGTTATCGTCTGAAAAGTCGTCGTAGTATGGTGATGTGTTTAAATTTAGTGCCATGTGTTAAAACCTAATCAATGCCTTTATTTGTTCTACTTGGTCTGCCGATCTAATGATTGGCGATCTATTATCTAAATAAATAACTTCGCCGGTAGCATTATCAACTTCCGGTTGTGTTAAACTATTTATACTCAAATTGCTAATGTTTTTAGTAGTATTTGTTAAAGTTGAGTTTGCAGTTATTAGAGGTATTTCAGAAGTTAAATAAACATTTTTGTTTGTACTATCTATCTGTATAACTGTAAAAGTTCCTCCATCATCTGATGTAAGTACATCATCTACTGCATACTGTGTAACGGCTGCTACATTAATAATGAAGCAAGTCGTTGCTGTGTTCGTTGTATATGTAACACCCGCTGGTGTTTTTACATTTTTAATTAGTGCAATCTGTCTAAAGTCGTTGCCTAATATTAAATCTCTATTATCATTATCTGAGAATGATACTGTAACACCTACATTGTGTGCAAACAATTCTCTAGGTGCGTTAGAACCATGTCCGCCTTGAGGTGAAACTATGGCTCTTGCTGTAGCGCCTGTTCCAGGTGCTGATGTGTTTGTAATAATTATATTAGCATAAGAATAACCAGAGCCTGGGTTTGTAACTCTTATTTTTGTAAGTGCTCCTGTGGCTGAGTTAACATAAGCACTTGCTTCTGCTCCTGTTCCGTCTCCTTGAACTTGAACTTGTACATCACTTTCTGCGTAGTCTTGTCCAGGACTTGTAACAATAACTCTATCTAATGTGCCATTTACAGATGCTCCTTCTACAGCACTTTGTAATGCTGGAAGAGAATCTGCATCTCCTAGGTTAACTGTACCTGCTGCTCCTGAGCCTCCACCACCAACAAAAGATACAAAAGCAAAACTATATCCAGAGCCTGATGCTGTAATTGTTACGCCTGTTACTGCTCCACTTGCTATTGTAGCTGTACCTGATGCTAAACCATCTCCATCGCCTTGTATTACGACTGTAGGAACACTTGTATAACCAGAGCCTCCTGCATCTATTGTAATACTGTCTACTTCTCCTGTAACATCATGTGTAGGATTGCCTGTTAATTTTCTTACTGGTATAAAGTCTGCATCTAAAAATCTATTTTGATCTGATGCTGAGATTTGGAACATGAATTTCCAATTATAGTTGTCTGCTAATTCAAATACAGATGTTCCTGTACTTGTAGGCTTCACAGTACTAGCTCCATTTTTATTATTACTGATACATTTATATACTTTAAATTCATCAGTCATTATAAAGAAGTTAGCATCTGCTAAATTGGAGGCACCAGAATATGATTGGTTAGTTGATGTATAAGCATCATCATACTCATCATAAACGGTGCCGGTTTGCCAATTTGTTCGTTTAGCTAGTAAACAAACATCTGCCGAGTCAATTCTTTGGGTAAACATCATGCTGCGTCTAAACTTAGAAACATACGAATCATTATCGATAGGAAGTTCTGGACTTGTATCATCAGTCCAAGATGTTGTTCTTCCTACGGCAAAGTGGAAATAGTCATTACTGTTACGAACATCTCTGTGGAATGTCCTTGCTAATTCTACTCTACCTAGTCTTCTAAGTACTAGCGCCATCTATTTACCTTACGAAATTGTTACTGTCCAAGTAATTGTCATTGAATCTGACGCTCCTTTGTTAACAACAGAAAAAACTGTTCTACAAAGAAGTGTACCACCAGAGCCTGCATTTAAAATACCTGCTTCTGTAATAGCACCTGTACCTGTACCTGCTGCAAAAGATGCAACATAAGCAACAGCATTAGCTGTAACTGTGGTAGAAGTAAGAGCTTGTCTAGCTGCCTCAGTACCTAGAGCAGTATTCCCAGCAGCTGCTGCTGTTGATCCTGTTCCAATAGCCATATGAGACATAGCTGTGGCTGTTGCGTCCTTCATTCTGGACGCAATAAATTCTAGGCCGTCGTCTACAACAAGGTTTTTTACCTCGCGTGTTTCAACAACGACACCTTTGTCGTTTTTGATTTCAACAATAAGCTTACCTGTAGCTTTTGATTTATCATTTTTAAACATTTTATTCTCCTAATATGTTTATCGTTATGTAAAGTTCCAACCGGTACCTACATAGTCCTCTGACAAGTAGCTAGGATCTGCATAGTCTTGCATTGAACCTATACCTGTGTCTGTAGCACTTGCACTATCTACCACTGCTGGTTTTGTTAGTGCATTTGCTAAGGATTCGGCCGCACTTGGCGTTTCAGTTATTCCTTTACTTGTATTTATACTGTTTATCGCTTCCGAATTGGTTATTGTTTCGGAAACTGGTTTATTTAATGCGAATATGTCTGTATCACTTACAGTTGCAGAATCTGTTTCTGCCATCGCTACTGCAAGCACACTAGCCTCTGTTGCTGTTTTACTATCAGCTAACACTTTAGATACACTTAATACTGTGGAATCTGTATTAGATGTACTATCTGCGTACACTACATTCAATGCTATAACAGCAGTATCGTTTTGATTTCCTGTATCACTAAATGCTCTAGTAAATGATATTGATATTTGAGCAACCTCTGCTACTGATATTGTATCGCTTGGATCAGGGATACTTAGTATTCTTTCTACATTTATAGAATCTGTGGCTGTTACTGATCCTAAACTTGTTGCCACATAATATTGGTATTCACCCGTATCTGCTTGATCGTTTGTATAGGCTCCAGTACCATTTGCTGGTGTCCAGTAAACATTTGTAAAACTCTCCAAGAAGTTTTTGTAGAAGTGTTTTGCTTGAGTATCTGTATTAGATGTGCTATCATTAAATGCTCTAACAAAGCTAATATCTATAGCATCTTCTGCTACGCTACTAGAAGCTGTAAGTGCTTCTGTAAACACTTTGGTGAGTGCAATAACAAATTGTTCATCGCCTATATTATAATTGTCTGCTGAGACTCCATCAGAATCATCATTCCAATAACCACTTACAACATAAGGACTTGATCCTTGATCTGTTGCAAGTGCTGAATCTGTTTTGCCTGCTGGGACAAAATGTATGGCATGATTTTCTGTTGCAGTTCCTGTATCTGCTTTAGCAAGACTTACATCTAATACCACTGTTTCTATGGTAACTGCTTCATCATCTGCGTCAAATATATAGAATGTGTATCCTGTAGATTCAACGCTAAAGTCTATGTTAAAGTTGATTTCACTCTTAACAATCAAATCTCCAAACACTTCCATACCTGAAGGGTGAACTGTATCTCTTAAAGCTCTGTTCCAAGTAGGCTGTGCAATACCCGATTTGATTACATACGAATATGGTTGGTATCTTTTGTTGTCTGCCAAAACATTGACATCTGATAATTTACCTTGGTCGTTTTTATATTTACCTTCGTATTCGAATAGATAACCAGTTGTTAATGTAATTGTACATTGTTCTCCTGAAGGAGAAGTAATTAAAATATCTGCTGTGTCTTTTAAGAATGTAGAACCTGGATTAACAACAACGAATGCTGATGGAAGGCCTGCTGATGTTACTGCTGTTATTCTTATAAAGGCATCGTTTGAGCCACCTATAAAAGTATAATCCTCAGCAAAATAACCTGACACAGCGTATGCTTTACCGTCATCGCCTGTTTCGTTGATTGAGTATATTTGTCCTACTTTAAATCCTGCATTAGATGCTGAACCTGAATATGATTTAAATGATACACCTGTTAATACTCTAACAAGATAACCATATATGTCAGCAATGGTATTTCCTGCACCATCATCTACAACATAAGATCTAACAGGATCTAAATTTAATTCTATTGTAGGAACATTTGTATATCCTGCTCCTTGTTCGTCCATTACGACACTTGTTATTACTCCACCGGAAACAAGTGCGTGTGCTGTGGCAGCTGTTGTAATGTTGTCTCCGCCAGTAGCAAAAATTTGTATAGGTGGTGCTACAATATATCCTGAGCCTCCAGTAAGTACATTTATTCCTGTTACTTTGCCTCCACTTACTGTGGCTAGAAATGTTGCTCCTGCTCCAGGGCCATGAATTGTTTCAACTTCCTCTTCGTCAAAACCTAGTATAAGCTCAAATCTTTGTAATGTCAAACCATTTGTTTGATATGTATTCTTTTCTACTCTTTTTACTTGAGCGTTGGTGTGTTTTGTAATTGTAACTGTACCCGTAGTCTCTTTATATCGGACATCAATATTTCTACCATCTAAATCTAAAGGCTCTAAACTACCTCCGGCATGTTCTGCTTCTTGTATTTTTATGGCTCTCTCAACATTATAAACACCATCAGAAGGTTTCAATACATATTGATAAGGATAGTTTACATCTACATTCTCATCAAACAATACTCTAAACCAAGCTTCTATAGATCTTTTAGAACCTTTTGCTTCGTAAAAGTCTTTCGCTCTTTTATAAAAGAAACTTTTATCTACTCTTAATAGTTTAGGGAAGTCTGATACTAATGCTCCTCTCCATTTATCTAGGAATGTTTCGCTAGCATAATCAATATCAGATGTATAGTTATTAGGATCTGCGTAGTTAGCATCCATAAAAGCATAATACTTTTCTAGGAATGTAACGAATACAGGATACTCTGATCTTAAATATTGAGGTACTTGTTCTTTTAATTGATAACTTGTATTTCTTACTTCTAGGCTTGAGTTACTTTGTGCAGCATCTAAAACTGCTGTAGCTGTGGCTCCTGTTGCTGTTGTATCACTAGCATGAGGTGTTATTGTAACTGTAGGAACACTTGTATATCCTGTGCCTTTATTTGTAATTGTATATCCAGTTATTATTCCACTGCTTACAGTCGCTGTTGCTGTAGCGCCTGTTCCATTACCGCCAGAAATAGTAATGGTGGGAACATTAAAGTACCCACTACCGCCGGCTGTAACTGTTATAGATGATACATATCTATAAAATGATGGAATATAATCTGCCATTAGATCTCTTCGACTTCTTTATTCGCTGTAATTTTTATACCTGAAGAAGTATTAATTGTAGCATTCAAAACACTATCATCTTGTATTAAAACTGTATTCCTAGAAGGTTTAGCAACGACTGCTGCTGTGCTTGTATCAGAAGTTCTAATAAGAGCTTGTGTAGTAATGTCTTTAATACTATCATGAGGTGTAACATTAATTCTTAAATTTTTCTCTGTTCCGTATAATTTTATAATTTTTAATGCAGGAAGATCTACTGTTCCTGAATCGTAATCTATTGTTCCTACATTTGCTTGTAGGAAGCCATCTGTTCCTACTGCCTGGATTGTTCCTGTGCCACTATATAAAGGTGCAACTACATCTGTTCCTGGTGTGTCTTGTAATATAACCTTATGAGTAGATCCTGATACTTCAATATCAAAGTATGTGCTACTCAACTCTCTTGGTTGTAATTTTTGATTAAACTTAACTGTATAATTATGATCTTTATTTAGTGTTGCTTTTTCTCTTTTCTGTAAACCTAATCTTATATTTGTAGATATAATAGCAGGTGTTTGTGCATTAATTAAATCATGCAATCTGCTATAATAAAAACTTTTATTTAACTTATTAAGATAATTATTGAAGTAATTGTCTACTTGTAATTTAACTGCTGTTTCTATTTCACCTTTTGTTAGTGATGTAACTTTGGGATCGTATGTTGTATCAATCTCAAGTTGTAAATATGTGTACTCAGGATCTACAAATTCAGGTATAATTGCTACAGGAGTTTTAGGATCAATAATACTATTTTTAATATTGTCCTTATCTTGTTCTGTAATAATTTGGCCTGCTACAGGATTAAGTGATATAAACACTTTACCATACATAGGAGGATCGTTTTTCTCTCCTCCCCATACTGCAACAGATTGTATGTTAGAGTTACTTTGTAATATTAATGATTTGTAATCTTGTTCTGTAACTGCTCTATCTCTTGTAGCATTTAATCTTGGTGCGTTAAATCTAATCTCATCTACTGTTTCCTGTATGTTACCGCCAGATGCTACACTTGATGTTGTAACAGAAACAGTTTCTCCACTTGATGAAATTGTACCTGCTGCTGTAAATGTTTTAGCTCCATTGGGTGTTGTGCCTGAACTTGCAATATAATCTATTATAACTACATTGTCTACTTCTAATTTTTTTCCTATAACACCATCTCCGAATCTTAATTGTGTAAGTCCATCAATACCTTCTTCTACCCAATAAGCTCTAGAATCATTTTTAACATCTAATAATGTTGTATGTTTGTTCCAAGTTGTAAGAGATGTATCTGCTAATGATGTTTGTACTCTCGCTCTTATTGTAGAAGCGTCAATGTTTTCATTAGGAACAATATAAGGTCCTTGAGGATTGGCTGCTTCTACTGTAAACTGATTAGATGTTCTTGTGCCTTCTTTTAATAGTAAGTCTGTAAAGACAAATTTTGTTACGCCATCTATAACTTGTGCTGAGGCTGTTATACTTTCTAATGGATAAAAGTTATATGACGCTCCATTTATAGAACTTGTGAATGTTGTATTCCTACTTAGCTCTAATGTTGTTCCTGTAAATGATGTAGGAGGTGTAACTGTAACCGTTACTGTTGCTGTTGATCCTAGATATGATCTCGGGGTATATCCTAGTGCCTTTGCAATAGATACTACTGATTCTCTTTTTATTGCTGTATCTATAAAGTTTTCGTTAGCAAGCATGTGTGCTAACATGCCATTGTAATGTGTATTGTATGCTAACATATCTATCAACACAGCAAGGCCTGAGCCTTCAAAGTTGTAATCTGAAAATTCTGATTGAGACTTTAGATAATTTCTTAAGTTTAGTTTTATATCTTCAAAGTCTAGTTCTGTTACATTTAATTGTGCCATTATCGTAATCTCTCTAGTTTAACTTCTAATTCTTGAGGTTCATTTATCCCTATTACATAAAAGTTGATTGTAACCTCATAAGTATTTCTATCGATATCAGGCTCTACATCGACGCTATTAATTTTTGCTCTTCTCTCATAATTTTCCAATAAATTTTCTATTGTTACTCTAATAGCATCAGTAGTAAATATGTCTGCATTCTCAAATAACAAACCTCCTAATCGGGAGCCTAGGTCTGGTTGAAATGGCCTTTCCATTATATCAGTCAAGATTAAATTTTTCATAGACTGTTTTACAGCATTAACATCTAGCTTTTTATTGATGTCACCTGTTATAGCATTCTTACTAAAAGCAAGATCAAAGTCTGAATATATTCTTCCTAATTTCTGTCTTTGTATGGCCATAATAGTATTTATACGCTAGAAGTTAAAAGACGGCAGTTCTATATCTAAAAAATCATCTGCTTGTTTTCTACTTACAACATTAACATCTAGATCAACAAAATCTTTATCAAATACAGGCGAGTCAGGCAGTTTGCCTTTCCTTATTAATGCTACAGGGTCTATGTCAGGGAAGGTTGTAGGTATTCCTTTTACTTCTACATTGATGCCATCTGTGTTTACATTAGGAACTAACTTACATATCTCATCTATATCTAATGCTCCGCTTCTTAATAGTTGTGCTAAGTTGTCTATATCAACATCTGTGCCACTATATTTTGCTTTCATTTCAGCAAGTTTGGCTGCTATTTTTGGAGCTTGTAAGTACCCTAGTGCTGTTAGTGCTGCCAACTCTTTCATTTGATCTTGTAATCCTAACTGCCCAAAAGGAACATCAGGTATTTTAATTGAAGGTATAGCATCATTTAATTTATCCATTACACCTTGCGCTGCTTCCTGAGCAGTTGCTGCTAAATTATCTAATTCAGCCATGCCTGGTATATTCATTATAGAGGCATCGATTGCTTCATTTAAAGCATCTACTTGTTCTGCTGCTGCCATCATTGCTTTACTTAATCCGCAACTCATTTATTTCTCCTATGCGTCTGGTACTGAGGCATCAGTTGGTGGGTTACCTCCTGGGTTATATTTGTGTTTATGTGTCGCCAATGTAGGTGCATTACCTGCATCTGTTGATACATCTCCAACTGAATGTGTTGTACCTGTTATTGTTACATTGTTATTAAATGTAGAATGTCCTGTGGCAGTTATTGTTTGTGCTTGTGCAACTACCATATCTTGTGCCTGTCCTACTTCTAATTTTTGATTCTTTGATGTTACAAAAGTTTGATTACCTCCTGAGGCTAGTGTCATAATACCACCTGCTTGATGTGCGTATGTTGTACCTGCTCTAAGATAACTTTGTTTTGTAACAAAAGTATTATGATTAGCATTAAATGTTTCTGTTACATTACCTACGACTGTTTCTGTTTTAAACTTACCTACAGATTCTGTTTGGGAACCTATAATTGTTTCATTATCATCTAATGCCACACGAACAGTTCTCATGCCTTTTATAGTTGTATTTTCATCTGTTATAACAGACTTAACATCATTACCATTAATTTTTGTAACTCTGTCTCCTAAAACTGTTAGGAAATAATCTCCTTCTACTTCCTCATATTTGTTTCCTGTAACTAACATTTTAGCATCACCCAATACTGTAATATTACATGAGCCTCTTATAAGAACATTTTTATCTTTTGCTACAATCTCATAGTCAGAGCCTTTTATTCTATTTACTCTTGTTCCATCTGCTTGTACTTCCTCATAATTTCCTACAGGGTGATACCAAGCATATCTTTCGTTGCCTGCTGTGTTGTCTGTTTCTGTTGTGAAACCTGTTTCTGTTTCTCTAACTAGATTAAAAGGATACATAGATGTGTATGTACCAGGTTCTTTAGGAATTCCATCTCCTCCAGATTCCATATCTGCTTTTGCGTCCCAATACTTAGGCGTAAACTCTTCCATTTTAAATGTGTTGTAAGGACCTTTACCTCTTGCATATGGCTCTTCCCATTTTTGTCCTTCGTAGTCTATGCCTTCTTTGTCATCTAATATTTCATCTGTTTGTACTGAAGGTGCTGCTGCTGTTCTTATATCTATTTCTCTTTCTGCTCTTTTTCTTTGTAATGAGAAATGTTCCTCTGCTGCTGCGTCTCTTGCTAGTCTAGATAAATCAGGCTCGCCTACTCCTGCAAAGCCTTCAGGTTTAGGTTCATCAAAACCTCCCCTAGGATATTTTTTATTAGGATCATTAAAACCATCTTCTACTGTTAAGTCTTCATTCTTTTCTGCTGGTAGTCCTGCTATAGATCCTAGTATGACAGGCATTTGTGCTTCGTCACCATCACTAAAGAAACCTATTACTGTGGAGCCTGGTAATAAGTTAGGTGTCTCTCCTATACCAGATGTTCCTGCTGTTGTAACACTATTAATAACAGGTGCGTAGGGTAAATCTTTAACAGGTAAGTCTTCTGTATTAGGGGTGTGATAGCCAAATATTCTAACTCTATATCTTCCTGTTTTAGTTATATCAGCTCTAGACTCTACAATACCTACCCACCAAACAAAGTCAGGTACATTTAGTTTTCCATAATTTTTCAATTTACTCATTATGCTTTCTCCTCAGGAGGACCCATGGATTCTTCAAGTCCGTTTCTAACAATTTCCATTTTCATTACATGGGCAACATTATCTATTTTATGTCTTATTGCTGTTATTAAATATTTACCTGATAACTGTTTATCATATATGTCATCAAAGGTTAAGTCTTCTGTTTTTGTTCTAGGCGAAGGGTATTGTATGTATATCATCATACCTACTTCTATATCTGTTCTTCCAGGAACATCTATTTCAAATGTGTAGTCTTTAAAAGAACTAAAATAATTATCTCTATATAAAGTAGCGCCTACAATATTTTCGTTGTCTGAGTTGCCTGATTTAGAGCCTGGAATACCTGCTGTTTGTGTTAAATTATTTACACTATTTAATAATTTTAATGTTGTCATAGACTGAGGGTTTCTTTTTATACCTTCTGGTACAGGTACACCATCTCCTGTGTGAACAAATTTTTCAAAGTCTCTTCTAACATCTATATCCATCTCCACTCTTTCTTTTGTGAAAATATCATATGCTCTAACAGACTGTGCGTATTGTCCTGAATCTTGGCCGTCTAAAATGTCTATTGTTCTAGGTATTTTCATAGAATCTATTTTACACCAACCAACAGGTAGTTGTAAGCCTGTAAAATTTTCTCCAGAACTTCTTGGTTCTATTTTTGTTCCCCCTGGAGAGAATATATATTCTTCAAAAGGTGCTTCCTTACCACTAGCTATTCTTTCTTGTAGTGATGTAAACCATTGTCTTTTATTAGATTCATAAAATATAAAATCTGCTCCTATATATTTGTTTCCTCTAATATATTTTGACATATAATCTAATGTTTGTATTGGTGTCCAGCCATTTGCAATAAAGTTTATATTAGATGCGTGAGGGGTATCTCCTATTACTATACCTGTAGGTGAATCTTTTTCTAATGGGTGTCTTGCTTCTATTATGAAATGATCCCATATATCTTGAATTATTTCTTCGGTGTTTCCTTTGTATCTTTTATGTATGTTTAAATTTTGATCTGATATCATTTCAACAGAACAAAAGTTTAAAAGATAAATCTGTTCTCTATCATTGTTTAAACTTCTGTTTTTAATAGCATAAATTTGAAATGATTTACTAATAATGGCGTCTGGTGTGTCCTCAAAAGTGTTTGTTCTTATTTTTATATTTACAATTTCGCCACCCATAATAGGCGCATTTGCTACAAAATCTGCTGCGTCTTTCAATAGAATATCACCAGTCATAAATTTATTCCATATATCTTCATATATGTTTATTTCTGCGAGCATACCCTCGCCTTGTAATGAATATTCTGTTCCGTCATGTGCTACAATAGATAGTTCGTCTATTGTAACATCACCAGGTTTGATTAATGCTTCCTCAGCCATAATATTATCTCACCAATTTTTTGTATTGTGTTACGATGTCCTTTAGATATTTTTTGTCTAATAATGTTATTTGTTTTTTCTTATCATTGATATCGTTTTCATAATCAAAATTTGTAACTTCTTTAATAGAACCACCTGCTAATTTTCCTGCGTCCCAATCTACAATCAATTCTGTTTTTACAGAATCTACATAATGATGTGTAGATGTTGCATTGCCTGCTCCATATTTGTCATCAACATAACTTACCAAATCTCTATGGGATAGTGGCCATTCTCTTTTAGTATCTACAATGTTATTTGCTAACAATACTAACCAATGATATTGCATAGAACCATAATAGTTATATGCTACATGTTCTGGTTGATCTCCATCAGGAACCCAGAACTCAACTAATATCTGTCTATTTTTAAAAAACTTATCTAATTGTACTCGTCTAAAAATATCCGGAGTTTGTACTGCACGGAATGTTCCTTTTTTATCTTGCCAGGGATAGGCAATTTTGGGTAACGCTTTAAAATACATTATAGTCCAACGCCTCCATCTTCTGACTCTTCTCTAATTCGTTTACTTGTAAGAGTTTCTAGTTCTACAAATTGTAATTCTAAAGTTGTTTCTGTTGGCATACCTTTTGAGTTTTGGAATGTATTAAGCATACCATCAGGACCATATGTTATTTTACAATTTTTTAAAGCACATGATGATATCTTAGGTAAGTTTTTATTTCTTTTACTAGAAGTTCCATCACTATAATGAAACTCTATTTTAAATTCTGAAGGATATATAAGCATCATGCCTGCTTCTGTAACATCTGGGTGCATGTGTTCTTTAAATAAATTACATATCTTTTGAACATCTCTTGCTTCTTGTTCATTTCTAGGTGAGAACTGATATTGAAATGAGAACTGCCTAAAGCCCATAGACTTAAATAATTGTTCCTTGTATGGGTTTCCTACTTTCTTACTTGTAGCTTCAAACACAGCATTTAAATCTAAATCTCCTACGCCAACTGCTGAAGGAATATTTGCCGCTGCTGCTATGGCTCCTCTACCTCCTAATTCTAAAGCATCACTATTTGCTAGATCTGATAGTGCACCTGTTCCTGCGCCCACTTGGCCTCCAAAAGGTCCTAAGTCTGTTTCGTCCCAATTAGCTGTGTATGCTGATATAATAGACTGTGGTACATATAAAGAAATATGATCTTTTAATATTTGTGTTTCTTGGTTTTCATCTACAGCTGCCATAACTCCTGCTGCAACTGCGCCTGTTACGACTCCTTTTCCTAGTTCCATTAGTTTTGAAACACCGTCTCCAGATGTTGCTTTACCAAGATAATAACCACCTACAGCTCCTGCTATAGCAGATGCTCTTTTAGTAATCTTTTCATAGTTCTCAGCTTTGGATCTATTTTCATTTGCACGAGATTCTTTTTCTGTTGTAGTTAGTTCTCGAGCAGAGCCTGCTGTTTTTTGTGCAGTTATTTTTTTAGCATAAATATAGAAGTTTACCATGTTAGGAAATCTAGCATCCCCTAGTTCTTGTGGATAGTGAAACTTTCCTATACTTTTATTATTAGCAGATGAAGTGGCTCCAGGGCCTCCTAATCTAGCTTCTTCCATACCCATTGTTTACCCTCTATAAATACTTAGTTAACATTATAGTCTTATTTATATGGTTTATGCTAAAGAAATATATAAAGGAAAGTTTATTCCTAAAAATCCTACGAAGTATCTTGGCGACTTCAACTCTATAATCTATAGATCAAGTTATGAATTGAAGTTTATGAACTGGTGTGATCGTAGTAATTCTATTGTAGGCTGGGTATCTGAGGAAATAGCAATACCCTATCGTAATCCTTTAGACAATAAAGTACACAGATATATGGTAGATTTCTATATAGAAGTACAAGAAAAGAATAAGATAAAGAAGTATTTAATAGAAGTAAAACCAGAAAGATTCACAAAAGCACCCTCACCTCAGAGGCGTAAAACCAAAAGACACTTACAAGAGATAGCGCAATACGGAGTTAACGAGGCCAAATGGAAATCTGCAAAGGATTTTTGTAAAGCGCAAGGCATGGAATTTAAGATAGTTACTGAAAAAGAACTAGGTATCTAGTATAAATACTTACATGGCTACACCATTTAGAGATATTGCTAACGCAGCGGGCAACAGACACCAGGACAAATCAGTTCAATGGTATGTTCGTGCTGTTAGAAACTATGCTAGAGGTATTAATACATTTCAAGAAGCAAGACAATCTGACTTAGGTAAAGAAGCAACACAATTAGAAGTAGGTAAAATGTACTTATTTTCTTATGATCCTAAAACAAAAGCAGATTTGCCTTACTATGATACTGTGCCTTTAGTTGTAATTACAGAACCTTTACCTGGTGGTTTCAGTGGTATTAACTTACATTATTTAGCCCCAACATTTAGAGCCAATTTATTGGATAAAATAATGCCAACAGACAGGAGTGCACTTACAGATAAAAGTGTATTAAGAGCTACATGGAGTTTTTTAAGAAACTTTTCTAGATTTCCAGAAGCAAGAGGATCTGTTAAAAAATATTTAACTCCTCATATAACAGGAAAGATGATAGAAGTAGATCCTGAAAATTGGAAAGCAGCTATATTTTTGCCGGTACAAAGTTTTGTAGGAGCATCAGATAGAACTGTATATAGAAACACAATGGAAAAAACAGAGAGAAAAAGAAGAATGTCAGTTAGTACATCAGGAACACGATAATGCCAGCAAATCAAAAATTAACAAATTATTTAGCAGATATTAAAGAAAGAACCTTTGCCAGAGCAGATAGGTTTGAAGTAACATTTAATATAGGAGGCCTTGATAAAGTAATAGGAAATTTCCAAGCAAAAAATGTAGGAGAAACAATTCAATTATATTGTGAAGAAGTACAGATCCCTGGTATGATATTAAGTAATAAAGAATTTAATATAGGTGCGTGGACATTTTATAGAAATACAAAAGTAGGATTTTTAGGAAACGAAATAAACTTTACATTCCTAACAACAAACGACTGGGAGTTAAGAGGATTTTTTGAACAATGGATGAAGGCTTGTGTAGATACTAACGGCCAAGAAATAGGATTTCCAGAAGATGTAATGTGTGAAATAGATATCAAAGCGTTAGATGTACAAGACAATGTTACAAAGGGCTGGAGATTATATGAGGCTATGCCTAAAGTTCTTAACCTTGTTCCTTTATCTAGTGGTACTACAGCACCTGTTAGAAATACACTAATTGTCTCAGCAGCATATTGGGAATCTACTGATTCAGAAAAAAGTGATGGATTGGCTACATTCCAACCAAACGAAAAAGCCAAAAGTAATATTGCCGCTGAGTATGATGATGTGGCAGGTTTAAGAAATGTTCAAACCCCGTTGAAAGATGTTGACGCTCAAAGATTATTAGAATTATATTCTAAAAATGGACAGTTAGGAGACGGTGAAGGTAAACAGTGGCCGGCGTCACAATTAAAGAACGAAAATCACCCCAATACAGTTGCTACTGATATGGCGGGTATTCAATCAGAACACGGTCAAGAAGTTGTAAGCAAAGGTTTAAGTACTTTACCTTTACAACATGACTCATCCAATAACACTATACAAACAGAGCACGGTTTAGGAGTCTTGACTGGAGGTGTAAGTACTTTAGCACTACAACACGACGACAATATGCTTGCTAGTGGACCTATGCAACCTAGTAAGTCTAGAGGAGGACTAAGTATAGAATCCGATCATGGTAAAAAGGTACAATCAGACGGATTACATACTTTAGAAGAAAGATCAGAAAGAGGAAGAGGCAAAGGCCTGTTCTCTTTCTTTGGTTTATAATATTAATATGGAGAAATAAATTATGTTACCAAAAGTAGATGCGCCAATATATGAAACTACTTTTATGAACGGAGAAACAGTTAAGTATAGACCGTTTCTAGTTAAAGAAGAAAAGATTCTAATGTTGGCAAGTGAAGGTGATGACTACAATGAGATGTTACAGGCATGTGCTCAAGTAGTAGATAATTGTACATTTGGAAAACTAGATGTAGAAGGACTACCATTGTTTGCACTGCAAGACTTGTTCGTTAAAATCAGAATGGTTTCTGTTGGAGAAGAACAAGAGTTTAATCTTACTTGTGGAAATTGCGAGGGAACGATTAAATATACTCTTAACTTAGAAGATATGAAAGTTAAAGGTTTAGGAGATCTTCCAAACGGAGAAATAAAAGTTAATGATGATTTTATTATTAACATGAAATTTCCAAGTGCATTGAAAGTTGCACTAGATGAAGAACAAACAGATGTAGATATTATTAAACATTGTATTCATTCAATTGTTACAGAAGAAGAGGAACAGTTGATTAAAGATGTTAAACAGGAAGAACTTATAGAATTTGTAGAGAATCTTCCTATAGATGTTTTTGAAGAGATGAGAAAGTTTATACAGGCAATGCCAGTATTACAGCATAATATAGATTACAAGTGTCCACATTGTGATGAGGACCAAGTAGTTAATATTAATGGATACGAACATTTTTTCGCCTAAGCCTTTCTCAGGAGAGTCTTGATAATTATTACAGGACCAACTTTTTGTTAATGCAAGAACATCATTATAGTTTAACAGAGTTAGAAAATATGATGCCCTGGGAAAGGGAAGTTTATGTAGGTATGTTAATTGTTCATCTTAAAAACAAAGCTGAAAAAGCTAAAGAGAAGGCAGGAAAACAAACTTGGAGCTAGAAAAAAATGCCAATGGATGAAAAACAGTTAAAGAAACTCATAGATGAGGTAAAAGCCGTCGGCGATAGAGGCGAGGACATGGCTACCTCTCAAGAACTTAGAAATCTTGAAGAGGCCATTAAAGCAGAAACAGAAGAACTAAAAGCAGATTCTGCTTACAATAAAAAAATAAATGATAAAAACGAAAAACTTAATTTAGCCCAAGCAGCGTTTGCTGGTATTGTTCGAATGAGGGACAAGAGAGCCCAGGACAACCAACAGAAAAGTTTGGACCAACAAGCTGCCGAACAATTAAAAAGAGATCAAGGCGGTAAAGCAGTTCGTACAATAATACTAGAACAGAACAAATTAACTTTAGAATCTCTAAACAGAATAGAAAATATATTAGGTAAAGGCGGTGGCCCAGGTGGAGGTGGTACCGGCGGTGGAGGTGGTGGCTCAAGCCAAGTAGATAAAGATATAGCCGAGGCAGCAAAGAATACTAAAGAAGCTGCAATCAAAGAAAAAGCAAGTAAAACAACCGTAGGCCAAGGCAGCGGTGCAGCAGGAACAGGGAAAAAATTAGATACTCCAGATAAGCGTCGTGGTTATGGTATGTCAGACGCCGACTACGCAGCACAATATGATAGAGATCAAGCTGCTTTAAAAAGAGAAAGCACTAAAAGAGATGTAGGCGCTCTTTCTAACCAAGTAGAAACAACAGGAAAAAGTTTAAATAAAAGAAAAATATCAGCCGATGAGTTTGGTTCAGAAGGCGGACTTGGTTTTGAAGAAGATCAAGTCTTAAGAGTTGCCGGTAAAAATGTTATAAGAGCTGGAAAGTATGAAACAACAGGTACTGCTAAATTTAAAGATGCTGATACAAACAAATTTACAGCCACAGACCCTATTAAAGCACTAGCAGAAGATGTTAGAATATCACAGGGTGTTATAGGCACAACAAGAAATAGACGACAATTTCAGGGATCTAAAGCAGCTGCTGTATTAAACAAAAACATAGGAGCCAACGCAGCTGAGGTACAAAAAGCATTAGACAACAATGAAGCAGCAAGAGCAGATCTAACTGATGTAGTTTCTGCTATAAAAACCTTACAACAAAATACAGATCCTAGTAAACAAAATGAAATGTCTGCACTCGTACAGACTAAAATAGAAAAATTAAAAGTATCTGGTGGTGAAGATTTAGCTAAAAACTTAGGCCTTCAAGATGTACAGGACACTGCTAAAAACAAAGGTATAGGCAATAAAGTAGGCAGTCTGTTTAAATCCTTTTCTGGAATCAACCAAGGAGAAGTATTAGATCCTGGATTGAAAGATAGAAAATTTGTTAAAGGCGAAGGAAAGATAGCAGGGTTCTTTAATAAAACACTTAATCAAGGCGTAAGAGCTACAGGTGCAGCAAAAGGTGCGTTAAGTCAAGCATTTACAATGGACCGTATATTTGGTGCAGCAGGAACAGGAAAATTATCTAATGTAGGTGCATTACAAGGCACAAACCAATTCAAAGAAAATGCTCAAAGAGAATTGGAAATGCAAAGTCAAGTAGAAGCACAAGATAGAATGATGGGTGTTGACGAAGGCTTAGGTATTATAACAGACAAACAAGGTAAACCAACAACACGAGATGCAGAAGGAAAAACAATTGATCCTGTAACAGGCCAACCTGTATTTGATAAAAATAAAGAAGATGAATGGAGAGAACAATATATAGGAGATCTTGATAAACCTGCCGGACAATCAGCAGACAATGTACAAGAAGCAACTGAAAAAGCAGAACAGAAAACAGAAGAATCTCAAACAAAAACAAAAGCAGAAAGAAAAACTTCTTCTAAGAAAGAAGATAAAAGAACAGGACAAGCCACAGAAACTGTAGCACAAAAACAATTAGAAGTATTACAAGAGATATTACAAGCCATACAAGAAGGCAATGCTGGCGCTGGAGGAGATGAAGGCGGTGGCGGTGGCATGATGGATATGTTGATGAATCGCGGTAAGAAAAAAGGCGGGAAAAAAGGCGGTAAAAAAGGAGGCCGTAAACCTAAAGGCAAATTAGCAAGACTTGCTAAAGGTGGTAAAGGTTTATTAAAAGGAGCTTCTAAAGGACTGGGTGCAGCAGCTAGAGGATTAGGAGGCGCAGCAAGATTTATACCAGGTGTAGGCTTAGCAGTAGCAGGTGTAACTGCAGGTATAGGTGCATTTAATCAGTTCAATAAAACAGATGAATTTGATCTTAAAGAAGGTGAAGAAGCATCATTAGGTATGAAATCTGCTAGTGCAGCAGGTGGCGCTTTATCAGCACTAACATTTGGAATGGCAGACGCCGATAAAATATCTCAAGGCATATATGGTAAAACAGGCAATCAAACCTTAGACGAATTAAAAGAAAAAGATCCTGAACTAGCAGCTAGTATAGAACAAAGAGTTGCAGCAGGAGAGAATTTAGATGATGTTATTAATGACGAACAGGCCAATATAAAAGAAGCAGGTGTAGACGACAGAGGCTTCTTTAGTAAGTTAGGAGAAAGTGCTCTTAATGTTGCTACACTAGGTGGTTATGGTGCTGTTAAAGATGCAATGACAACCACAAATTTAGAAGCTGGTATGGACCAAGCAAAAGAGAGTGGTTTATATGATGAAAAATTATTTGGAGCATCTACTTTAGATGCTAGTAAATTAGATGAGGCTTCAATAGATCAATTAAAAGCTATTATAGACGATGACGATTTATCTGCTAAGGATATGAAACTTGTTCAGGATAAATTAGAAGAGAAAAGAACAGCTAAAGCAGAGACTATGGCTAAGTTAGAAGCTGGTACATTAGAACAAACATCATTAAATGAGGCGGGTATTAATGCTGAAGGAAATCAAACAGCAGCTGCAGTAGAAAATATGAATCGTGTTAGTGGTGAGGCACAAGATGCTGTAGATAGTCAACCTGTAGTAGTAGCAAACAATTCAACAACAGCAGCACCAGCACCAAAATCAGATGATGCAAGAATTGGTGTTGTAGGAAGTCCTGGAATTAGAAACAATGATAGTACCATTCACAGATACAATGACAGAAGATTTACTTAAAGCGATTGAACTCTATCACGGAGTCTATTAGCTCTAGGTCCTACTTGTACAGCCCAACGGCTATCCATCATTTCAATTGCTGCTTTATCCCAATCACTTTCGTTGATAGCACCAATAAACTTTTTAAACTTTCCTAGTCTAGGACGGCCTAAGTTAAACATCATATTAACAAGAACTTCTTGTAGTTCTCCTGGGTAGCCTTCCCAATTTTCTTTAAACAGTGCTTTACATTCGTCTATTGAGGTATCCAAGTCTTCCTCGAAACAAGCTTTAACTCTCTCTTCTGAAACAGGCGTTCCGAC
>MDSW01093418.1_pt1 | contig 28303 bp, 26 predicted proteins | sample 811171 | NCBI WGS metagenome assembly MDSW01 (sample SAMN05326641, study PRJNA326480) | marine metagenome | isolation source: seawater | place: Atlantic Ocean: North West | collected 2012 | reverse complement strand
ATCACGTGCAGCTTCGTATTGTTCGGTCGCTTCGGCGGCCAAAGTGTGTACTGCGCGGTGAACATTGGCATTGGATTGCTCATAATATCGAGTCATGGCATCAATGACGGACTGCGGTTTTTGTGTGGTTGCAGCATTGTCCAAATAGACCAAATCCTTGCCTCCAGAAACTTTCCGAGACAGAATTGGGAAGTCTCCGCGAATCGAGTCAAGATCCAATGACATGTGACTTCCCCAGTCCTTCGGACTGGACCGTCGGATATGAAGGCATGTTCTGATTACAGTTCAACAGCCAAATCACGGGTGAGGGTCTTGAGCAGGTGTTCATGCAACACTGCGCTTCCCATTTCGGTGAGGGTGGCATTGAGGAATGCAGCCACCAATACATCTCGCGCTTCATTGTCATTAAAACCACGAGTACTGAGGTAAAACATCTGGTCATCATCAACCGGTCCATTCGCTGTACCGTGTCCACATCCAACGACATCATTCTCACTCACTTCAAGTTCGGGGATACTATCGGCTTCAGCATCTTTACTCAGCAGTAAGTTATGGAACAATTGTCCGGCATCGGCACCCTTGGCACCAGCTTCAATCCGCAACATTCCAGTCCCAATCGTCCGAGATTTGCCTGAACAGGCACTATGCCAATCCAAACGACTGTAGGTCTCAGGGGCCAAGTGTAGAATTTCGATATGGTGATCATTGTGCATTCCATCCAAGGAAAGGATGCTACCGTTGACCTTCAGGGATGCACCTGCGTGATCCATGGTGTAGCGCAAATCGGCTTTGCAGCGCGATGCTCCTGAAGCGACTGTACCACCTCGAACATGTGCATCACGACCAAGGTGGATGCCATCGGTTCGCAGCAGTCGCCCCTCTCCCAAGTGGTTGATGACGACATCATTGATGTGAGATGCATTGCCAAAGATTCCTTGGCGAAGGAACCCAGTCCAAGCCGCATCTCCCGTGATTCTGGTCACCAGTTCTATTTCTGCTAATTCGCCCACGTCTACTAGCAGGTGCAATGCACATACTTCACCATTGCATTCGATGTTCAGTAAGACTGGTTGGCTTGGTTTGGCTTTTCGCGCAACTCGCAAGACCACCACATTCCCTTCAGCCATGGCCTGGATGAATTGAGTACTGACATCTTCCTCACCACCCAAGCAGAGGCGTTGGATATCCTCTTCTGTAGCGACCTCCAATGTTACGCCAGCAGGTTCTGTGGAACCATCCAATGATCGCAATTCAAGAACTGCACCGTGGGCTTCTGGGACATCTGAAAGTTCACCTCCTGGGTGAATTCTATGCCAAGGTGTGTAGCGCCACAAGTGGTCGGCACGGTCAGGCGTTTCAAGTTCTGAGTAAGCCATGTAAGCAACTCCTGACTAACCAATGCTTCCTTCCATTTCAAGTGCCATCAATTTATTCAATTCGACAGCGTATTCCATGGGTAACTCACGGGTAAATGGTTCAAAGAATCCGTTGACAATCAGGGCCAATGCTTCTTCTTCAGAGTGTCCTCTAGCCATCAGATAGAACACTTGGTCATCACTAACCTTAGACACACTGGCCTCGTGTTCAGATCGGCAAGTAGGATTCGAAATTTCCATGGTCGGGTAAGTGTCGCTTCGAGAATCTTCGTCGAGAATCAATGCATCACAGACAACGTTGACTTTGCAGTTCTCAGCTTTCTTAGCCACCTGTACCATGCCTCGGTAAGAGCCTCGACCGCCATCCTTCGAAATCGACTTGGAGAGAATCTTGCTGGTGGTGTTTGAGGCCAAGTGGTGAATCTTAGCGCCCGCATCTTGGTGCTGACCTTTACCCGAGTACGCTACAGAGATGACTTCCGCATGGGCTCCCTCACCCTTGAGAATCACGGCAGGATATTTCATTGTCAACTTCGAACCGATATTTCCATCCACCCATTCCACAGTTGCATTTTCATGGGCTACGGCACGCTTTGTCACCAAGTTGTACACGTTTGCACTCCAATTTTGGACGGTAGAGTATCGAATGTGTGCACCAGGTAGAGCGATCAATTCAACCACGGCAGAGTGCAAGGAGTCGGTCGAATAAGTGGGGGCAGTACAACCCTCGACATAGTGAATGGAAGACCCCTCATCGGCAATGATGAGGGTTCGTTCAAACTGGCCCATGTTCTTGGCATTGATTCGGAAGTATGCTTGTACGGGCATCTCAACATGAACGCCCTTGGGAACATAGATGAAAGAGCCACCAGACCAAACTGCGGTGTTCAATGCACTGAATTTGTTGTCAGCATAAGGCACGACAGTACAGAACCATTTCTTGACCAATTCCGGGTATTCCTTGAGGCCAGAATCCATGTCCAAGAAAATCACACCTTGTTCTTCAAGGTCTTCACGAATGCTGTGGTAAACCGCCTCAGATTCGTATTGAGCCGTCACTCCAGACAACCACTTTTGTTCTGCTTCAGGGATGCCCAAGCGGTCAAAGGTGTTGCGAATATCATCGGGAACGTCATCCCAATTCTTTTCGGTTTGGTTGCTGGATTTGAGGAAGTAGGTAATCGCATCAAAATCAATTTCTTCAAGCATTGACATATTGCCCCAAGTCGGCATGGGGCGGTCTGCAAAGTGGTGGTATGCCTTGACTCGAATGTCAGTCATCCATTCTGGTTCGTTCTTGAGTGCAGAGATGTCTCTTACGACCTGTTCAGACAATCCACTGTCGAATCGAATGGTGTGATTTTCGGGGTCGTGAAACCCGTATCGATAATCTCCGACTGCATCTCTTGCCTCAGTATTCTCTACCACTTCATCACCTCAATTTGCATCCGTGCTGAGCCACTCGTAACCCTTTTCCTCGACTTGCATGGCCAAGTCTGCACCACCACTCTTGACGAACTTTCCATCGATCATAATGTGAACGTGGCTAGGTTTGACGTGATCCAAGATACGTTGGTAGTGTGTGATGATTAGACAACCAGTCTCTTCGGTTGTTGAAGCATTGATTCCCCTAGAGACGGTTTGCAATGCATCGATATCTAATCCCGAGTCTGTCTCATCAAGTACCGACAGTTTGGGTTTGTTCAGCAAAAGCTGTAGGATTTCAAATCGTTTCTTTTCGCCACCACTGAATCCATCGTTGACATATCGGCCCAAGAATTGCTTGTCGACATCCAATTCTTCCATGGCAGTATTGAGTTCGGCTCGGAAATCTCTAGCGCCAGGTGCATTTTCTCCACGGATGGCTTGAACCGACTTTCGGAGGAAGTTGCCTACCTGCAGCCCGGGGACTGCTTGTGGATATTGGAAGGAAAGAAACAAACCGGACCGGGCGCGCTCCCAAGGCTCCATTTCAGTCAAATCTTCACCGAGAAATTCAATGGTTCCATCAGTGATTTCGTATGCAGGGTGCCCCATCAGGACATTGGCCAAGGTAGACTTTCCACTCCCATTTCGTCCCATCAGTGCGTGGGTCTCCCCTGCCTTAATTTCCAAATCTAGACCGCGCAGAATCTCAGTATCTTCAATCGAAACGTGAAGATTCTTGATTCGTAGAATCATTTCGCCAGTCATAGGGGCCTCTCCTCTACTCTTTCCTCGCTGAACGCTGCTTATCAAACTGTGCTCAATCTCTTCACGCACCGTAGGTGCGAAGAGAATAGAAAGTTGTAGATGCTCGGCGGAGCATGGACGAGGATGAGTTGGCCAACCTGTATCGTACAGAAGCCACCCAATCTTTGGAGGAAGAGGCGGCGAAGAGGATTGCAGAATCTGCAGATCCGGAATTAGATGAGCGCTTGCGTTCAACCCCTCTCAGGGAGCTTATGGATTCTGATGAATTGGTTCCTGCGATTATCGCTCGTTTGGGTATGGTGCGTGCCGCGCTTGAAGGGCATGGTGGAGGCATTAAAGTCGAGCATATTTCTGAGGAAGAACTCGGTCTTGATTTGATTCTGAATTTAGATGGTGCATGTATCGCCTGTGGTGCAGCACCTGGGACTCTCCAAGGTATCCAAGCAGATATGCTGGCGACAGGAGAGGTTTGGCGTATCCGATTTAGCGAAAGTCTCCTTGACACATTCGATGAACTGGGCAGAGAATTTGTTCTAAAGTTCGGCAATGTTACATTTGTTTGAATGCCGGTCCCATTCGCCGTGCCTCACCATCGTCCTTTGCCTGCACGAGTTCACCTGTACTCAAGTCCATCGCAGTCAGCCAACCTGAATCAGAATCACAGGCACCAGTGTCAATGCCAAACCATAGCGGTCGCCCATCTTTCAGTGTGGCCTTACTCTTGGCAATATCTCCCACCTCTTGGCCTAACACCACATGTGTGATACTATGGCCAAACACCACTGCACGATTGGGGTCGACAGGTTCGGTTGCAGCATGAAATTCACCTCGGATCCACATGAGTTGCTTCGGCTCTTGAGCCTCCAATGCAACACCAGGTTCCAATCCAGCGTGAACAAGAATCCAGTCATCTAGTAACAAACAGTGGGGCATTGTCGACATCCAACTCAAATCGAGGCCCCAATGCTCCACATTTAATTCTCCATCTCCATCTCTGTAACTGTCGAGACATTGCTTTCCACCAACCATCAACCAATCCAGGCTTGGTGTCCATGTTTCGAAGTTATGTCCATCAATTTCATTCAGAGCCCAATCCTCGTGATTTCCACGGATCACGAATGTATCAGCACGTTCCTTCGCAATTCGAATGACCATTCTTGAATCAGGTCCTCTGTCAATCAAGTCTCCCATAAGGACGATTCTATCTCCAGGATTTGGGTCGATTTCAGTAATCAAATTCTCGAGTGCATCCGAGTGCCCGTGAACATCGCCAATAACCCAAACTCGGTCTCCTCGATTCAATGCAGATTGTAATTCAATCTCCACGTCTATATCACGTAAAATTTCGGCCATGTGTATCAATAAATAATCACGTGCCGGGGTATATCAACCCTGGTAATTCGGAGATAAATTGTCGAAATTGGCTAGATTTGTGTTTGTTGTAACTGTTTACTCACGGGTTCAGGGATCGGCAAACTGTTTCGGAATTCGTCAAGATATGGGCTCATGGAACGGATTAATTTGACATCAGGATGTGTGCGAATGACCAATCCGTCTAGATACATTAGGGCACGAATAATCGGAAACGCTTCTTCTCCAAAATCAGCCCCTGCAATCTCTACCGCACAGCGAACAGTTTTCATCATAATTTGAGTCAAACTTTGCTCACCGACAGATCGCATCTCGAAGTCTTGGTAAATTCCATACATTGTTGTCATGTACTTTTGCTTGCGCTTTTCACTCAATTCTTTCTTTGAGACACCCAGTAAAGCTTCGAATGCAGATTCCAGTTCACTGTTGGAAAGATGCTCAAAGAACCTAAACAATGCGCCACTAATCATCGGGGGTGCATGACAGATGGCACCATTGTCAATGAAGACAAAATTTCCTTCTTCATCGATGATACAATTGCCTGGATGTAAATCACCATGAAATGTCCCAATGCCGAACAAATATGCACCATGTATCCGGAATAAGTCAAGCAATGTCGACCAAGGCAGTGTACCTGAATCAATCCCGTCCTCAAGTGAATCTCCCCGGATGAATTCAGAGACCAAGACATGCTCGTTTGACAATTCAGGGTAGTATTTTGGGAAACGCAACTTTTCCATGGAAAAAGTATCCTTTACATTTTCTTGGATTTGCATCAATTCTTCGGCACCAGCGATTTCATTCCGCAAATCCAATTCCCTTGTGGTATAATCTGCAACGTGGTTTAGCAATGCCACAGGGTTGCCAACCCTACGCAATTTTGGCATGAAGGTTAGGAAGATACGCAACCACCTTCGCATTCGCTTGACATCTCTGCGGAAAGCCTTCTCGTTCTCGGCTTTGATGACCTTGATGACCACTTCTTCCCCGGTCTTTAGAGTCGCACGGTGTACCTGGCCCACTGATGCAGCAGCCAAAGGCACTTTGTCAATGTCTTCAAAGGCGTCAAAAAATCCAGATGGAGCGCGGGCTTCTAAGTTCTCAAAGACTGCCTCTGATGGGATACTCGCAGCATGCTGGTAGAGTTGTTGCAGTTGACGACACTTTTCGATTGGAATCATATCGCTGCGCAATGCGAAAATCTGTGCCAGTTTGACGGCCAACAATCCTTGGGATTGGATCCAATCCAAATCTGCGGGTCCAGACTTCAAAATCTCACGCATGAACTTGGCAAATGTCCATGAGCGCATGACTCAAGGTGTACCTTTCAGGTTATGAACTCATGTTTTCTCTTCGGGTTGCAGATGGGAGTCTCTTCCGAATGGCTGAAAGCCATGAGTGGTGCGCCACGAGTCGATGACAAGAGAGGCAACCCCCTGTCGGGAGGGCGATCACGGGAAGTTTGAGATGACCGAACGTGACGGTTGGGCACGTCTTGGAAAACTTCACACTTCGACTCATGTCCTCAATACTCCCTGCCTACTCCCCGTAATCAATCCGAACATTCGTACTGTCGAACCTCGAGAACTATGGGAAAAATATGGATTTGAGGCACTGATTACAAATTCCTACGTCATCTGGAAGCATGACAAGTTGAAATCTTCAGCGTTGAGTGATGGAGTTCACTCATTATTGGATTATCCTGGTGTCATCATGACTGACTCTGGTACGTTCCAAAATTACGTCTACGGCGATGTTGAGGTTGGTGTTGAAGAAATCGTCAGTTTTCAGAAAGAGATTGGAGTCGATATTGCCACCATGCTCGATGTATTTGGTACACCTGACATGACAAAAGAAGAAGTTTCAGATGCAGTAGAAGAAACTCTTGCACGAGCAGAAGTCTCGATTAATGCTGCTGAGGGCACCATGCTCAACGGGCCGATTCAAGGTGGAGTTCACAGTGATTTGAGGGCGAAAAGCGCTATTGGGATGTCTCAGCATGCATTTGCAGTCCATCCGATTGGTGGGATTGTACCCTTGATGGAGCGTCAGCGATATCGAGATTTGGTCGAAATAATCCTCGCCTGTAGGGAGCACATACCTTGGAATCGCCCAGTCCATATCTTTGGTTGTGGGCATCCTCATTTGTTCCCGATTTGTGTCGCATTGGGTGCTGACTTATTCGATTCAGCCGCGTATGCATTGTTCGCCAGAGACGATCGGATGTTGATGCCATGGGGGACAGTCAAACTCAAGGATTTGACGGAATTCCCGATATCTACACAAGCGTTGTCAGGACAAACGCCTGCAAGCGTAATGGCAATGCCTGATGATGCACGTTGCGAGCTTTTGGCACGACATAATTTAGAAGTCACTGCTTCTGAATTAGCGCGATGTCGGCAAGCCATTCGCGATGGAACTATTTGGAAACTGGTCGAAGAGCGCAGCCATACAAATCCGGCCTTGCGTGAAGCTACGGAGTTCCTTTACGAAAACTTGCCACCGGGTTTGATATCTGCGACGAATCCTCTTCGCGACGGGGGTGTCAGGACAAGTCAGGACTTACCAACTTCTCCACCAGCTGTGGCGGCTTTGGGGCGTTTGCTCACATCATATGTGACCGATTCCAAACGAGCGATTCTCATCTATGGTTCTGCAGGTCCATGGCGTGATAAGATTGGTGGATTGGTACACTCGGTCTCTCGACGCTGGCCTGATGCAGGTGTTTTCATCGAAACTCCCCTGGGTCTACTTCCGTACAGTCTCGAAGATGTCAGTCCTTGGACACACTTGATGGGGCCTAAGTCAATCTGGAATTCTCTTTCGGATGAAGATCGAGAATTCGATCTAGAGGCGATGATTGGAGATGTAAAACAAACCGTTCGAATTTCCGTTGAAAATGGAAAGCAGAAGAATTTGGAACTGATTGAATCCATCTTTGGCATAGGGGTCGAAAATGAAGTTGAAAGAATTGATATCGACCGAAAGATGCTTGAGGATAAAGTACGATATTTCCTCGATGTTGATGAAGAAATTTCTCAACAATTAGTATCGAACAGTTCGTTTATCTATAGCAAAACTCACCGAGTTAGAAATATGCATGCGTCCGATGGCGAACACCTACTTTCTCCTCGAATGCGGGATGGAGGATTGAGCTTGACTTTGGAAGGTGCGAAACGCCTCCATGGAACAGGTGTACCGACTGTGGTTGTCAATGAGGATTCAGTTCCTTTCACTCGCAAAGGACGAAATGTGATGCATGGATTCATCTTAGAGGTTAAAGGCGATTTGACGCCTGGTTTGCCATGTTTAATCGAAGATCAAAACGGTGTATTCATTGGACACGGTGTCTCGATATGCACTGCTGCTGAAGCCAAATGCTTCACCAAAGGAATCGCGATTAAAGTTCGCGATGGGATTGGGGAATAGCCGGACAATCCAGGGCATGGTTCATAGAGCATCTTCAGGTCAGTCCCCCCGACGATTCGTAGAATCGGCGGGGTGAGTCTGTTGACAGAGGAGTGGATTATTCAAACCAATGACCTCGTCAAGAAATACGGTGAACATATTGCTCTGGACAGTGTCAATATCGCTGTAAAGCCCGGTGCGACTGGCTTACTGGGCCCGAATGGTGCTGGAAAATCGACACTTCTGAAAACGATTCTCGGACTCATTGCACTGACCAGCGGTGGCGGCAAAGTCTTGGGCCATGACATTGCTACAGAGGGCGCAAAAATTCGACAAAGAATCGGATACATGCCTGAATATGATTGTCTGACACCTGAAATGCCTGCAATCGACCAAGTTCGGTATTCGGGTGAGTTGCTTGGGATGAACCCATTTGCTGCGACTCAAAGGGCTCACGAAGTGCTGGAGTATGTTGGTCTCAAAGATCAGCGATACCGTCAAATTTCAACATTTAGCACTGGAATGGAACAGTGTACGAAGTTGGCATGCGCTTTGATTCACGACCCTGATCTCCTCATCTGCGATGAACCAACCAATGGTCTTGATGCACGCTCTAGGAAGTTCATGCTTGATACATTGTTCCAAGTTGTCAAACAAGGAGGTCGGTCAATTATCATGAGCAGCCATCTCATGGATGATGTCGAGCGAATTTGTGATCGAATGCTAATGATTCACAAGGGCCAAGTAATCGCACAGGGTCGTATTGAGGACCTGAAGGCAATCGACCGTGAAATTGAAATTTTCGTTTGGGGAGGTGCAGGTAAACTTGAGCAGAAATTGAAGGATATGGGGCAATCTGTTCGTCGCACAGGTAGAGTGATGCGAATCACCCGGATTGATGATTCGACTTACGGTACCATCATTGAAGCTGCAGCACAAGTCGGTGTTCAAATTCGCAAAATGCAGGATTACGAACCTAGTTTGGAAGACCTGTTCATCGTCATCATGGACCGATTGGGTTACTCGGTCAAATCGAGTAGTGATTTGCTCGAAGGGCCAACACCTGCGATGGACAATGCGGCTGCTCAAGGGAGGCAAATCGCATGAATGAGGATGAATCATTCAACTTGGACGATATTTTATCGTCTTCCGATGAAGTTGCTTCTACACCTGTCAAGGAAGCAGAGTTCCTGGGTGAAGCTGGACTTGCTGTTACCGGCAAAGCACGGATGGAAGCAGCGTATGGTACCGATGATGGGGAAGGGCAAGATGTCGCCATAGTCGCTCAGAGTGCAAGCGTCGAAGCGGGAACCATTTTCCATCAGGTTTACCGTCCATGGCGTGGTGTACTGAATCCACGTTGGGTTCGAAATTGGTCGATTTTGCGTCACCATGTCTACGGCCTGTTTACCAAGGGGCATCGACCATGGCCCTTGTCCAGCAAACTTCTGATTGTCCTGATTTTGTTTGGATCATTCCTTCCGATTTTCTCACTACTCCTTGCCGTCCTCACAAACATCGAATTTTTGATGGAATTTTATGGGATTAATCGGGCCAATCTTTGGGGTCATGTTTTGGGGACCTTCCACAATACCTGTTGTTGGCCTCTGCTAACTGCAGTTGTGGTTGGTGGTTTGATTTCAGAGGATCGCCAGCATGGCACCTCGGCGATTTACTTCTCAAGGCCCGTTACGAGAACAGATTACACGCTGATGAAATATCTCTCGGCAGCCTCAATTTTGTCTCTTGTGATTGTGATTTCTTACTGTGCATACTTTGCCGCAGGAATCGTGCTGAACAACGAAGGCTGGGCCTTCCTGCTGGATACCACGACTTACTTCATGGGTGGACTGGTAGTTGCCGTCATGCTGGTGGTAACCTTCACCAGCATCGGTTTGGCACTCTCTAGCCTCAGTACTGGCCGATTCTTCCCCGCCGCATCGTTCCTTGGTGTCATCTTTGGGACTCGAATTTTGGCTTTCCTAATCAAACTCCTATTCGAACGAGACACCCTTTACTTGATCAGCCCATACGACAACTTGGCCCATACGGGGCAATGGATGATGGGCCTCAATCCAACCTATGATTTCCCCGTCGCTTGGTCGTTCGTGGTCCTATTAGTGATGAATGGAGTCTCTCTGTACGTACTCATCAGTCGTGTGAATTCTCTGGAGGTGACTCGTGAATGATGCCTGATTTACAACAGGTGGGAGAAGGCCAGTCCAATCAGGAGTGGCAAAAGGTCCCTGAAGCTCCTGCCATTATGGTCGATCACGTATCGAAATGGTACGGTCAAGTCATTGGATTGAATGATGTTAGTTTGGCTATCAGTGGCGGCGTTACCGGCGTTCTTGGAATGAATGGTGCTGGGAAATCGACACTTCTGAAAATGATTGTTGGTCGAATTCGTCCCAGTCAAGGTCAGATTCGATTGTTTGGCACAGACCCATTCAAAAATCCAGCACCTTACCATCGATTGGGTTACGTCAGCGAATCAGAGAAACTGTATGATTGGATGACTGGATTGGATTTCGTCACCACCTTGGCCCGCCTTCATGGGAATACCCGTGAAGAGGCCAAGGAGAAGGCCATGCATGTTCTGAATTTCGTCGGCCTGACCGATGTGGTCAACAAGGAGATTGGGAAGTATAGCAAGGGGATGCGACAACGCGTCAAGATTGCTCATGCTTTGGTCAACGATCCTGATCTAATCGTACTCGACGAGCCTCTGCAAGGATGTGATCCTCTGGCTCGAACAACAATCATGAATGTGATTCGTGAATTGGGTGCGATGGGTAAAACCATTATTGTCACCAGCCATATTTTATCGGAAATTGAGCGAATTACAGAACAAATTGTCATTCTACACAATGGTCGTTTATTGGCGTTGGGCAATCTGCATGCGATTCGAGAATTACTCGACCATATTCCTCACCGAATCCTTCTGAGAACCCCAAGCCCTCGTGAATTGGGGCGAACTGTCTTACACCATCCGTCGGTGTATGGCGTGCGGTTCCCCAATCCGCAGGAACTGATTATCGAAACAAACAATCTCTCAGATGTGCATCAAGATTTGCCAAGCCTCATCGTACAATCAGGCGTGCAAGTGACCGCCATTGAAAATCCAGATGACAACTTGGAATCTTTACTGGGATACTTGATTGGAGGACGCTCGTGATGCAACCGAACTCTCCTCCACAAATGACTTCGGGTCCACCCAAGCGAAATCTCTCTCAAACCGTATGGACCAAACTTGATCGAAAGGCGACGGCTGTAGCAGAATTTACCATGCGACAATATCGCAAGAAGCGTTCGACTTGGGTGTTAGGTGGAGTTGGGTTCATCTTGGTAAGCATTGTCTTACTCTTTTACATCGATGCAATGGCAGACGGGCCAAATCTACCAGATTGGGTCACTGACAATGATGGGGATGGGTTGATTGATGAAGATCCGTCAGATTGGGATGGTTCCCAACTAAAGAGCGTCGGTGATGTTGACGATGATGGTGATTGTTGGGCTAGAGAGCCCTTTGATCGAGATTGGAACGGGGACGGGATTGATTGCAACGTGATTTACAATTACGATAGCAATGGTGTTCTTGTTTCCATTGATGCAGATCCCAATGTGGACGAAGATCCAAATGAAACCGAATTTTTAGAGGAAACAGTCCATCGCTCATTCCTTGTTGGTTTTGCCAAGTTTGGCTTCATCTTTGTCTTGGGCCTATTCCTTCCAATGTTCTTGGCAACAGGCCTCATTCGAAATGAACAGGAAGCAGGAACTCTGCACTATTTGGTTGGCAAACCGATTGCTAGAGCCGAGATTTTGATGTATAGGGTATTGGGTTTCCTTGGGCTTGCTTGGCCTTATTTCATTGGCCTCATCTTGTTGTGTGCATTGGTTACTGGATTCTTTGGGCCAGGAGATTCCGTATTCAGATTTTCAGATTTGGGGATTTGGTTTGGCATCATGTTAGCGGTACTACTCGCAGTATTGGTGTATTCTGTAATCTTCGTGACCTTTGGTTTGATAGGACGAAAATTCGGGTATGTCGCGGTCTTCTTCTATGCAACCTTCGAGTTTTTCATGTTGCTCTTGGGGACCGCAGGGAGTGGGTCTTCGGTACAAATGAAAGCGCTAACTTCGATGTCTGTATCGTTTTGGTGTACAGAGATTATCAATTCAACCGCATGGTTGGTTTGGGGTGATTGGAACATGATGTATGGAATGACCAAATTACCTGCTTGGTCGATTGGGGATTTCAATCCTACAGAACTTGCATTATGGGGGATTTGGGGTACGCCGTTCCCGACCACAAATCCCTTGGTAAACATGGCATTATCGGTTTTCGTTCTTCTGATGATTACTGCTGTGGGAATTTTAATCGGCCAATCGATGTTTAAGAAGCGCGAATTACATTGAGGTGATCCAATCGAAACACAGCCCCCTGAGACCTTCGGAGGAGATTTGTCTTCGTTGTGGAGATTGGATACGATGCCTCCATTGCGCCGTCTTTCTTGGTGGTGGTGGTGGTGGCTAATCGTCTTGCCAGATGCGAAGAATCCCAAGCGTAGTCGTCAACTGATGGTATTGTGGTCGACCAAAGATGCCCCTCATGTCCGTGTAAATCAACACGAATGGAAACCCGAAGGCCGCTTTCATATCGATGAAGATGGCCGACATACGTTGCCCGGTATGGTTTGCGCTTGGTGGTACGATGGCGAGGATATGCATGAGCCCTATGTAATGCAGGAAGCTCGAATTGTCGCCATGGATGGCCAACACCCAGACTGGCCTGGGACCGGAGAGTTCCCGGGTTCTGGTGCGGTGATTCCCGTGGCTTCAGATGATCTTTCAATGGGACTTTCTGATGACGGCAGCCATTTTTGGCTCAAGTGTAAGGGTGATGCAACTGCGGTTGAGAACGGAGCCCCTGAATTCTTTGATTTGAAAATCACACCTTGGACCAAAGCCGCATCCTCGGCAGCATACTCCAACAACGTATTCGGTAATTCAATGGGCTATGACATCATCCGCCTACATGCCTGTAAATGCCATGGAATGGTCGGTCAAGACAACGTACAAGGAACGGCTTACTTCCAAAAGGTCACCGTTCAGGCACCCTCTATCCCTTGGTTTTGGGGCTTCTTGCACTTCAGCGATGGAACTTATCTTGATTGGTTTATCCCGCATGCATCATTCTCCATGACCGCAAGAGATTCTAGAGCGTGGAAATTACGTGATGTCGCCCAATTACCAATCCGAACAGCAGGTTTACTTCATGATGAAAAGCGAGGCCGCAGTGAGCGATTTGAGAGATGCGAAGTTGAACTGCTTCCCCCCGAATCCGATGCTGACTGTGACGCGCACGGGGATTTGCTTCCACGATTTTCTATTCGAGTATGGAACGGTCGAACTCAAGTTGGTCTCAAAGTCAAGGCTGCGAATAGAGCACATTGGACCTTTGATCAACCGACGCGTGCAGGATTGGTCAGTCACTTGACATACAATGAATATCCTTTAGAGGTTGAATCGTTAACGATTCTTGATGAAAGAGGTGTACGTACTCTCGATGATTTTGATTGGGTTCATGGCAACGCCGAGCATGCTTGGGGATTGCTGCATTGATTAAAGTTGAAGATAATGTGTACCATAGCATGAAATACTGCGCTGTTCAATACAAGTCTATCACAGAGGTGTTACTATGACTGAAGAAGAGACTATTCCTTCGATGATGCCATCAATGGCTCCGACAGAAGATGAAGAAGAATCGACCCCAATGACACCTGCGGAAGTGGCTGCGAAAACTCAAGCTCGTCTGCAGAAAAGTCTGCGTATTGGTGAGAATGAGGAAATCATGTTGACACGGCGCTGTTCGATTTTTGCTTTCATGCCGATGTACATTGTTGGATTTATGATTCTCGGCATTCACCTATTCTTCGATTGGGCCAGTGCCCCCGAAGATGCAACTTGGTATGAGTCGGTGTTCTATTTCCTCGTTGAAGCCAGTGGATGGCTGAATGGCCTTGGATTTGCATTTGTCATGTTATTCTTCACTTGGATTAACCGAGTCATCAATCACCCTGCCAGTGGTCGTTGGGTAACTTCCTATCTGATTCTAGTCTCTATCACACCCTTGGTCATCAACTTTGACACACTGCTTTCCAATCTTCCATTTGGATGGGGTACTGAGCAGGAATTCATCCCCTTCGGATATGATATCGCAACCGCTGGAATCATCTATTCTGGGACTTTCATGGTTCTGACTTTCCTTTACCAGAAGAGTTTCTTGTATGCGGTAACTTCAGAGAGAATCATTCACTACCAGTGGTTCCTGTATGAGCGAGATGCACATCGTGTACTCCACGAAGACATCGTCAAGGTACACACCAAGCGTACTCCAATGGGTGCACTGTTTGGCTACAATACGATTTACTGTGACATCGGCGATGGTTCTCACCTTAGCACTGAATCAGTGGGCGGTGGTGTGGCGATCCCAGGTAGCAATTCAGCCACTACCACATCCAACGCAGAGGGTGAAGCGAAGCGAGGTTGGAGCGTTTTCAGTATGTTGCGCAAGATGATTTTCTTCGCAACATTCCAGCGTACGATTAAGACTGAACGATTTACGCCTGACCAATCCTTCTATGGGATTCGTCAGTGGGAAGAGGCATTTGATCTCATCAACAAGTTGCAACACGAGAACTCTACAGCGACCAAGCAGGACCAACAGCTCGAGGTTTTGATGCAAATGAAGGACATGCTTAGCAACAATCCCCAGGAGGCTGGGGAAGCCGACATTGACGATCTACTATCTGACATTTGAGTGAATCTTTCACGCCGCTTCATTCATAGGGAGATTCGACCCCGCAGGGGTCGATGTCAGACGAGATAATGGTCAAGGCCGCGCAAGCAATGTCAGCTGGAGATTTCAAAGGAGCCATGGATGTATTCCAAGGACTCATTGATTTAGAACCTGAAAACCCGATTGGTCACTATGGATGGGCAGAAGCCGCATTCATGCGACTTTCCATCGATATGGAAGAAGACGTGCCCGCTGGGAAAATCATGCAAGTGTACAAGAAAGCCATGGCGCTTGATGAGGAGAACCTCGAATATGTAGCCAGCTTCGCAAACTTCTGCTTGGATTGTGGGCGGATTCCGATGGCAATCAAAGAATATCAGCGTCTTGAGAAAATGGCAGATTTGGCAGATATCCCTGTCGAAGATACGCTATTTGATGCGAGTCGTCTAATTGTAGATGCAATCGAGCGCGTTGGTCAAGGCAGAGACGAACCAATGATTCAACCTTGGTTGAAACAGGCCCTTGTTTGGGCCGTTGGTGGTCTTGGTTATTCTCCCGAAGACGCCATCTCTACCCTATCTAGTGAGTGAGGGACGCAGATGGCTGAGGCGGTGCGAATCGCCATTGCTGTCGGCTATCTTGGAAATGGCTATTCAGGATCCCAGGTTCAACCCGACGTTCCCACAGTACAGGGGGAAATCGAATCCGCATTATTCCATCTAAACTGGAGTCAGCACGGTACACACCCAGTTACACTTTCGAGTCGTACTGACGGTGGTGTCGATGCAAGGATGAACATCGCAAGTTTCGATATTTCTTCAGAGATTTGGGAAAGCGGTGGAGAACGGGCGATGATTACTGCCTTGAATGATCTTTTACCGACGGACATCCGGGTTTGGGCGGCTCAACAAGTAGGTCTAGATTTTCAGACACGAAATGCAGCTTCTCGAACCTATCTGTACCGCTTACAGGCCTTGGAAGGCTGGCCTAGCGTAACGTTTGAGGAATTGAAATCATGGTGCAATATTTTCATCGGAGAACATGATTTCCGCAATTTCTGCCGCCCTCAAGAGGGTCGCTCGACGATTAAGCGAGTCTTGGGTTGCGAGCCTTGGCTGGATGCATCGGGGCAAATCCTAGGTTTTTCCATCGAAGCAGAAGGGTTTGTCTGGAATCAAGTTCGTAGAATCTCTTCGGCTTTACTAGGCCTGGCTCGGAATCGCTGGACTGATAATGAAGTTGAATCTGCTTTGTCAAACCCAGAAAAACCAGCAGATTTTGGCCGTTCTGGGCCAGAGTGGTTGACTTTATGGCAAATTTCTCATCCTCAAACTCCACATCTGACTGAGAAGGCAGATGGCGGGTTTAAGATGCCCCTTTTGGCCGAAAATCCTGCAACGGGTCGAGCGTTTCGATTGTGGGCGAGTAAGGCTAGAAGTGAGCAGGATCAATTGCATCAATCTGCCTGGCTCTCACACCTTAGCGAGCTGTGAGATAGACTTCATCGCCATCAGTGAGGTCCAATGAGTCTCGTAGATAATCTACAGAGATGACTTCGACCACATCGACATGCCGCGTCAAGTCTGGAATCAAAATGGCACATTCAACTCCCTCGGATGAATTTGCATTTCTCAATGTCGCGAGGAAAGCAGTTGCTCCGCCAAATGAGCGACCTTCTCTCAAAAAACCTCGAATTCGGAGTGCGTTAATTCCTGAGACATCAATCGATTCAGATTCTGCTTTAATTCCCGGTTCAATATCGAGTGTATCGACACCTGAGCAGTTACGCAATGCGACGTATTTGGAGAGGTGCTCTCCGCTGACTTGAACATTCAAGGTGCCTGGCCAAACTTCACGCTCCAAAATCTCCTTGAATTGCGATTGGTAGTGCTCCTGGGCCATGAAAACCTGAGCTCGCCCCAGTCCACTACTGACGACACCACTCAACTCCATGTGCGGAGCGCGCAGACTTTACCCTATAACGATTCAAGCGTGAAGGAATCCCCTTCTTTCGCCACCAACCAACCCATGTCTCTCAAAATCTGACTCTGTTCAGATTGGGGATTACAGAGCGGGTTGGTATGATTGAGATGAAAAAACCGAATGTCGGGGTCTCCTGTTTGCTTCACTCCTAATCGTTGCAAGGATTCTTGAACAGTCGGATGCGGGATTTCTTTGATATCTCTATTCTGAAGTTCGTCTTCACTCCAAAATGTCCCATCTAGCAGTGCTACATCGACTTTTAATCCATTCAACCAATCTCGAATGTCGTGATGATTTAGGGTTTCATCCCAAGAATCGTGATCGGGTAAGAAGAGCAGACGATTTTCACTGGACTCGATCAATAGGGCATGGCAGTCACTAAATTCAGAACGATGGGGTACGGGTAAGGGTTGAATTGTAAATCCACACTCTGCCGTTGGAGAAAATGCAGCACTGTTACGCCAAACGCTGAGCGAAACTGAACCTTGCTCAATCAGTGCAGCATATGCTGGTGTGTCTTTGATATGCTGTGCAACTGATTCGCTACAATGAACCGTGACGCCTTGAGCACCCATTACTTCCTTGCCAAGCAACCCAAGTCCATCGATGTGGCCCAAGTGCGCATGAGTGATGGTGATGGAATTTGGAATTGGAGGTTGGGTACCCAAGGACTGTTGCCAAATTTGGAATTGTGCATACATCATCCGACTCGCTTCAATCATGTGATGGCTACCATCTTGGCCACGAATACCGAGGGCAACTGGATACCGGGGGTGGGTGTGGGCTATCTCGCTGAGACAACATTCTCGCTGACAGCCGAGTTGAGGGAAACCGCCATCTTGGGCCGTCCCTAGAATGGTCACCAGAACTTCGCCCACATTAGGTCGTGCCATGTTTTGGTCATAATCCCTTGGCGTAAGCATCAACAGCCATTGGCGTGTGGACGATGCATGGCACGTGAACATCAGTGGATGGCAGAGCGCTACGAAGAGTTGGTCGCGGGAGGGCTCAATTGGGACCCTCCGACTTTGGAAAGCGCGAGTGAACCCGAATGCACCGTCGATGGAAAACGAATGATCATGCTCTCTGCCAACAATTACCTCAATCTTACCACCCACCCAAAAGTGGTTGCAGCAATGATTGAAGCCACCCAAAAATACGGCGCAGGTAGCGGTTCAGTTCGGGCGATTTCTGGAACAATGGATATCCACCTGCAAGCCGAGAAAGCGGTCGCTAAATTCAAGGGTGTCGAGGCTAGTTTAATCTATAGTGCGGGATACACAGCGAATGTTGGTCTGATTCCAACATTGGTTCAGGGTAAACAGGATGTCATCATTTCCGATGAATTAAATCATGGTTCAATCATTGATGGAGTGCGTTTGACCAAGGCTCAACGCGAGGTCTATCCACACAATGACATGGGGGGCTTAGAGCAGGCTCTGAAAAACCATTCAGATGCTGATCGTAAACTCATCATCACCGATGGTGTCTTTTCGATGGATGGGGACATTTGTCCTTTAGATGAAATCACCGAATTGGCCGAAACGTATGATGCGATGGTCATGGTTGATGATTGCCATGGGGAAGGTGTGATGGGTAACCGCGGTGCAGGTATCGTTGATCATTTTTCTCTCCAAGGTCGAGTTGACTTTGAAGTAGGCTCATTTTCTAAGGCCCTCGGCGTCCAAGGTGGTATTTTAGCCGGCAGTGAACAAATGCGCCTGCATGCACTCAATCACTCCCGTTCGTGGTTGCTATCCGGTAGTCAACCCCCTGGTGTCGCAGCCGCACAGAAAGCTGCGGTAGAGGTCTTGATGGATGAGCCACAACACCATGCTCGGCTGTGGGAAAACACTCAAAAATTCAGAACAGAAATGGAATCACTCGGTTTTGACTTGGGAGTTTCAACCACACCAATCATCCCTGTCATGTGTGGCGATAGTCGTGTGGCCAAGGACTTGGTTGTTGCATTACGTGACCAAGGTATCGTCGCAGGTGCCATCGTATTCCCCATGGTCGCTAGAGATGCGGCTCGGGTTCGCAATCAATTGTCTGCAGGGTTGACAGATGCACAACTAGATGCTGTATTGCGAGGCTATGAAGTCGCGGGCCGCGAAGTCGGTCTAATCTGATTACTCTTCGGAGTCTGATTGGTAAAGAACCGGTGGGTTTTCTTCAATTGAATCGATGACAACCTCCATGTCTTTGTCAGAACTCTCCATGTCGTCATCATTTTCAGGTTCCGGAAGGTAGCCTTCAAACGGATCTAATCCTTCTTCAAGACGACATAGAATTCTCCAGCGGGGTGCCCAAGAGAGATGGATATACGCAGGCCCGGGACCTAATAGCAGAATCCAACCAAGGTAAACAAACCCATTCGACATGATTTCTGAAAGTTCAGATTCAATACCGGTTACAAAAAACACACTGATGATGGATAGGCCGAGAAAGGGCATGGGGAACACCCAAGCGCGGCGCAATGAAACAGGAGGGCGACGCAAAATTGTCGCAAAGAACAGAGAAACGTGTGCGATGATTGACAGAATCAACATTAGGAGTAAACCGAGGAATGCCCAATCACGCAAAGTCTCCTGATTCCATCCATTCGCATAACAAATGGGCAGTAGTAGAGAAATGGCCACCAAGAAGCCGTAGAATCCTCCGATTAATGCTGGATGCGTTATGCCGAGATGTAGCTTAGCGAAACGCTGAGACAACTCCCCTCCTTCGATGAGTTGGCGCTGTTCAGGGGGGAGGTCTCCAACATCGTCCCTCCAACCCATGCAAGGTTTGCAAATTGTTACGCATATTGTCTTACGGGTCAAAAACAGATACCGATTTACGATTCGCGTTTACCACTATCATCACCGTTCATTGATTGCTTAAACTTTCGAAGTAAAGCACCAGGCTCGTATTCAAGGGCACCTTCGGTATCCAACCACTCTCGTTCTAGGACGCCCTCGGCTGTATTCTCTCGCTCACGCGCAGACTCAAAATCATCCTCGGCACCTTCATCTCGATTTTGGGCTGTCGCCAACGCTTGAGCCATATTGATTAGCGCAACAACACGAGAATCAATTTGCCCAGGCCATCGAATCAAGACATCACCATCCGCATCGCCATCTCTCAGCAAAGAACGATTTAGCAATGGATCATCGGTTGCAAACAAACGAACATCGGGAGTCAATGCAATCCACTCATTTTCACTTCTAACAAAAACTGAAGTGTCGTCAGTACTTACTGACTCATGCCAGGGGTGTCCAGAAGATATGGCAATCATCTCCAGTAACTCCTGTGATTTATTCAACATATTTGCAGTACGATTGATGATGATGAGGGCGGCGAAAGCGGTGAATAAATTGATGGCAGAATTGTTTACCAATAGGGAAATCCCATAGGTGGAAAGTGCACAAATGATGCCATAGATTCCACTGCGAATCCATACGCTACGTCGATCTAACCAATCATCAGAAATCTGCGTTTGAGAAAGCAAATTCGCCCCGGCAGGGAGTTCGCCCATATCAGGCGCATCGAGTCCATCTCCTCAAGATTGCTGATTGATTTTCACAGTATTTGCGACCAGTAAGAATTGCTCGACATCCCCATGGAATGGTTCTGAATCTGCATACAGGCGACCCACATCAATTCCGAAGAGGCCATCCATGACAGGGTATAGTTTCGAACTTGCTTTCGTCCACAGATTTGTTACGCCTCGAACTTTCTTCCGTTCGTGATTGAGCAACATCGCTGCAATTTGAATCAGGCCTTGTACACCATCAATGAGCTCTTGAGCGGCAACTCCCTTGAGTGATTTCCAAAGATATTCCCAATCTTCATGTGCGTGCCAAAATCTTCCGGCATTGAATTGTTCCACACCTGCATCCAGCCAATTCAACTGTTGCTCAGTAAGTTCCACATTTTTTCTGAAACCGACTCATTGTTTGAATCTCTCGGCGTTTTTGTTCTACTTCAGAAATCGTGTTCCCGCCCCCTTTGGGGGGCGGTTGATTCAAGAGGCGTCAGAGGCGACGCATAGCGTCGGTGAGAACATGGTAGAACTTCCAAGAGGCAAAGTCAGCGAATCTCGACGCGGTGGCGTCGGTGTGCTGGAACTGCTTTTGGTCGATATGCAGAAGCGTTTGGATACAGGATATATTCGCTGTGAGGCGGGTGCACTGGGTGGTGCGGTCGGCCAAATTACGGTTCGAGAGGGGACACCCTCTATGGCCCTGTATGAGGATGCTGAAGGCAACGTCCTAACGGGCCACTCTGCCTTGGGTGCATTACAAGAAGCCGCATCACTCGAAGGGAGTCAATTGTCAAGACATCAAGAAATCGATTTAGATCGAGTTGAGTCACTTAACCCCACTGCAATGCTCGATATGGATGAAGGAGATTTGCTTCCTTGGGGTGAAGATATTGAGGCCGAGGCATGGTGGGCGCGCCGACAACGTAAGCGTCGCCAGTGGAAACGACTCGATGCTTGGATGCCAGATGAAGATGATTCGGCAACTGTAGAGACTGAATTGCCTCCACTACCATTTCACCCTGGTTCAGAATTGTTGCCGGGCATGGTTGCCATGATTGATTCCCAATCTCCAGGGCAATTATTCGCTCTTGGTGCCCACTTGGGGCGCATAGGTCACCCATTGTTGGTGATTTCACGCATCTCCGGGAGTCGCCTTGAGGATGAACATGCTCTACCGAATTCTCTCACGAAATGGTTGACTGAAAAGGGAGAAGGGGAGCAGGTATGCAAGGCGACTCTTGAAGATATTCGAAGAGAGATTGAGGGGTTCTTATTCGGTTCTGAAAGAGCCGTTATCATCATCGACGGGCTTGAATTCCTCGTTGGTCTACATGGTTTTGATCGCACAGTTGATCTTATTCGTTCACTGATTGATTCGATTACCACTCAAAATCACTTGTTGATGATCCCCGTTGATCTCGATGTATTCACCACACGACAACGCGCAATTTTGCTCCGTGAAGTCGACATGCTCGATACCTCGCGGGTCGACCATTGGGCAGAGCGTCCCGCCAGATTAGAGGGTCATCCCTTCTGTTCTGATGATTGGACTCAGATTGAAATCCCCGCACCAATCGTCGAAGTGCAAGCGCCCACTTTAGAACCTGAAATCGATGAATCTAGCAACAGGTGGTCGATTAGTGGGGTCGTTGATGCTTGGAGAGAAGAACGTCATTCAGAAATTCAAGCAGTCACAGGTTCAGCAAATGAGGCCACAGAAGACCACTCGGAATTACCGGCCTGGGCTACAGCTCCATCTGCCAATCGAGGTGAAATTCCTGAACAGGAGGAAATCACACATCCAGCAGAATCTGTTCCAGAATCTGAGCCAGAGCATGTTGAAGAGACCATTGAAGTGTTCGAGGATAGATCACAAACAGTTGCAATCAAGGGCCCCAAATCTCCAACGGTCAATCATCGAGGGAATGCTCAACGAAAGGTGCGTGCAAAATCGGTGGCTAAGGATGGTCTTGTCCACCTCAATCCTGTTGAGGTTGGTGAGATTCAAATGGAGCACCCACTCCGTTTCGAGAAAGAAGGCATGGATTTGGCGGCTTCACGAGCTAGAGATGTCGAGGCCAAAGTAGAGCTTCCTGATGAGGTAATCACTCATCGAGACCAATTGGATTTCGCTGCGAGTCGAGCGCGTATAGTCGAACCAGGTGTCCATTTCGATACCGGTCCCAATATGCGCGTAATTGGAATGAGCGCTGCCAGTCGCGCCGCCGCAGGAGGCGATGTCTCAGAAGATGCACCTCCTCTGAGTTCAAACAAAGCGGTTCGAGAAGCCAGTAGTCGTGCACAGAGAACGCAACACTTGACTGGGAGATTGGCCGATATCGAAAAGTCTCACATTCGGGCCATGGAGACAGCATTTACAGGCAGTGGTAATACGCAGGTCACTGTTTGGGAGCGACTTCGTAAACTGGAGTCAGCGGGTGTTGAAATCCAACAGATTGTCGACCAATTTGAAGTGGATCCTGATGGCGCTTTAGAGGCACTTAAGGAGGCTGAAAAATGAGTACATTCCGCACACCTCTCCACGAAGCCATGGAGCGTAGCCGGCGTTTTTTGGGCGATTCACAACCTTCCGATTCGGGACCTAAGGGAGAGAGTACCTTACTAGATCACATCTCCATTAGAGAACGAATTCGCGCAGAGGCGCGGTTTGCAAAGCGCCATGATTTACCCGTCGACGGGCCTTCTCCGTTGGAACGTCTCGGCATCCTAAGTGGTGATGATACAGGTTATGCAGAGATGGTTCAATCTCGTTTGGAAGACATGAGGGGTAAGATTCTGCAGGACAGTCCGTTGAACCTCAAAGGCGAGCCCTCTCGGCTCCCAGCCGATATTCCACGCTGGGTAGTCGGTCAAGATGATTCAAACCCAAGTGATCCTGTGGTGCCCATCTGGCGTGAAGTTCTTGATCAACATCGGGGTCTAAACCCTGGCGAACCAATCACTGGTGCTGACCTGGGTTCCCCTCAGATTGTAGAACCCGGGCCAGCACCAGCATCACTTGAATTTGCAGGACATTGGCCCCCATACTTGCCTGAACGCCCAGGGTTTGATTTTGGAACATGGCAACAAGGCCCCTCAAACAGAATTGCAACTCAGGCCGCAAGTGAGGTCATTGATTATCCTGCACGTCGCCTGAATCCTTTGCTGATTCACGGTTCGGCTGGAACTGGTAAGAGTCACCTGTTATGGGCGATTGGCGAATCTCTACACAATGGAATTCCCGATCGAGATGTGCGCTTGGTAACAGCAGAAACATTTCCAGAATATCTCCCGGATGGTTGGGATGACTTGCTTCTTTATGCCAGTACATTGCTCATCGATGATACGGATCGCATTCTGATGCGTCCATCTGGCCCAGCAAATCTGGCCAATGTGATTGGTTGGGCGATTGACATCGGCGCTCAGGTTATTCTTACTTCTTCGAGACGTTTGGCAGCTGATTCATTGCCCATGGGTCGTCTCCGACAAGCAGTATCCTCTGGCGTACATGTCGAGCTAGGGTCACCTTCTGAGGCCACCATGCTGCTTCTTCTTAGACGCAATACTCTGTCCCGTGGTGTATCATTAACCGACCCGCAGTTGCAAGTCATCGTCAGTCGCAGTCGAGGCCAATGGAGTCGGGCAAAAGCAGATTTTGAAACCGTTTGCTTGGCACTTGAATCCGGTGCTTTGTTGGTGGGTGCAGTCGATATTCGAGAGTTGCTTTCCGGCGAAGCACCAACTATTGTTGAATCTACCGAAGAGGATGGAATGGATGTAGAAGCCAAGGGTGCCCAAATCGTTTCTGAGGTATTGGATTCAGTTCTTCCTGAGACTGCGAAAAATCGTGCAGAAATCATCAGCGAGCGCATTCAACTTACGGATGACTACGTTCCACCTGAACTCCATTCTCCTTCTTCTACCGATGCGATTGAATCTTTGACGTCTGATACCTTACGCGGGCATCTGCGAGAGATTGCAGAGCGCGGCACTAGAGTGGTGAATCGACCTGAAATTCCAGTAGGCCAAAACATCGATGCACTGACGGATTCAGCCTTAGGTCGTTTAGAGAAAATCATCCATGAGCATCGATTTGAATTGCGGGAGTTGAATCGAGAAATCCATCACATATCTCGAAAGGTTGACACAGCATCTTCAGATCAATTGGTGTCGTTTACCGATCGAATGTTGGCGATTGAAAACCATCTTGATAAATTGCAGGAATTGAGTGCTGGTGAATATGCCCCAGAGATTGAAGATTTCAATCCAGGAGACCTTCTGGAAGCTCGTAAACATCCGGTCTTGATTCCTGAGGACAATGAACCTCCCAAGGCGATACTATGGCCACTCAAGCGACGAGTATTGTTGCCAGTGGACTAGGCGCCAGATTGTGGTGGTTCCCACGGTTGATCAGACTGCAACGGTGGTTGATAAGACACTTCTTGGTTCATCACAACAGGTTGCCCCGGGGTATAATTTGCCGGTTGTGCAGCAAAACTAACCTGACCACCACCTTGAGGCATGACAAGAATTTGTGCAGGTGCATTGTCCTTCATCACAAGGGCCATAATTAGGCCTACAATGAGTACAATTGCAGAACAGCATCCGCACCAGAATCCGCCGACAATTCCCATCAATCCGCCTGTGCTGATTTCAAATTCAGTGACTAGTACCTCGCCTTCACCTGAGAATTCTACTCGGTATACTCCATTGTTCTCGACAGATAGATCTCCAATGTATGTGTATCCAACACGTGTATTGTGCTCTTGGCATGAGAAATCTTCACTGCATGGAATAAATCGGTTGTAACTGTTGCCTCCAACAATTTCAGCGGAGACGTTGCTACCTTCCTCAACATAGACAAAGTAAATTGACAAATAATTCAATTCAGCTTCCCATTCTGTAGGTGCATCTCCTGTGAAAATCTGCTCTTCTGGAGAGTCAAGGTCGATTGAACCAAACCCAGCAACCATCGCAATGATACTCCCTACCAACATCAAGGCTCCTACAATCAAGGTCACTTTTGGCGCGGTTCGCATGGCACTGCCTAGACTTGCAGGTATTAGGCCATTTCCATTCAGTCTGACCAGATTCTGAATCCCTTCTCAGCCATCCGATCCTTGTCCAAGTGCCCTTGGATGACGGGCAATGAGATGACATTGGCTTCTGGCTGTCGCAATCCTGGACACAATTGAACCGTTTTGTGCCAAGCTCGATTTGAAACTAAATTTTCATTCCACCATGGGAAGGCTGAACACTGGTCTGGTTTGGCTTGATACACGCGACAGGTTTTGTCGTCATTGAGATAAATACAGATGCCATCTTCATCTCTAGAACGAAGGATGTAACGCCCATTTCGGCTTCGAGTACAGTCTCGTTCCAACCATGCTTCGACTTCCATTTCGTGATGATTTGCCAATCGTTCAGCATCATGTTTTGCTAGAAAAACAACGCCGCCTGGTTGGTCACAGCATTTACCACAATCCGGCTGACATTCAAAACGGACACCCTCAGAATACCAAGGTTCTCGAGTGCCCATGATTCCCCGACTTACGGTTTGGTTTTGAGATTCTGGGTGTAATACACCCAACCCTTGCCCTTATACCAAACGCGCCTTTCGCACGGGCCGAGGAGTCTGCATGAGCGACGAAAATGGCAAGGAAGTACTCTTTGAAGTCACAAAGGACCACCTTGACACAGGTCTACGTGGGATTCCTGTCGGAACCTGCAGAACTTCATTCGTCGACCCGAAGAAGGGCGTGCACTACTGTGGATACCCGGTTGGTGATCTCGCCGAGATGAGTCCTGAAGATGTCATTTTCCTTCTTTTTGAGAAACGGTTACCCAACCGACAGGAATCTCAGGATTTCCGACACGAGTTGGTTCAGAGGGCCGAGCGTCTGCCGACCGGTGCATTGCGTGTATTGGAATCTCTAACGCCTGGATCAGGGCACCCAATGGATTGGTTGAGTATCGGAATTCAGTCTCTGGGTGTTGCCGAGACCACTGGCGATATTCGTGCGGACGGGCTCAATCTAATTTCAAGAATGCCGGAACTCATGGCAACCATTTTCCGTCTACGAGGTGGCCGTGGACTTCCAGAAGTGGCCAGCGAGCCTCAGCGTGGCATGGTCGAGAATTTTGTTCACTTGTTGGGTCTAGAAGGTACAGATGCGGATCGAGTGATCCGAACTCTACGGGTTTTCCTCGTTCTCCACATGGATCATGGAGGAGGTAACCTTTCGACATTCACTGGAAAAGCAGTTGCCAGTGGTTGGGCCAGCCTTTACGCTTCCATATCCAGTGCCATGAATGCGCTTTCTGGGCCCCTACACGGTCGCGCAAACCAATCCTGCCTTGAGTTTGTCCAGCGAATTGGTACCTCAGATGAGGCTGAGGTTGAATCCTTTGTTCGAAAAGAATTGGCCGCTGGACGCCCCATCTACGGATTTGGGCATGCGGTGCTTCGTGCAGAAGACCCCCGTGCTGCAGCACAATTCAAACTCGGTGAGGAAATTTGTCCAGACGATCCAAACTTCAAGACGGTCAAGGCGCTTCGTGTCGTGGCCCCCAAGGTTCTCGGTGAAAATCCAAAGATTAGCAACCCAAATGCCAACGTCGATATCGCTTCAGGCACACTCCTAAATGCTGTAGGATTCCATAAGCCGGAGTACTATACCACCTTCTTTGGCTGGGCTCGTGTCGCTGGAATTGCTGCACAAATTCTCGATGAGAGAAATGCCCGTGGTGGGCGGGGAACACCGATTTATCGACCCAAGTACTACGCGGCAGATTCGACCATTCGTCGACTTGAGTAATCAGTTGAAGTCCTTGCCACTTCCTCGATGACCAATCATTCGGCTGACTTCCCAAGGCATGGTCTTTGCACTCGCGTCACGAGATAATTCATCCAAGTCTCGTTCCCAACTCCACTGTTTTCTCCATGATGCAAGGAAACCTTTGCGTTCGATGTCAGTCAACTCATGCCAGGGTGTCACTTCACGCGTCGCTTCCTCGATAAGTGCAGCATGATGCTCAGGCTCAGCATTCTCCAATAGGGCCTGACGCTCTACGTCCAGTGGCTGGCTTGCCCAACGTGTCCATCGTGCACCACCCGTTGGTAACGTCACCAATTCAGGCGACGTGTAATCTGTCAATCCAGTCAAACCCAATGCACGTAAGGAATCCTCTACTTCGAAGGTCATCGGCCACACATATGCTTGGTACCCTTTTCGCAATCGATTCAAGCGCCTTGAGGTATATCCCTCTAGTCCAAAGGTCCTGCCAAGTGTGATGTGGCGTGTTGCTCCGTGTAAATACTCCAATGCGCATGGTAACATGGGCGCGCCCACCAATCTCTGATGTTTCAGATGAAATGCCAATGATAACCACATGAACGAAGGTAACGTGAGGATTCGCTTCACACGCCGATTTCCAACTTCTGGTGTTGCAGGTTGTAATTGTGCAACGGGCCAATTCACGCTCGCGCGCGCGCACACGTGGCGGAATCTGCGCTTGAACGAGTAGACGACGACATTCTGTTGTTGCAAATCCATTTCATTCAACATTTCATTCGCCAGTCCTGCAATAATTCGAGCATGTTTTTCTCGTTTCTTTGGATTAACCGAGCCAGCAATT